>JAEEGL016623796.1_pt1 | contig 11673 bp, 8 predicted proteins | sample 9134231 | NCBI WGS metagenome assembly JAEEGL01 (sample SAMN16246548, study PRJNA631951) | gut metagenome | biome: gut microbiome; feature: rumen; material: fiber-attached | host: Bos | place: Iran: Karaj | collected 2018-10 | reverse complement strand
ACATGGATATTGTCGAGATTCGGATCGTCCTCCAGTCCCGTATTCGCAGCCGTACGCATGAAATCGCCGAAATCGCTCAGCACAAAACCCGGCATGACGGTGTCCAGATCGACGATACATATCGGTCTTCCCTGTTCATCAAAGAGCACGTTATTGACCTTTGTGTCGCAATGATTGATATGTTTTTGCAACTTCCCTTCGCGGAACAAACGCTCCGCCAGACACATCGCCTCACGCCGCTCGTCTATCCATGCGATGATGTCTGCGCACGCAGCCTTGCGTCCCGCAGCATCGGCTTTCAGCGCTTCGTCCAGTTGCCACAAGCGGTACTCCATGTTATGGAAATTAGGAATGGACTCGCATAGTGCATCAAACGGCAGATCAGCCAACTGGCATTGGAAACGGCCGAAAGCCTGACCGGTCAGTTCTGCCGACTCCGGCGTCACTTTCTCCTGCGAACTCGTGCCTTCGATCAGCACATACACGCGCCAATAGTCCCCTTCGGGCGTTTGGTAATAGAGCTTGCCTTCATGCGTCGGAACGACCTCCAGCACCTTACGGGCAATATCCCTCTCACCGGCTGCGGTCAGTTTCTCACGGATATGGTCGGTCACTACCTGAATATTCCGCATCAGCCCCTCCACGTTGGTGAAGATATGATGGTTGATGCGTTGCAGGAAATACGATTTCTCGCCCGCTTTTTGAGCGCGTACAATAAAGGAGTCATTGATAAACCCGATCTTCAGGGGTTGCGGTTCGCCTACCTCATTGGGAATGGCAAAATGACTAAGTATCTTTTTCATGGTATCTGGGATTATTTCAATTTTCTTATCTCGTTTCACTCGAACGATTATTTCAATTTTCAACTTTCAATTTCAGCTCTTCTATGCTCTCCACCGTCTTCCATCCGGCAAAAGCCTCTCCGGCTTGGCGGTTCTTCTCCAGATCATCGACATAGATGGTACGCGCGCAATCCATCTTCGTCTCGCGCACGACATGCTCGTAAATCTCGCGGTTGGGTTTCGCCATATGCAACTGCTGCGAAGCAAACACATGGTCAAAATAACTGCCCAGGTTGTACTGCACCCAGATGGGCTCCCAATGCAACTCGTTCGAATTGGACAGCAGCACGGTCTTGTAACCCTTTCGGCGCAATTCCGCTATATAATCCAACCTCTCCTGCGGCAGTTCGTCCAACATGCTCAACCATGCCTCGCGTATCTGTTCAATCGTCGTTCCTGCATGGCAATAGTCTTGCAGACTCTTCAAAAACTCATCCGTGGAGATGTTACCGTACTCGTAATCGTGCATCAGCTGCTTCGTAGCGGCACTCACCGCTACGACTCCCTCGCCCTCGTCGTCAATGCCCAGTATGTTCCGCACATTGGCTTCGCCCATCAGACGCTTGAAGTTCGTCACGCAACGCGGCACGTTCAGATTGATGATCACGCCGCCCAAATCAAAAACGATGGTATTGAATGTTTGTAATTTCATGATGCAAAGGTACTGCTTTTTTTTGAAATATACAAATATTTTAAAAGTTATTTGTTTATTTTGGGAATTTTGAAGCTAAAGAGAGGGATTCGACAATTGCCGCAGGCAATAATCGTTCGAACGCAGTGAGATAAGAACTCCCGACCGTGGGGTGAGAAGGCCCTGTCTTCTCATATAAAAGATAAATAGGAGTGCCGGGCACTCCTGTTTTTCTTTTAAGCGGAAAGAGAGGGATTCGAACCCCCGGTACCTTTCAGTACTTCGGTTTTCAAGACCGACGCAATAGACCACTCTGCCATCTTTCCTTTCAGGCTGTTTTTTCAAAACCGGCTGCAAAGGTACTGCTTTTTTCTGACATACGCAAGAAATTACGCAAAAAAATACGCAAAAATTTGCATATGTGCAATTTTTGTTGTACCTTTGCAGCCGCAAAGGTTTTTTGTCGTCTCAAAAACATGAAGAAAAGAATACTTATTATTATCGGTTGCGTGCTGTTAATCGGCGCAGCGGTAGGGTGTGCTGTATGGATGTATCATCAGGCAAAAGTGCGGCAACAACAGGCTGCCGAGGAGCAGCAGGAACAGGAAGCGCAGGAGATCGAGTTCCCTGAGCATGAGACCAACGGTGTCATTTTCTTTGAAGAGGAAGTGCCGCCTGCCGACCCGCTGATGGTGGGCCGTTGGAGTTCTGTGGACAACCCCGGTTGGCACAAAGTCTATTACGATGACGATGACGGCGAAGGACGTTATTGGGGCAAGGAATGGGACGAGTCGGATGATGTGATGGAGGAGGACCTCAGCTACCACGGCAACGGTTGGTTCCGCTGGCGCAAGTCGAACGACACGCTCGTCGAGTTCTCCACCATGGACTTCCGCGATGTGCCTATCGCCCACGAGTACCTCGTTTCCATCTCGGACAGTACCAACATAGCGATTGCGGAGACCAACCGCCGCTCTGTCTATAAAATGCGTAAAGAATAAATCCCTGATCCTATGAAAAAATTAGTCTTTTTGCTATCCCTCATCCTTGCGCTGCCGCTGGCTGCGCAGACGGATAGTTTTGAGCAGTTCAGACAACAGCAGGCTGCGCAGTTCGGTCAGTTCAAGAACGAACAACAGGCTGAGTTTGATAAGTTCCGCAAGCGCGTGAACGAAGAGTATGCAGAGTTCATGCGCCGTGCATGGGAGGAGTTCCCCGCCCACGAAGCGGATGTACCGCAGGAAGAAAAGACGGTAGAACCGGTCTATTTTGAGGAACCCGAACCGGCTCCGCAGCAGCCGACGCAACCGTCCGAGCCGTCCGAAGAACCCGCTCCGGTACGCGAGGACATCTCCTCACTGCCCACGCAACAGCCCGTCTTTGAGCCGCAGCCGATTGCAGTCAAGCCGGTTGTTATCGTCATCCCCGAACCCGCTCCTGCACCGGAACCTATTGCACCCGTGCAACCCAAAGAGGAGCCCTTCCAGCGCGTGTCCATCGCTTACTACGGTTCGCTGATCACTATCGGTTTTCCCGAAACGGATAATCTCAAACTCAAAGGCACGGACGAGAACGCTATCGCCGATGCCTGGCAGGTGCTCTCCGACAGCCGATATGACATCACCGTCAAAACCGCTCTCGATGCCCGCAAAGCCAATGCACTCTGCGACTGGGCGTACATGGACATGCTACGTACTGCGTGCGAGAAGCATTACGGCAAGAGCAACGAGGCTACGCTCGCGCAGGCGTTCCTTATGGTTCAATCGGGTTACCGCATCCGTCTGGGAATGAACAGCGGCAAACTGCAACTGCTTGTTGCCAGCCTCTATGACATCTACGGACTCAAATACTTCGTGCTGGACGGCACCAAGTTCTACGTAGTCAGCGGCGACAAGAATACAAAAATGCAGATTTGCGCATCCAAGTACGGAAAGGAGAAATCGCTCTCCATGCAGATCGCCCAACTGCCTAAGTTCACCAGTAACCCCACGCAGAAACGTACCCTCTCTTCCAAGAAAGGTGTTACCGCAGCGACCAGCGTGAACAAGAACCTCATCGATTTCTTCAATACCTATCCGCAGGCATGCTATAAGGGCGATTATACCACGCGTTGGGCAGCTTACGCCAATACGCCGCTGGACAAATCCATCAAGAGCTCGCTCTATCCTGCCCTCAAGAAGACCATCGACGGCATGAACGAGCGTCAGGCAGTGGAGATCCTGCTCAACTGGGTGCAGACGGCTTTCACCTACAAGGTGGATGATGACGTATGGGGACATGACCGTGCTTTCTTTGCCCAGGAGACCCTGTACTATCCGTACTGCGACTGCGAAGACCGTGCCATCCTTTTCTCGCGTCTCGTGCGTGATCTCGTAGGTCTCGATGTCGTACTCCTGTACTATCCGGGACACCTCGCATCCGCTGTGGCATTCAACGGTGATGAGCGTGGCGATTATCTGACTTACAAGAACCGCCGTTACATCGTTTGCGACCCCACATACATCAACGCCGGCGTGGGACGTACCATGCCGGGTATGAATAATCAGGAAGCGCAAGTAATTGCCTTGAAATAAAGCCAATAGCTAAACCAGTCCCCTGAGGACGCAGAAGCTATAAAGCATGCCCAGCAGCATTGTGAACTTGACAAGCTGCTGGCATGTTTTGTAATCGGACGGGATCTTCGCTGCCCACAGAAGCCACAAGGCGCATAGCAGCGGAATGACGATGCCGAAGAGGATATAACGCGTGCTGAGACTCAGCCAACCGGTCGGGAAAGGCAGCACATGGTACCACAGATGACCGATAATAGCCAAACTCAGTACGACCAGTACCGTAACGAACACCTTGGTCCACATCTCGCCCCAGACGACCGGCATCGAGTGGCACTCGAACTCACGGTCACCCATCTGGTCCTGCATATCCTTGACGATCTCGCGGATCCAGGTAAGCAGGAAGGCAAACAGACCGAATCCTCCCAACCATGCGTACAGATCATGCGCCAGCGGAATATACGGCATCACCACCGGGTAACGCAGTTGGAGCAGTGCCACGTTGGTCGCCGCAACCATCACCGGCGTCAGTCCCGCCAGAAAAGCCACAATCAGATTGCCGATCATGAACAGGCGCTTGTAACTGCTGGAGTAGAACCAAAGCAGGCCGGGTATGATGACAAACAGGATGCCCAAGGTCATGCTGCGTAGCAGCACCGCCAAAAGGATACCGCATACGGCTCCCGTGGCACTCAGACAGATACTCAGTCGCATCGCCGCCGGTTTGCTCACCGTCCGCGTTACGATCAGTTCGTCCGGACGGTTGATGCGGTCGATCTTGACATCAAAATAATCATTGATGACGTACCCTCCGGCAGCGATCAGCACGGTTGCCAGCATCAGCAGCATCAACAGGTACCACGGTAACTGCTCGCCGAACGCTGCCGCATCCAGCACAGGCACAGCCACCCATTTCTCCATCACCCATACAAGCGCGGCGAGGAAGAGCAAGTTGCTCCACCTCACCAGACGCATTATGTCCTTAAACTGTTCCAAATCTTCAATCTTAAATCTTAAATCTTCAATGTCTTGAAAATCAGCTACTTGATTTTCAAAACCACTCCTTTCCATGCCGGCAATGTCAGTTCGAATACCTGATCCGGCACGAAGCAGATAGGCTGCTTGCCGCTGCCCAACAGATCCGTTGCGGTCGCCTTCGGTTTTTCCTCCAGTCCTAAATAGACGAACGCATCGTTGGGAATACGCACGCGGATACATTGCTCGCGGTCATGGAAATTGACCACCACCAGCAGCGTCTCACCCTTTACATGGCGCAGGAACGCATAATGCTGCTGCTTGTCAAAGCCTTCGCCTTGTGCGTACGTGATGTCGTACATCTTGCCTTTCTGGATCGCCTTGTCCTCACGGGCAAGGGTCAACAGACGCTGGTAGAAATCGCGTATCTCGCGTTGCGTGTCGGTCATTTTGGCTCCGTCGAACTTACCCTTGTTCGCCCAAGCCTGCATGCTCTTCACGCCCCAGTAATCGAAGATTGTCGTCCTTCCGTCAATGCCGGAGAAGCCTTCCATATCCATGCCCCGTTCGCCTAACTCCTGACCGGAGTAGATCATCACCGGGCACTGGTTGAGCGTCGCCGTAACGATCATCGCCGGCTCGGCACAACGGCCGTCGCCACTGAAGAAACCGCTGGCCAGACGCTGCTCGTCGTGGTTCTCAAGGAAATAGAGCATATGGTGAATACGCTCGTCGCCGTGTTGCATCCACTGGCTGGTGATGCCTGCAGCCGGCCATCCCTTGCTCGTCACGCCGCGCAGGTAGTCGTACATGCCCACTTTGTCGTACAGGTAGTCAAAACCTGCCGCCAGATAAGCATCGTACTTGCCCGGGTCGTAACACTCGCCGATGACGATGAACTTCTTGTATTTCTTCTTGATCTGCGTAATCGCCCATGCGAAGAACTCTACCGGTACCATCTCCGCCATATCGACGCGTACGCCGTCTATGCCTTTGCTGGCCCAGAAAAGCAGGATGTCGCGCATCTTGACCCAGGTGTTGGGGATGGGATCGAACTGCTTCTCTCCTCCGCCCTGGTAGAAAACGCCGTAGTTCAACTTCACGGTCTCGTACCAGTCGTTCTCACCCGGATGGCTGGTAAAACAGTCATTGCCGGTCACCTTGGCAGGGTACTCGTCGTAGCCTTGCAGATCCTTGTCCATCGTAAAACGCTCGCCGGGCATGTAGTAGAAGTTATTGAGCGGCGAGAAAGCCCATTCGGGATGGTCGCCTTCGCCCAAGTCCACTACGCCAGCCGGTTTGCAAGCGCTCTTGTATTCACGGCTCACGTGGTTAGGCACAAAATCAATGATCACGCCCAGCCCCGCTTCGTGCGTACGCTTGACCAGATCTTCGAACTCAGCCATGCGTTTGGCTGGGTTCTTCGCCAAGTCCGGATCCACATCGTAGTAGTCCGTGATGGCGTAGGGCGAACCCGCCTTGCCTTTGGTGATAGCCGGATGGTTGTATTCGGCGGTTGCATGACGGATAATGCCGGTGTACCAGACGTGCGTGGCACCCAGATCCACGATGGACTGGAGTGCACGCGCGTTGATATCGACAAATCTGCCGCAACCGTTCTCTTCCCGTGTGCCGTTATACTTGCGCGTCTCGTTGTAGTTCGCAAACCAGCGCGGGAAGAGCTGGTAAATAATCGGTTTATTTATCATATTGTGTTTGTGTTTCTCTATGGTAATAGTTTAACGTTTTCTCTTTTGAGAAAACCATTTTAACGTTTTAACGTCGCGAAGCGACATTTTAACGCGCTCGTTAAATGAGCGCCTTTGTGTCGCTTGCGATCATCAGCTCCTCGTCCGTCGGGATCAGGCAAACCGTCACTTTACTACCCTTCTTGGAGATGATGCGCTCTTCGCCGCGAACTTTGTTGGCCTCTTCGTCCAACTCGATACCGAGGAACGACAAGCCTTTCATGATCTCTGCGCGGATATACGGGTCGTTCTCTCCGATGCCGGCGGTGAATACGAGGATGTCAATGCCGTTCATCGCTGCTGCGTACGCACCGATGTATTTCTTCACGCGGTAGATGAACATCTTCCGAGCCAGATCAGCACGTTTGTTACCCTGGTTGATAGCAGCTTCGATATCACGGCAGTCGCTGGAAACGCCGCTCACGCCGAGCAGACCGGACTTCTTGTTCACGAGGTTGTTGAACGCAGCCGTATCCAGACCTTCCTTGTCCATAATAAACGTAGCTGCACCCAGGTCGAGGTCACCGGCACGGGTACCCATTACCAGACCCTCTACCGGCGTCAGACCCATCGAGGTATCCACGCTCTTGCCGTCCATCACGGCCGTACAGCTGCCGCCACCACCGATGTGTGCAGTAACGATCTTCTTGCCTTTCGGATCAACGCCGAGGAACTCGCATACACGGGCACTGACATAGCGGTGACTCGTGCCGTGGAATCCGTAGCGGCGGATTGCGTATTTCTCATACAGCTCATACGGGATGGCATACATGTATGCGTAATCCGGCATCGTCTGATGGAAAGCGGTGTCAAAAACAGCTACCTGCGGAACGCCCGGCAATATCTTCTCGATAGCGTCAATACCTTTCAGGTTGGCAGGGTTGTGCAGCGGAGCCAGCTCTACGCACTTGATGATCATCTCTTTCACCTCCGGCGTGATAAGCACCGACTTGTTGAATTTCTCTCCGCCGTGTACGACACGGTGACCTACGGCGTTGATCTCCTTGAGGTCCTTGATGCAACCGATCTCCGGATCCACTAACTTCTCAAGGATCAACTCGATACCTACGGTATGCTCCGGCATCGGTTTCTCGAATTTCACTTTCTCGCCGTTCGGCAACTTGACTAAGAGGAACGAATCCGGCAGACCGATCTTCTCGATACCCCCCTGTGCCATCACGGACTTGCTCTCCATTTCAAAGAGCTTGTATTTAATACTACTGCTTCCGCAGTTCAAAACTAAGATTTTCATGATATAATTTTTAATTTTTAATTCTTAATTTATAATTCAAATGGTTATTTGATCGCCTGATTAGCCGTAATAACCACCATTTGCACAATGTCCTGTACCTTGCATCCACGGCTCAGGTCGTTCACCGGAGCGGCGATACCTTGCAGGATCGGACCAACGGCATCAGCGCCGCTGAAACGCTCAACGAGCTTGTAACCGATATTGCCAGCCTGCAGATCCGGGAAGACGAGCACGTTTGCTTTGCCTGCTACCGGACTACCCGGTGCTTTGGTCTTGGCTACGCTCTCGATCAGAGCGGCGTCTGCCTGCAACTCACCGTCCAATGCCAGATCCGGAGCCATCTCTTTCGCCAGCTTGGTTGCCTCGGCTACCTTGTCTACGAGCTCATGCTTGGCGCTGCCCTTCGTCGAGAAACTCAACATCGCTACACGCGGCTCGATGCCGGCGATAGCACGTGCCGTCTCTGCCGTCGAAATGGCGATCTCGGCGAGCTGCTTCGCATCGGGGTTCGGGTTAACAGCACAGTCGGCAAACAGCAGGAAGCCGTTCTCGCCCAACTGCTTGGCAGGCGTGAACATAAGGAACGCACCGCTCACGATTGAGCACCCCGGTTTGGTCTTCAGGATCTGGAAAGCCGGACGGATAGTGTCTGCCGTCGTACCGCGTGCACCCGCCAACTCACCGTCAGCATCGCCTGCCTTGATCATCAGGCAGCCTAAATACAGCGGATCCTGTGCTTTCTTCGCTGCCTCCTCTTCCGTCATTCCCTTCGCCTTGCGCAACTCAAACAGCAGGTTGGCATAAGCCGGCATCTTCGGGTCGTTGATCGGGTCAACGATCTTGGCTTCCTTGATGTACTCGTAACCCTTCTCAGCCGCCATGGCGTTGATCTTCTGCGGGTCACCAATTAAAATAAGCTGCGCAATCTTGTCCTTCAACAAAATGTTCGCAGCCTCCAATGTACGGGGTTCATCGCCTTCCGGCAATACAATGCGCTGCGGATTTGCCTTCGCACGCGCTACCATTTGATTTAAAATATCCATAATATATTGATTTTTATTTATTTTCGTAAATTTAAATGCTCGAGATCTCGAAATATCGAAATATCGACTGCAAAATTACAAAAAATTTTCCATATATGCAATACTGACTATAAAAAATATTTTTTTTTACGAAAATATTTGCGTATGTCAAAAAAAAGTTGTACCTTTGCACCCTGAATTGTGAAATTTTGAAAACTAACAATCTTTTTCTCCATATGAAGAGAAGTATACTTATCGTTTCAATGCTCTGTTTTGCCATGAGTTTCATGGCGCAGGAAGTGCAAGAAGAGAAGCAGGACACCGTACAAATCAAGGGTGCCCACCCGTGGCGTAATTCGGAGAACGAACACGGTATCATTCGCGACTTTAGCCACTTGTCTATTTCGCCTATGATCGGTTTCAACGTCTTCGACGGTGACTTTAACACGGAAATGAAGCATGCCATTTACGGCCCGAGTCTGGGTTTGATGGCGGAGTACAACTTTACCCCGGTGTGGAGTGCCGGTATCGAGTACATGTGGTCGCGTTACCATGTGACTGGTAAGAATAATAAGACCACTGCGTCTACCCTCCTCCATGGTAATATGCACAAGTTGGGAGTGGATCTGTCTATGGACGCTATCTCTCTCTTCTTTCCGCACTGGAGACGTAAATTGTTCAACGGTTTCGCTTCCCTTGGTGCCGGTTATATGTGGTATAAGAACTCCGTCATGTATAATGACCTTTCGCGTGGTAATACAGCGATGTTCGAGCCGACCAAGATGGACTCCTACAAGGGTACGTTCTATCTGCAGATGGGTGTAGCTTTCGAAGTCAACCTGAACCGTACTTTCGCAGTAGGTGCGCGCGCTACGTATGCTTACTTTATGAATGACTATACGGATGGTCGTGGTTATTCGACGGAGGCGGCTCTGGCGTCCAAGAACAACGATGGTATCTTCGATATAGCAGCGTATATGCGTATCAAGTTCAATGCCATCAAGAGAACCCACACGCGTAACATCTATAGTTTGGATTCTTGGAAACTGGATGGTACGGCTGTGGCGCATGACACCGTCATCATTGAGCGTCATGACTCCATCATCGTTCGTGAAGTGGTTGTTCAGCAAGAGAATATCCGTGAGATTGAGTACGATAATACGCAGTACTATTATGTTTACTTTGCGAACGCTTCGTACGAGATGAACGAACGTGGTCTGGTAACGGTTCAGCAGGTAGCTGACCGTCTGATGGAGGACGATGAGGTCTATGCCATCGTCATCGGTTATTGCGACAACACGGGTGCGGAGGATCTGAACTTCGTTCTGGGTGACAAGCGTGCAGAGGTGGTAATGGCTGAGTTGCACAATGAGTATGACGTCAGCTTCAACCGCATGTACGGTATCGGTATGGGTAAGATCGCTGGTAAGGGACGTAGCTCTGCTGCATATGGTCCGAACCGTCGTACCGTCATCCGTCTGGTTAATAAATCGACCTTCAACCGCATGAGAGATGAACTCGAGGAGACCAAGACGATGCGTGCTACCAATGTGAACGCATTGCCGACAGAGGCAGAGAGCGGTGATTTGCAGGCACGTAAGAGCAAGACCGTCGTTGCTACCAAGTCCACCACCCTCAACAAGCTGGCTCGTACCCAGTACGGCAACCCCAACTGCTGGGTATATCTCTACATCGCCAACAGCGACAAACTGGAGTCGCCGGATAAGATCAACGAGGGCGTAGAGATCATCATTCCGGAACTTACCGAGCAAGAGAAGAAGATTACCAAAGAGGAATGTTTGATCCTCTACGGTATGTCCCGTAGCAAACAATAAATTTGCAATCATAAATCATAAATTATAAATGATTTAGGGGTCCCATAGCTCAGTTGGTTAGTAGCACCTGACTCATAATCAGGGGGTCCTTGGTTCAAGCCCAAGTGGGACCACACAGGAGGATAGTCCCCGCGACTGTCCTCCTGTTGCATAAAAGAACCTTATATATTCACGTATGCGCGCGCGCTTGTTCCTTATAGTACTATTGCTCCTCTCCATTCTCGGAGAGCCGCTTTATGCCGCTCCGGCGAACGCCAAGAGCAACGCGAAGACGACCAAGACACTCACGCCTGCGCAACGCAAGCGGGAAGCCGCAAAACGCAAGGCAGCGAAGAAAAAGGCAGCCAAGAAAGCCGCAGCGGAGAAGAAACGCCTCGCCAAAGCCAAAGCTGCCAAGAAACAACGCATCAAGGACGGCAAACCGCTCTTCTACGTCTATTCTTACGACCTGCAGACAGGCGAACGCCTTCCGGCTACCCACATCGTCGTGCAGGACGTCAATGCGCGGCCTAACAAGAAACCCAAACTCAATAAACCGACCGACGCCAAGCATGCCCGCGTATCCAAAGCACTGCCCGCCGGCAAGTACTGGGTGCAGGCAGCCAAGATCGGCTATTTCACTTCTGACACCCTCTATTTCGATCACCGCGAAGACGAAGACAGTCTCTGCGTCGCGCTCTATCCCGAGACCCGTATTACGTTTACCGTCACCGATTCGCTTACCGAACGCCCGGTAGCAGCGAACATCGTCGTGCGCAATCACGAACAGCACAAAGTGATGCAGACGACCTCTGACAGCGTCCATTCGCTCATCGCCTT
>JAEEGL015667712.1_pt1 | contig 11673 bp, 6 predicted proteins | sample 9134231 | NCBI WGS metagenome assembly JAEEGL01 (sample SAMN16246548, study PRJNA631951) | gut metagenome | biome: gut microbiome; feature: rumen; material: fiber-attached | host: Bos | place: Iran: Karaj | collected 2018-10 | reverse complement strand
TTCCAGGAAGCTACCTACCTGCCTGTTGACCTGCCCACGGAGACCATTCAAGTGAGCATGGCCTACTTCAAGGAGAAGGAGGGCGCCAAGGATGCCGGCTATCGTCCATGCCCCATGCTCTCTGCCTCAGCCGCCAAGACTCAGGATGGCTCGATTGTGCTCGCCATTACCAATGTGAGCCTCGACAAGGACCAGACCATCGACTTCAACATCGAGGGTTATCAGGCTAAGAGCGTCAGCGGTCGTATCCTGACTTCCAAGAATGTGGCAGACTTCAACGACTTCACTCATCCTGACGTAGTAGCTCCCAAGGACTACAAGGATGCCAAGTTGAAGAAGAATGTGCTGACGGTGAAGGTTCCCGCCAAGTCGATTGTCGTGCTGAACATCAAGTAAACCGATTCATAGAAAACAAGACAGCCGGAAGTTCTCACGCTTCCGGCTGTCTCGTTTTATAATCCTGGTTTATTCCTCATCCTCGTCTTCGTCCTGGTCTCCCATCAGCAGATCAACCAGTCCCTTGTCCTTGAACTCATGCTTCTGCTGGTCCCAGAAACCGAAGTCGGCATCATAGCACCAAGTGGTCCATGCAATGTTGTTCTCCTTGAATACCTTCAGCATGTCCTTGGTCCATTTATAGGCCAGCTCACGGTCTACAGGCTCATACACGCCCCATTCGCCGCAGAACAGCTGTAGGTCGTACTTCTTGGCTGCCTCGATAGCGTCCTTGAAGTCAGCGCGAATCCTGTCGATGTCCCACACCTCAGTGGTGAATTTGTTATCGTCGATGACTTTCTTCACTGAGTCGGAAGCAGCCTCATAGTCTTCCTTCGACACGAGCACACCAGGATAGTTCACCTTGCCGGTATACTTGCCTATCGGTGCCCACCAAGCACCGTAGTGCGTCAGGATCATGGGGTTGTAGTAATGGAATGAGAGCACGATGTTCTTGTCACCTTCCGGCACCTTCAGGTACTTGATGGTTCCATAGCTCTGCCACATGTTGGAGCCGATGACCAATGTGCGCTGAGGCTCACGCTCACGCAGGGCCTTGTGTACCTTTGCTATGAGCTGGTTCCACTGTTCGTGGTCTTCGGCCACAGGCTCGTTCATGAACTCGTAGGCCACAGAATCGTTGCTATAGCCCTTCAGCACGTCCGACAGTTCGTACCACATGTCGATGAGCCTCTGCTGCGACTCCTCCGAAGTGAACAGCGTATTGGCATCGGCAGCACCTTCGTTCACGGCGTTGAAGTAGTGCGAACGGATAATGTGCAGGTCGACGATGACACGCAGATGGTTCTTGATGCACTGGTCGACGGCGAAGGTCAGCAGGTCCCAGCCCTCAGGCAGCTTGTTGCCCTCTTCATCCCAGAACTGAACCTCGTCGATAGGCAGGCGCACGAAGTCGAACCCCAGCGAATCCAGGCGCGCGAAATCATCCTCCTGGATGTGCTGCTTGCGGGCTTCACCACGCTCCTCACTCTGCGACAGCCAGTGGCTGAGGTTAGTACCGCGGTGAATACGGAAGTTATTCACTCCAGTGTCTTTCTCGCTCTTGGTGGCGCAAGCCGTAAAGGCCAGCACGGCGATGGCGACAATAGCCATCATTGACATCATTTTCTTCATGTTTTCTACTTATACATTTTAGGTTTTTTGCTGTTTCGCGGCAAAGGTACTAAAATTTTCTGAAAAACGAAGAATCTCTTCCCATTTTTTCTTCTTTCCGTTCGCTATCCGTTAATTCAGCTTGAAGCTGACGGGTAGGGTGTAGCTGGTTTCCACGCGTTTGCCGTTCTGGCGGCCAGGCTCCCATCGCGGCATGTTGCGCACCACGTAGATGGCCTCTTCCTTCAGGGCCTCCACGGCGTCGTAGTAGTTCCTTGAGATTTCTACTGCCTCCTCGTCGCCCTCCTTGGCAGCCTTTGCCACCTCGGCCGTAATGAGCGGAGATTTGGTATTCGTTTGTACAACTTGCGGAGAGCGTACAAATCCAGTCTTGTCGACGATGAACTTAACGGTAATCTCACCCTCAGCCTGCATTTCACGGGCTACAGCGGGATAGCGCAGGTGAGTGCTCAGATATTTCATGATTTCGCCTTGTCCGCCAGGATATGTAGGCGCTTGCTCTACTAAGTCGAATGTCTTGTCATCGCCGCCGGCGTTGGTCTGGTCCTGATAGCGGGCACTCTTGAGGTCAACGCTGTCGCGACGGCCGACCACCGTGACGTTACTGAAACCCATTATCGGCTCCAGCGTGGCGTCCATCTTAGTGCTGCTGATGTCGAGCGTCTGAGTCTTATATCCCACGTACGAGATACGGATCTTGTGACCAGGATCGACCACCTTCAACGAGAACTTGCCGTTCTTGTCGGTTGTGGTCTGTGCCACGATGCGGCCGTACTGGTCAATCTCGACGAGATTGGCGTAATGTAGCGGACCGACATTATCCTTCACCGTACCAGTAATCGTGCTGCCGGCCTTTACCTTGGATTCCTTTTGCTGGGGCTCTTCGGCCTTTTCCGGCTTCGGAGCCTCGCTGGTCTCGGCGGCAGGAGCGTCGAGCACGGCGGCTGTGAGTTCGGCCAGAGGCTGTTCTACAGCCTTGACGCTGTTGTCGACGGCCACTTTCAATGCCTCCTTGGGTTCCGAGAAGGCCATGAGTGTGACACCTGTGAGTGGAAGGGTGACGACAATCCATGCGATGCGCCACCAGTGTGACTGATTTTTCTTCATCATAATAATTCGTTTTTTAATGTTTAAGTTAAACGAACTTGCGAGTGCGTAGGCCTCCGCTCCCACTGTCCGCATGATTAATAGTCGCTGATAGTCGCGGCTCTGAATCCTATAATGATTGATCACTTCATCGTCGGCTTCATATTCGTGTACTATCTTGATTTCTTTCATTACTATCCAGCACGTCGGGTTGATGATGACACACGCCATCAGCAACAGCAGGTCGAGGTGGTGTAGCAGCACAATGTGCGACAGCTCATGCCGCATGCTTGCCCTACGCCCGAAGCCCTGTTCGTTTCTCGAGATGACGATGATGTTCATCCAGCTGAACGGCCCGTATTCGGCATCGTGCTCCACTAACCATACCCAGCGGCCAATCCTGTGACGGCGCTTGCCACGCAGGAACCACAGCATCTTGACAGCCGCCTTAGTCCATCCCGTCAACTGTACCAGGACGTAAAGGATGTACATCACTAACAGCACCATGGCCCCCTTTTCCGTAACGCTCAGACTCTTGCTCTCAACGTCCAAGGCCGAGCTGACACTAAGGCTGCTCAGCGGACTCTCGTCCACCCACACCGCCGTCCTGCACGATTCAGCCATTGGCTCCATCTGCTCAGTCGGCGCAATGTGTATCAGCGGCAGCATGGCCGACAGCACCACGATGCCTAACAGGTAGAAACGGTTGAACCTATGGAACGTCGACCCGCTGAAGCACATCTTATACAGCAACAGGAATGCCAGCAGACATACCGACCACTCAAGGATATAAACTACAAATGCTCCCATAATCCTTACTCCTCCTCCACCATTTTAATCAGTTCTTTCAGTTCGTCGACGCTCACCTCGTGGCGCTTTACCAGTCGCGAGATGAAGTCCATGTAGGAACCCGAGAAGAAGCGGTCGATGCTCTCCTTGTTCACACTCGAGATATATTGTTCGCGCGTAACTGCGGCATGATAGCGATAGAACTTCGGACTCAGCTCCTCATGCCCAATCATGTTGTGTTGCTCGAGTCGCCTCACGTAGGTGGCTATGGTGTTGAAGTGCACCGTTGTGTCGGGCAGATGCAGTATGATGTCACGTGTCGACAGCGGCCCATTGTCCCACAGCACATCCATGATTTGCAACTCTTTGTCAGTCAATTTCTTCATAGGTCATCGTTATTGATGCTGCAAAGATAACTACAAATTGTAATAACCCCCAAATTTTGCAACGCTTTTTAAGAATTTACTTGTAGTTATTAACATGTTTCCAGACTTGACAGATGATGCTCTAAAAATTGTTTTGCGAAAATTGGCCAAAGTTGCACTTTTTATCTTAATCTACTGAACCTCTGACGATTACAGAAGTGCACCTTAATTCCAAAGTTACACTTTTCGGAGGCATTTATGGCCAAAATTTGGAAAAGTGCCGCCATCGGGCGGTTGTTCGTCATCATTTACCCCAGCCAGACGACAACCGTATGGCCGTGAGAAGAAAAGAAGTTTCGGTAACTGAGAAAGTAAAACAAGTTGTTTTACTTCAGTTTAGTCCGGGCAAAGCATGAGTTTACCAGCCATTTAGCAAGGTAAAACAACTTGTTTTACTTTTGCATATATAGCTGAATCCCCAGTGTTTATCGGCCTTTCAGCATGGTTTGGGCGGGGTAAAAAGTGAGGTGAAACTTGGTGTAACTTTGAAAATAGCATACACCGCTGTAACAAACTGACCAATAATAAGTTAAGCCAAAAAGTGTAACTTTGGCCAATTTTTCATCTTTCTATAGAGAGCAGTACTTGGTGGCGAATCCGGAGAGGCCTACCCAAAAACTACGATTCGTTGTCATACAGCCATAGGAACCTTAAATCTCCACCAATCTCACAAAAAATCGATCCGCTCATTTTGTGTCTGATTAGATGGAGATTTAAGGTTCAAATATGCTTGGCTACTGCGGCTCCGAGTGTAACCACTCCCCTCCCTTAGGGAGGAGTTGGGGGTAGGCCTGCCGAGCGTTGCCGCCGTTGGTGCCCAGTATCTTGTCTACGATCACGCCAATGTCCGTCACCGTCACACTTCCGTCGCCGTTGGCATCGGCGCCATATTCCGAGAAGCCGCCAGTGTTAGGCAGTTGCAGAATGCAGTTCACCACCACAGCGATGTCGGTCACCGAGACGTTGCCGTCGCCGTTGGCATCGCCCCGTTTCGTATTCCCAATTGTCAGCGTCATTGGTTCACCAGGGGTCCCTGTCATGGCAAGCGATTCAAAATCAACGGTTTCGGGTAGCCATTTCTCTGACTTAGTCGAGGTCTGGAATACACAGAATCTGATGGTCTCATTCTGAGTCTCATTGCTGTAAATGCGCATATAGAGATACTTTGTCCCGTTTGTAGCCGTCTGAACCTTGGCCACGCCACGACACTCATCGCCACAGAAGGCTGCCACCTCATAATCAGCATAGTTTGTCAAAGCATCACCACCTGACTGTAGTACACAATAAAACGTCATGTCATATTGAAAGCCGTGGGGATTAACCGTCCAATGGGCAGCAAGTGCGCCCGCTGCATTCAGCAGCAGGCACACCAGTCCTAATAATAGTCTCTGTTTCATTTCGTCACTACTTTTTGGGTTTGCGAATTGTTGCTATCCGTAACGATGTAGACACCGCGGTTCAATTTTCCATTGACAGATTGACCATTTTCGATCTTCCGGCCTTGCAGGTCGTAAATAGATTGTGGTTCGTCAATTCGTGAATTGTCAATTTCCTTAATGCCTGTCAGCTGTCCGATGTTCAGCTCGTAGGGTTGCTGCATCGTGCCGAGAAGGTCGGTACGGAACGCCTCTTGGCCGCTGACACCTACAAGTTCGCCACTCTCGCGGTGAATGACACGGAAGACGATTTGCTCGTTTCCTCGGCCATAAACATTCATCATCAGCACATCGCTGACTGGCTCAGCCACACCACGGCACTCATCGCCGCAGAAGGCACCTACAAGCCACTCATCAGCATTGACAGCCTCACCATTCTTGCAAAGTCGTATCACCGTACCCATCACATTCGGATATTTCCGTTTATCCGTCTGCCAGACTTCTGAATACTGATCACTGGCCTTTCGCCTTTGTATAAAAGCCCTACGGCTGCTGCTCTGAGCCGTCGCATTAAGGAACAGGTTCTTGTCTGAAACCGAGCGGTACATGTAGCCGTGTCCGGGATTCAACTCCATGAGAGTTCCCGTCCACTGACCATCATTATACTGCGCCATGCCATCCTGGCCTATCAGGACATCACCCTCTTCAGCCTCCAGCTTGGCCAGTGCCTCGGTAGGTGTCATCGTCTTGTTCACAGGATAGCCAATCCAGTTCCAGCCCTCACGCAGTGGCACCGAACGGAACGCTGCATTAAACAGCAAGCCAGACAGCTGGACCTGTTCTGCCTCTGTCATCTGCACCTTATACATTTCGGTAGGCAGCAGTTCATCCAAGTCACCCGACCATCCGAAGTGGCTGTCCTTGTACAGCTCTTCAGTCTGTGAGACGATGCGCTGTGCCTTTGGCTTCAGAGTCTCAGCGCTAAGAGCCTCCTGCTGGTTATGTGAAATCCAGTTCCAGCCCTCAGCCAATGCCAACTGCGTGTTCGTCTCTACCTGAGAGCCAAACACCTCCAAAGTGAACTCACGTGCGGCGTCCTTCTGCTCGACGTTGCCGGCAGAGTCGGTCACAACAGTATAGAAACCGTGGTCGATACCCTCATAGACTTTCACATTTGCAACCTTATCTATAGGCACATTCTCAGCTCCGAGGAACCAAGCGCCGTCACCATACTGCACATAGACGTTGTAGCGCCAAGGTCCAGACAGCTCGTCGGTAGCAGCAATGCGAACTGCCGCTGTTGTGTCGGTAGACATCTGTACGTCAGCCACATAACTTGTAGGTGCTGTGCCGTCTACGATGTTCTTCCATGTAGGAGTCATTATCACATCTTCGTAGTCGAACACGATGCCAGCACGGTTTGGAATTACTGTGCCTTCAGCTTTATTGGGTTTCACACCGATTTCGAACATCACTTCGCCAATACCTGAAGTACCGTCATAGTTGATCGGCAGAATACCCTGCATCAGGTCGTCAGTAGGCTCCATCGACATCGGGTCGAGAGAGGTGAATGTCCATTTGGCGATACCCGTCTGCTGGCTGTACTCTCCCTCCACCTGTGCTATCGCATTGATTTCGGGTCGCATGTCGATGGTTTTCAGGAAGCTGGTCACACCGCCCATAGTATTCACATCCTCAGTCTCGTCTAAGAATGCTTCGCGCTCACCTATCTTCACGCAGGTAGGCAGGAACGAATTCAATTCAAAGTAGCGGTTGTCCAACGTATCACGGATAACGATGGTATGAGCCGAAGCCTGCGCAAACGCAGTGTCATTCTCAAACTCGATGGTGTAGTTCACCTTCTCCACTTCGTCCGTCATGAACTTGCTGCCGGCATCTGACAGATAGCCGTAAATGTCGTTGGGGTCGGAAGGAGGTTGGGGAGTGGAAGAGCCGCCGCCACCACCTCCTGGGCAATTACCACTTGGTGACTTGGGGGGACAATCCACATTATAAATAGGATCCATTCCAGCTTCAATCAATCTTTCATTGTCCTCACACTGACGGGCATGTTCTGTTGCACGTCCACAATTAAAGTCGTCAATCACTGTTGTACGACGCTTAACTAACTTTTGTCCAGAGTGAATTGTAGTGACTTCTTTCGATGGACACCACATATACACGTGCAAAGTTCCAACCGAAGTTATTGAAACTGTAAATGTTTCTGTCGTGTTAGGACGCAAGTCCGGACAGATAAAGCCGTGATATAGATAAGGGAATCCATTTACGTCATCTGTGGAGGCGTCTCTTAAAAAATAGTACATGTCTTTTGTCGTTTTCATACTATTTATAATAATCGCATCCAACGAATCTGTATAGTTAGATTTCAACAAGTCTTTCAACCTGCTTCTCACGCTATATCCACCAATCTCAACGCTTGTCAATGTCGTAGAATCTGGGGCGTAAATGTGAATGGGGAGTGGTACGTGATATGCCGTCATATTACTTTTGTTGCTTACATTAAAAGTATACCTGTTTGTTGTTCCTTTTAGGAACTGTGATGCATATGTGACACTAATCTCAAAATCTAACTCTGTAGCCTCTTCTACGGTTACAATCTTTTGTACATGCTTATTATCTTCCGTAAAGTGGAACACAGCATCATACAAGCCCAATGCTGCATCACTGAAATCGAATTTCACAGCTGTTTCGGCATCACTGCCGTGACTAATATCCACTGAGTGAATCGTTTCACCAGAGTCTATTGTCAAGTCAACTGCATACAAATCGCGGAATCCGTTACCCTTAAAGGTAATGGTGCTGCAGCCGCCGTTACCCACGGTATGTACATCCCAGTCTACCACATCGTACTTGTCCATGTGCATATAGTCAAGGGCCATATTGCTCTGAGAACCCGTTACGTCATGCACGACAACATAATACATACCGTCCTCCCAAGTGTGGATACCCCCCCACTGTAAAGAAGAAGACCCCGAGGTCTTGAACACCTCCTTGCCACTTGGCGCAAACACCTGCAAAGTAGCCGCCTGACTCAAACGGAAAGCCACCGTATCGCCTTGAGCTACTAGCATCGTGTACCATCGAATATCGTTCTCTGCTACCTTTGAAAAAGTTTGTGTGGCTTGCAGTTCGCCCACTGGCTCAACCTCCTGCTTCACACTATAGTCCACGAATTGCTTCTGACCATCGGTAAAATAATTCTGCGCGTCGTAGAAGCGGATGTGTAACGTGTTCTTTGCATAGATGGTCGGTACGCCGTTTGTCACTTCGAAGTGGAACTGTGACGACTGTATCGGTTCCTTCAGCATCGGCAGCAAGGCGATGAGCGTGTAGGGGTTATCGGCACTGGCCAGCTCCACGGTCTGCATAGCCTGACTGTTTTTGTTCAGCCAGTATTGATACTTCGTGACACGATTCTCACCGTCGGCCAACACCTTGTCGAAGTTCTTCATGAAGAGGCGAGTCACAGGAGCTGTCACCCGGCCCTTACTGTCTATCAGCTGATAGTTTAGCGTGTGTAAGCCAGTGAGCAGATTGCTAACGTCGAGCGTCTGGGTACCCTGGCCCACATTGATGACCTTCACGGAAGAAGCATCATCATCGAACCAGTAGCGCAGTGACTTGGCCACGGTAGAAGCCGAAGCATCCATCTTCAGGAATACCGACGAATAGGGAGCACCCAGCTTTCCGTTGCTGTCGACAATTTGATAATGAACGGTGTGCAGACCATCAATCAGCCTTGCGGCATCGAGTGCCTGCGTACCGTTGGTAATGGCCGTCTCTATAGCAGTCAGCTCATCGTCATACCAATAGCGCAAGGCCGTGGCCGTGGTAGTCGATGAGTCCCAGTTCATCTTCAGAAATACCGAAGAATAGGGAGCCCCTAACGTCCCCTTGCTGTCAGCTATCTGGTAATGTACCGTGTGCAGACCCTCTATTAATGCTGAGGCGTCAAGCAGTTGTACGCCGTTAGTAATCTCTGCTTCCGTAGCCGTTTGCTCATCGTCGAACCAGTAGCGCAGGTTCTTGGCTACGGCGGCCTCGGCATCTGCACTCACCCGCAAGAAGATGCTATTCATGGCGGGTGTCATCTGCCCATTGTTGCACACTACCTGATAGTGCAGTGTGTGCAGGCCTTCTATCAGCGTAGAAGCATCTAACAACTGTACACCTTCGCTGATGTCAATCTGCTGTATCACCTCCTCGTCGTCAAACCAATACATCAGCTTTTGAGCCTTCACACTCTCGGCTTCAATGCTACTGCCTATCTTCAGAAAGAGGCCGGAGGCTACGTAAGCAGCCATGCCATCGCTGCTCGTCACCTGATAATGGATGGTATGCAGACCGTCGAGCAACGCCGACACATCCAAAGTCTGCACGCCGCCCGAAGCGATGGTCTTCACGTTGCCATTGTCATCATCGAACCAGTAGCGCAGCGAGTGGGCTGTGGACGACGTGCCGTAGTCAATTTTCAGGAATACAGCCGAACTGACGTAGGCTACACCGTCGTCGCTGGCGATGACCTGATAGTGCAGGGTGTGAAGGCCCTCTATCAGTCCCGACACGTCGAGCGAGTGACTGCCCGACAGGTCGTTGACGGTTATTACGTTGCCGTCATCGTCATCAAACCAGTAGCGCAGTTCCTTAGCTTGTGTGGGCTGCGGCAGTCCGCTCAGGTCGAGGTCGTCGAGGCTGGTGATGGTCTGCCCTCGTGCCGCGATGTGCAGGCAGGAGAGCAGTATGGTTAATAAAATGTATTTTCGCATAATATGTAGGTATTCATTTTCTGGAACACACCACTAATTACTTACTCTGCTGCACTTACCTCAATCTCCACACTCAGCTTGCCGTCGGCTGTTGTCTTGTTGGCTACGTTCATCCTCGTAATTTGTGGATAGCTGGGGGTGGCGTCGTAGGGCAATACGCCGCCATGCATGCCAACTTCAGTACCATCGGTACCGAGGTAAGTAGTCTTGGCCTCGTCGGAAAGTTCAAACTGTTGAGCCTCGGAATAACTGCCAGTGAAGGTTTTAAATACCTTGTTGAATTCATTGTAATTCACTTGTTTGTTTCCTGTGCTGGCAACCTGTCCCCTAAAAGGATTGTCGTAACCGATAGCAACGCAATTAGTGGCAATTGTAGTAATTGGGAGATTACGATTACCATCATTACAATCTTTATAATACATTTGATAGATAATACAGTTCATTAGCTGTGAATTACTGATATAGTCAAGATCAAGACCTTCATAAGCCGGATAAATAACGCAATTGATAAACGAGGTAGCAACATTTTCACCCTCATTTTGGAATCCACTTACATAGCTGTTTATAAACTGTACGGAACTATTTCCCTTTTGACGATAACTATCACTTATTCTGCAATTCGCGAACACAGCATTCTTGAAAGTGGTGTCATAATTATAATAGAATGAATAGAATGCGCTCTTTACAAAATACGGACTATTGCAAGTACCATGCATATAGATTGTCCCTGTACATCTTATTCCCTCCATCGACAGGCGGTTGGCATCCTCGGAAGGCACATTGATATTGAAGTCGCTGGTGATGTATGTTGGAGCAGCATCATCGATTCCCGTACCGCGCAGGGTGACACCCTTCGTTATGTCTACTGCCTGGAAAGCACCACCAGAGAGGTTAATCACGTCGCCGCTTGCTGCAGCGTTCATAGCATCGCGCAGAGCATAAGTGCCGTAATACATCGAGATGTCCTCACCATGACTCAGCGTAGCGACCAAAGTGTTCTGAGCAAAGCTCACAGTTGCTGCCATTATGGCAACTAAAGAAAGAAATAACTTTTTCATAATCTTACGTTTTTAATTATTGGTTTGTATATAATGTTGTTTTCTCTCCCACGAGACCTGCACTAAACCATTGACCATAAGAAAAGCGCAGGCCTTCACCATAAGCCACTCAGGTTTGGAACTAACCTATCAGAAACTATGAGAGTGCCTACGCTATGCGCAAGCCTCATGTTTCTGATTCTTTGCTCGTTCTGCTTTATCCGAGGTTCCAATTCGAGTGGCGATTGAGCAAAAAAAGTGTGTGTGCATCGAAATGCACGGTGCAAAGATAAACAATAATTCGGAAACTGCAAAGAAAAACACAAAAAAATACTTCGAAGCAGGGCGAGGTGCTTCGGCAGAAGTCGCAGATTAAAACCCACCGCCTTTTTGTCAAAACCCGGTGCCTTTTGAGAAAAACCCGCCGAGTTTTGAGAAAAAGGAGCCGCCTTTTGAAAAATCCAAGCCTGGGAATATTTATTTTCGTTTTTGTCTCATGAGAAACGTTTCACCTATATATTGTAAATCGCACTTTTTAAGTAGC
>JAEEGL015363320.1_pt1 | contig 11673 bp, 8 predicted proteins | sample 9134231 | NCBI WGS metagenome assembly JAEEGL01 (sample SAMN16246548, study PRJNA631951) | gut metagenome | biome: gut microbiome; feature: rumen; material: fiber-attached | host: Bos | place: Iran: Karaj | collected 2018-10 | reverse complement strand
GACCGCCCTGAACACCGGGGAAGACGGCGCTGTCGAGCAGCGACGACATCTTGCGGATAACACCTTTCTTGGTGGTCTTGCCCCAAGGATTGTCGAAGTCTTTACCCAGCAAGATGATACCGCCACGAGGACCACGCAAGGTCTTGTGAGTGGTGCTGGTCACGATGTGAGCATACTTCAAGGGGTTGTTCAACAGACCTGCGGCGATGAGGCCGGCGGGATGTGCCATGTCGATCATGAGCAGGGCGCCAACGCTGTCGGCAATCTTGCGCATGCGCTCATAATCCCACTCGCGGCTGTATGCACTGGCACCACCGACGATCAGTTTGGGACGCTCGCGCTGTGCCACCTCTTCCATCTGGTCATAGTCCACCAGGTTGGTGTCAGGGGTCACATTATATTCACAAGCCTCGAACATCAGACCCGAGAAGTTAACGGGGCTACCGTGTGAGAGGTGACCACCATGAGCCAGGTTCAGACCCATGAACTTGTCGCCAGGCTTGAGGCAAGCCATGAAGACGGCCATGTTGGCCTGGGCACCCGAGTGGGGCTGCACGTTGGCGTACTCGGCACCGAAGATTTCTTTCAGGCGCTCGATGGCGAGGTTCTCGCTCTCGTCAACACACTGGCAGCCGCCATAGTAACGGTGGCCAGGATATCCCTCGGCATACTTGTTGGTCAGGCAGCTACCCATAGCCTGCATTACCTGATCACTGACGAAGTTCTCGCTGGCAATCAGCTCAATACCGTGTTTCTGACGCAGATGTTCGCGCTCGATGATGTCAAAAATCGCTTTGTCTCTTTCCATTTTGAGTTTTTAGTTGTTAGTTCTTTAGTTGTTAGTATTAAAGATATTTAGTCTTTTTTTGGTTTCTTGCGTACCGTCCACCCGAAGTGGCCTATCTCCTCGCCTAGCGAGTAGTAATGGCCATGACAGTAGGTAATCAAGTCGGCCGCCTTGAGGTCCAGGGCTCCGCTCTCGGAATCGATGTAGCGGTCATCGGCGATCACATTCATCACCTCGGCGATGAACATGTCGTGGCTGCCCAGACGCATGATGTCACGCACGCGGCACTCAATATTCACGGGAGCCTCTTCGATATAGGGGGCTGTCACTGTCTCGCCCTTGACGGGGGTGAGATGCATCTCACGCCACTTGTCATATTCGCGCCCCGAGCGCACTCCGCACCAGTCGGTGGCACGCGCCAAATCCCGATTGGTGAGGTTGAGCGTGAAAGCCATGTTGCGCTCCACAATAGCATGGCTGTGTCGCTCGGGTCTGATCGACACATAGCACATTGCAGGGTCACTGCAGATGGTCCCGACCCATGCCGCCGTGAAGATGTTGTACTCTTCGGGAAAGGCCCCGCAACTGACCAGCAGTGCGGGCAGCGGGTATATCATGGTGCCAGGTCTCCAACTCTGTTTCATTCTCTCATCACGAATAATGGTGCAAAAGTAGGTAATTTTTCTATATTACAGGGCTTTTTGAGGAAATTTTTCCAAGTTTATTAGTTGTTAATAACTTTCGCTGCCGTCGTCTTGCCATGACGTCGAAATAGTATATCTTTGTGGTTTGTAAAACAACCAGATAACTGAACCGTGCACATCGTAATAGCAGGAAATATAGGAAGTGGCAAATCAACCCTGGCAGAGATGCTAGCCAAGCATTACGGATGGGAGCCGTTTATGGAGCCCGTGGTCGACAATCCTTACTTGAGCGACTACTACAGCGACATCAAGCGATGGTCCTTTGCCCTGGAAGTGTTTTTCCTGAAACAACGCTTCAAGGACATCTTGGGCATCAACGCCAGCGACAAAACCATCATCCAGGACCGCAGCATCTTTGAGGGCGTGTATATCTTCACGGCCAACAACCATGACATGGGCAACATGGATGACCGCGACTTTGAGACCTACATGGAACTGTTTGAGCAGATGATGACCATCGTCAGGCTCCCTGACCTGATGATATACCTGCGCTCCAGCGTTCCCCACTTGGTAGACAACATCCAGAAGCGCGGCCGTGACTACGAGCAAACGATACCGTTGCAGTACCTGACTAACCTGAACGAGCGCTATGAGGAGTTTGTCATGAACACCTATCAAGGCCGCAAACTCGTTATCGATGTGGACGATATAGACTACAAGAACAACCCTGAAGACTTTGCCGCCATTATTGACAAGATTGACGCGACAATGTTCGGCATCTTCGGCCCGTTGGATTAACCACTAGGGATTAACCACTAAAAACTAAAGATATGCATATAGCAGTAGCAGGAAACATCGGCAGCGGCAAGACCACCTTGACCAAGCTGCTCGCCAAGCACTACGGATGGAGCCCGAGGTTCGAGCCTGTGGACAACAACCCTTATCTTGAGGACTTCTATGCCGACATGTCGCGCTGGTCTTTCAACCTTCAGATTTACTTCCTGAACAAGCGTTTCAAGGAGGTGGTGGAGATTTCCAAGAGCGACATCGACATCATCCAGGATCGCACGATCTATGAGGACGCCTGCATCTTTGCTCCCAACCTGCATGGACAGGGACACATGAGCGACCGCGACTTCAATATCTACAAGGACCTGTTTGAGCTGATGATGTCGCTGGTGAAGATGCCGGACCTGATGATTTACATCCGCTCGACCATTCCCAACCTGGTGCAACAGATCCAAAAACGAGGCCGCGAGTATGAACAGACGATGCGTCTCGATTACCTGGAGGGCTTGAACAAGCGCTACGAGGACTGGATTGCCGACTACAAGGGCAATCTGGTCATCATCAACGGCGATGAGATCAAGTTTGGTGACCGTCCCGAGGATTTCCAACTCGTGTGCGACAAGATCGACGCCAACCTCTACGGCATTTTCTCCCCCTTCAACCAGACGAAGTAAAGCCGCAAAGCGGGAAGAGGAAGAATCGAAAAAGTGTATTTTCCAAGTTTTCCCTCAAAAAGTTTCGGGAAATTATAATAATTACATACTTTTGTCCGCTTTTTGCAAAGCGATGCGCACATTGCTGCATCTCGCTCTGCAACAGAATCATGACCAAGACCCAGTCAGGGCTCTCATGTCAACACTTAACTACTACAACACAAACCAAACGTATAAAGTAATGAAAAGAATTCTGTCTTTAGCAGTGATCAGCCTGATCATTGGTATGATTCAGGCCGCACCCGTTGACCCATCGGCAGCAGCTGACATCGCCCGCAGCTTCGCCACATCCCGCGTTTCCAAAGGTCGCATGGCGCCCATGAGGACCGACGTTCAGCTGATCCATACAGAGTATGGTCCCAGCAGCTCAACACAAGCGGTATATTACATATTCAACACCAGCGACAGCTACTACATTGTCTCGGGTGATGACCGCGCCCGTGAAGTGCTTGCCCATGGCGATGCGCCACTCGACATGAATAAAATACCTGATAACATGAGGTTCTGGCTCACCAGTTACCGTGAACAACTGGATTTCTTGCTGTCACACCCCGATATCGTGGTGCAGAAACCTCGCCGCGCGCCTGCCCGCGCCATCTACAGCGTTGAGCCATTGCTTGCCAGCCGTTGGGATCAAGGTTACCCCTACAACCTGGAGTGTCCTGAAGTAAACGGCGCCCGTTGTGTTACCGGCTGTGGCGCTACTTCCCTTGCAATGATTTTCCACTACTGGAAATTCCCCACCGAGGAAACCCCTACGGTGCCTGCTTACACTACCTATACCCACAAGTTGTCTCTTGGTGCCCTGGAACCAACCACATTTGACTGGGACAACATGTTGAACATATACAACCGTTTTACCGGGGAACAGGCCACTGCGGTCGCCCACCTGATGCGCTATATCGGTCAATGTGAGCGCATGGATTATTCACCCGGTGGCAGTGCAACAACAGCTCAAGACGTCCTGCGCACAATCAAATTTTTCGGATATGACGACAATGCGTCCATCAAGAACAAGACCAACTGGTGGGGTTCACAAGTGTACACCGACGAGCAGTGGGGCAATCTCATCCAGGAGGAATTGGATAACGGGCGCCCGGTACTCATGTGTGCCCAAGCCCAAGACCCCGACGGCCTTTCCGGTCACGCATTCGACATTGACGGCTATGATGCCACCGATGATACCTACCACATCAACTGGGGTTGGGGTGGTTATGGTGACGCAAACTACGCTTTGAACGCCTTTGGCTACAATGGCAGCGTGTTTAACATCTCACAACAGATTATCACAGGCATTGAGCCCAAAATCACCGAGCCGACCATCAGAGCCGGAGCTTCGGCCATCAACATCGAGGCCTATGAGGACAGCGTCTTCTCTCAACATATCACTGTGCGCGGCATCTTATTGTCCGATGATATCACGCTCGTGCTCAATGACAATAACGGAGTATACAGTATCGACCGTGACCGCATCACTGGTGATAACATCAACCGCACCAACCGCATCAACCTCACCTTCTCACCCAAGGTTGTCGGCAACTATAACGCCACGCTCACCATCAGCAGCAACGGTGCCGAAGACGTCGTCATCAATCTCAATGGCGTATGTCTGCTGGAAACCCATGACCCCTACTCGCTCGAAGCCTTTGGGACCGAGGACAACCACTACACCATCCAGTGGAAAGACAACCCCCCCGGCCGCAACGTTTCCGGCTATGAACTGAACTATGCGCCCATACCTTTCTATGAGTTGCGCATGAGCGAAAACTTTGACAACAACCCGAATGAGGGCACCAGTACAACAGATTATTCCAGCAAGCTTGACGAGATCACCGAACTTCCCGGCTGGACTGGCAGCAAGGTTTACCGCAGTGGCTCGGATCTGATTCTGGGTACATCCAAGAGCAAAGGTTGGCTGGAGACACCCGCTTTGGACATGTTCAATAACCAGGGAAAAGTCACCGTCAAGGTTACCGTCAAGAGCTCAGGCACCACCCCATCGGCACTGTTCAATGTGAGCAGCGGCAGCAGCGACACCACATTCACTATCACCAACAACGATTCCACCTATGTGGTTCTGCTGTCTTGCCCCGCCAGTGGTGAAGCCAAGATCCGATTCAACTCATTCACAGGTAAGCGCGTTACCATCTGTGACGTGGCCATCTATGCCGGAGATGATTATTCTCCTGTCGATGAGAGTCTAATCACCAGCATCAATGGCATTACCGAGAAATCCTATCAGTTCGACAACCTCTCACCAGGTTTTTATGCCCTGCGCGTACAAACCCACTACAACAATGGCGATGTGTCGCAATGGACGCCGTGGCTGCCCTTGATTGTTGAATGGAACAGGTTTGACACCAACCGTGACGGAGAAATCAATATCGCTGACATCAACCAGGTGATGGACGTGATCTTCATGGAGCATATCTATCCAAGCTTCCTCAATGCCAACGATGTCAACCGTGACGGGGAGATCAACCTGAGTGACATCAATATGATTATCGACAAAATCCTGTCCGATTAATTCGATATTTTACCGACACAAAAAGCCAAGGGACCGTTTGGTTTCCTTGGCTTTTTTGTGCCAGCATCATGGGATTATTTGTGTGAATCGGGGTTTTGTGGTACTTTTGCCGCATGATTATCAAGCGCATCGGTTGGCTATGGCTGCTGGTGCTAGCATCATTTTGGATGCCAGCAAGAGCTCAAGTGGGCGTTGACAACTTCAGGGTCGACGGCACGCGCTATGTGTGCTCGGTGCAGGAAGTGATGTATGACGATTTTTTTCATGCCGCCCGTTTTGCCATTGCGGCGACTGCCGACGTCAGCGGACTAATCAGTTTCTCGCTTGAGGTGACCTATGATGAAGGATTGCTGCGCGTGGTTCAAGGCGACAGTCTCACGCTGGTGCTGCGCGGTGGTGACCGCATCATCCTAACCACCGATCGCGATGTGACACGTGCCGACATTGTCAAGCGCCATTACCGCACATATAACGACTACTACGTGACGTGCCACTACCCTATCAGCTCCTATGACATCCAGCGCATCACACGCAACCGTGTCACCAAGTTGTCGGTAAGCACGCAGAACTATGACTTTGACCGCAAGCTGGACAAGTTCCAAGACCGTTTCAGGCGACTGTTCACATCAGTTTACCGCTACCTGACGGGAGTCAAGGATTAGGGAACATGTCCAGATATTAAAGTCAAGAGCAGCCACGCCAAGCGCAGCTGCTCTTAATTTGATATCGTATCAGGAAACCCCTCTGATCACTTCACGCGGAGCACCTGTCCATCTTTAATCTTGTTATCGGTCAAGCCATTGAGTTTCTTGAGCTGCTCGACACTCATGCCATGTTTTGCAGCGATTTTACCCAAGTTGTCACCCTTGCTCACCTGATAGGTCGAACGGCTGTTGTCGCGGCTCTCCTTGGTCGACTTGCGGGTGCTGGCAGTTACCTGCTGCTCCTTCTTGCTGCTGTTTTTCTTTGAAGTATTCTCAGCGGGTTGCTCCACAGACTTCTTGGCCGAAGCATAGCGCTTGCTGGGTGCATACTCACGAGCCTTGGTGTAAGTGCTCTTGGAGAACGTGTAGCTATCGGTGTGGGTGCAACGGTTAGCGAAGTCAAAAATAGCCTCAGGGTTAATGGCATAACCCATGAAGCGTGTCTCGAAGTGCAGGTGAGGACCTGTGCTGCGACCGGTGTTGCCACTCAATGCGATGGGCTGACCTGCCTTGACATACTGGTCAGGTTTCACAAGGAAGCGTGACAAGTGGCCATAAACGGTCTCTAGACCATTCTCGTGGCGCACGATCACATAGAAGCCGTAACCGCCACGCTCAAAACGCGTCAGGCGCACACGGCCCGAGAAAGCAGAGTAAACTGTATCACCAATTGCCGACCTCATGTCGACACCCTTGTGGGTGCGACCGAACTGAGGACGGTAGCCGTAGTGAGATGTCACATAATTACCCTTGATGGGCATCACATAGTGACGCACGTCAAGCACCTTGGTGTTAGGTACGTTGGCGTCCTTATAGCAGTTTACGAGATCGCTGTCCCAGCCCTCGGTGTAGATATCGGGCTCGGGTTCACACTCTTCATATAAGTCGGCGGCATACTTCTGTGCCTCCTGAACTCTAATTTGGTCATTGATGCGATTCTGCTTTGCCAGCAGGTTGTTGTGCATCTTGCTGTAGTTTGACGCCGATTGCAGATTCTGGGCCGATAACCCAAGCGCAAACATTGTCATCGCCGACAAGGCGACATATAATCTTTTTCTTATATTCATTCTGTGATTGGTTTCTAACTTAGTTCGTTTTTAAGAACGCACAAAGATAGCGATTTATTTTGTTCCAAAGGCAATCAACTATGCTAAAAAGTGTAAAGTTTGGTTTCATTTTCTAAACATAGCACCACAAATCACTAATTATCAGTCAACTAAAAAATTCACAAATGCAAACTATTTTGTTTTCAAAATAGGCGTACCCATTAATTCATCAGTCGCTTGACAGCAGCACGAGAACCATCGCCAAACGTGGTCACCTCGATATTCACACCCTCTTGGGGCTCGTCGCTGACAATACCCGCAGGAGTGATGTAGTATACACCGACGGCCTGCTTGCCAGCCATCACCTCCTCCACCGAAGACTCATCGATAACCTGAAGCGGATAGATGGTATAGTTGGTGTAGTAGTCTTCATCAGATACGCTGATTCGCCTCAGGCCCATGGTTTCGTCGGTATTTTCGTCCCACACTTCGCCCAACTTGAAGATGGAGAGCAATCCATAGTGGAAGCCCTCATGCTCTGCCATTTGGATTTCCAGATCGGGAGCGTAGTCAAAGGATATTTTCACCATTACGGAATCCTGCACGCTGCACAGGTAGGGCTGGCCATCCTTGTAGAAGAAGTAACCGTCGGCACGACCCATCTCATTGCCCATAGCACCCAAGTAATCGGTGTCCAGGTCATAGGCAAATACCGTGAGGCTGGGATACTCGGCATCAGCCAACTCCGCAGGCGTGGAGTTGAGAATCAGGCGGGGATTCAGCGAACGGTCGGCCAGCGTGCCCTTGACTGTTCCCGGCATGACCACACGCAGTTGTGCCAACTCATTGAACATCTCCTCGTCACCCGAGCAGTCGAGCGCAATCCAGTCGGGGTACCATGCCATCCACTCGGCATAGCCCCACTCGGCATAGGTGTCATAATAAATCTGATCGACGTTGTCGGTCACATAGACCAGCTTGCCATCCTGAGCATCGGACACGGCAGCGACATACAAGGTGTCATTCAACTTGTACTGCACACCGTTCTCGCCCTCGTAGAGGACTTTCCACAGGCGCGTGCCCGGATCGTTGATGATGGTGATGGGATAAAGCTCCATCACACCATTATAAATAGTGACCATTCCCTCTATGGAATACAACTCGGTGGGATCCACCTCGGGATACTCGATGCCAAATTTGTTGAAACCCGCGATCGAGGCCTCAAAGGCCTGACCATCTTCGGTGGTTTCGTCACATGTAATCGTGAAGTTACCGCGAGAGTCAATCTCACTCAAGCGCACGCCATCGAAATACACCTTATAATTCTCCCATCCTTCATCGGGATCGGCGACATTGCTCAGATAACCTGTGCAGTCAAATGCCGAATAATAATCCTCGTCAAGGATATTCTTGGCATTGGCGAAGTGGGCGGGTTCACTCATCTCAACAAGGCTCTTGTATGTACTCTTCTTGGCCGTCCAGCCTGCAGGGATAACGGCACCCATGGGATATTCTTTGCCGGTGTCGCCATAGACTAGGCCTGTGATGGCATAACCCTCGTCATTGAGTTGCATCACCCACAGGTACTCGTGCCACTGATAGTTGACATACACGTCGCTGGTGAACTGGAATTCCGTGCCTTCCTCAAGGGCCGCCAAGTGGTGGAGCGAGTCCAACTTGGTGATATTGGGGTCGATGGGATCCTCAGGGTCGGGATCAACAGGGTCATCACCGCTTGTAGTCACCACTATGTTAGCGACCTGAGCGTTTTTGGAGCCCACATGGGTCAGGGTCACCGACGAGGCGCTGCCCGTCCATGTGCCCACCATTCCCGAGACGCTATAATCGCCCACGTCGGCAATGAGGTCGAAGTTTGACGCGTTGGCCGCATTGACGGTGATGCCAGTGATGCCACCCTCGGCCACCGACAGAGTAATGGAGCCGTCAACATAGATGCGCAACGTGTAACTGCCCTGGGAATTCCAGATGCGCGTCTGGGTGGCGCCATCGGCCGCCGACAACGTCACGCCGTCCACGGTCACAGGACCCGCCTGAGCCAGATTGGTGGCTGCACTCTGAGCAGGCACGGCATAACCCATTGCCGTAATACCCTCGGCCGTTGAGAAGTCAAAGGTCACTTCAGCAGCCTGTAAAGCAAAAAAGGAGGCCATCGAGGCCAACAAAATCATTGAGAAAAAACGCTTCATTTGCACATTAATATTTATAGGGCACAAAATTACTGCCAAGACCCGATACAAACATAACAAAGGCCCGAAAAAAGTTATCAACAAGCGTAACTTTTCACGGGCCTTGTGTTGAAAATTTTTCTACAGTCTACTTGGTGAACAAGATGCCTGAAATGCTTGGATAGACGACCGAATCGTTATGAATTGACAGGCTGAAGTAATCAACAACCAGAGCAGCATTGCCATTATCCAGGATCAACGGGTCGACACGCTCTTTATGATTACGATCTGCATCCCGTTCGGCAAACTGGTTGACAGTCACTTCAAAGCGATACTTCTTTACCTCGTCAACGGCTCTGGAAATCACATCAAGGACCAGGAGATTACCGCGCTGCTCAACAAGCACAACGTCATCAACATTTTCCATGTGTGAATAGCCCTGAGGGAGAGCGACACTGGCCAGAAGGCTATTCTTATTATTATAGTATTGCAAATCACTGCCAGTCCCTCCTTCCTCGGCAATTCCACGCTTTTTATCCAGAGTGCCTACAATTGCATCCTTGCCGACCAAGCCAAGTGTGCTGTCATATCCGTAGTCCCTCTGCAGGTAATGGAGCTTCGCATCGATTGACCTGGCAACCTCACCGTCCACCGACTTCAGCCAATTTTCATACTGCGTGCCATTGAGCGGCAGTTGCTTGATGCCCGATGCCGTGAAGGCCTCACGCGCTTCGTTCAACAAGCAGCGCTCTGTCACGTTGGGGATGCTCCAAGGGCCTACCGAGATGAGGAAGAGCACAACGGCAAACGACGCGGGAACCCACCAGATGCGCTTGTTGCGACACAGCAACAGGCCAATGCACACCACATAGCACCACAGGTTGAACACCAACACATAGAGGCGGCTCACCGTGATGCCATAGTCACTCAAGCGCCGGCCGATGGCTACCGACATCAGCACCAACAGCGGCAGCATGGCTAGCGGCAGCAAGCGGGTCAACGTCTTGAAGAACGAATTGGCCTGCTCATGCTGCAGGGGATAGGTGATAAATATCAGAATCACCATGCCCAGCATGCTTGCCGACACCAAGTAACACACCCACCCCACGGGGAGTTGCCAGGTGTACAAAATCTTGGCGGCATAGACGTAAAGCGTGGCCATGTAGAGCAGCAGCAAGGGAATAAACAGGTATTGCACCACCCCCTTGATGAAGCCAGTATAGGGCGGAATGCGATGGATGCGTTTTTGGTTGCCCTTGGGAATCTGACTCATCGTCAGCAGTGGCGCCAGCAGCAACATGCAAACCGTCGGTATATAGGGGAACCAACCATTGACGTTCATACCGAACAACCAGTCCAGCGATTGGATAAACAAGACGATGCCCAGTGTGAGAATGCCACCTACCACTATGCCCGAAATCAACGCGACAAAGAGGCACTGTGAAAAGTTCCAAAAGGGCACATCATCGTCCTTGCGGTAGAAGCACAACAGGAACAACGACAGCACCATCGTGACCACAGTAGCGCTCACAGCGACAAACTGCTGGATTGAAAAACGCTCAAACTGAGTCAAGTAAAGCGACACGCCCAGCCACAGTGCATGCACAATGACCTGGGTAACAATGGCCACCGCACGACGCTTGAAGTCCTCGGTGAGCAACTGGAGCGAGACAGCCAGCAGTGCACCCGTTGCAGGATAAAAAATGAAGAAAAAGCTCCACTTTTCATCAACCGAGTTTCCGTGACGATCAATCAGGAACATCACGTACCCTGTGAGGAACACCAGCAACAGCACAGCCAACGGGAATCGGCGGCAAGCGCCGCCCACCTGCTTAAGCCAATCGGCTAAGGAAAACTTCTTGAAAAAATCCATGAAATCAGTAAGAAATGCGTTTTATGTATATAACGTGAAAATCGTGATATAATTGCTAGCGCCTGTGCAAAAATCAGTTATCGTTACAATCAGTCGCTATTACATCAAAAAAAGTGATAAACGCAGGGCAAAAGTGTCAAAAAATTTGCACACTATGTTTATTTGATATAATTTTGTCGGTCAATAACTGAAAAGCAGTATGGTGGCTTGTCGCTCGTTAACATCTCATGGTTGCGAGAGGAAAGTCCGGGCAACACAGAGCATCACATTTCTTAACGGGAAGCTGCGGGTGACCGCAGGGTTAAGGTGACAGAAAACAACCGCCGCACTTGTTGCGGTAAGGGTGAAAAGGCGGGGTAAGAGCCCACCGGGCACTGTGGTGACACAGCGCGCCGCACCACCTG
>JAEEGL015187030.1_pt1 | contig 11673 bp, 10 predicted proteins | sample 9134231 | NCBI WGS metagenome assembly JAEEGL01 (sample SAMN16246548, study PRJNA631951) | gut metagenome | biome: gut microbiome; feature: rumen; material: fiber-attached | host: Bos | place: Iran: Karaj | collected 2018-10 | reverse complement strand
CAAGCGGGGCTCCATCAGCCTAGACAAGGTCCAGGCCGTCGTTCTCGATGAAGCCGATGAAATGCAGGACATGGGATTCATGGAAGACGTAGAGACCATCCTAAGCGAGATTCCCGAAAATGCCCAGCGGGCTCTCTTCAGCGCCACCATGCCCAAGGAAGTCCTGGAAATCATCGACGAGCACCTGGGCGAATACAGCGAAGCCCGCATCGAAGGCAAGACCACCACGGTAGAAAACATACGCCAGCGATTCTTGCTGGTTAAGAGCCATGACAAGATGGAGGCCCTTGCCCGAGTCATCGAAGGCGAAGATTTTGACGGTATGCTCATATTCGTGCGTACCAAGCAGGCTACCTCCGAAGTCTCGGAACGCCTGGAAGCCAGGGGCTTTAACGTGGCCCCCCTGAGTGGCGACCTGGCACAGACCCTAAGGGAACGAACCATCAACCGCCTGAAAATGGGCAAGCTGGATATCGTCGTAGCTACCGACGTAGCCGCCCGCGGCATCGATGTGGACCGCATTACCCATGTGGTGAACTACGACATTCCCTACGATACAGAATCCTACGTGCACCGCATCGGGCGCACGGGTCGCGCCGGCCGCAGCGGAAACGCCATCCTGTTTATCACCCCCAGGGAACGGCGCCTGCTCAAGACCATCGAGAAGGCTACCCGCCAGCCCATCGAGGCCATGTCGCTCCCCAGCGCTGAGCAGATCAGCGCCAAGCGCATCGCCAATTTCCAGAAAAAGATTCAGGATAAACTAACAAATGCAGACCTTTCCAAGTTCCGCGAGATCTTTATGAAGATGACGGTGGAACTGGGTTCCGACATAGAAGAAGTAGCCGCAGCCGCCCTGTGCCTCGCGCAAGAACGGGAGCCCATCTTCCCCAAGATGGAACAACTCTCCACCCCCAAAATCCGCGAACAAGGCGATAAGGACAACGGTGGCGAACGCAAGGAACGTAAGGAAGGCGCCAACGGCGTAGAAGAAGGCTACCTCCGCTACTACCTGGCGGTGGGCCGCAGGGACCACGTCTCCCCTCGGGACATCGTAGGCGCCATCGCTGGCGAGGCAGACATCAGCAGCGCCATCATCGGGCGAATCAAGCTTTTCGACAAGTTCAGCACCGTAGAGCTTCCGGAAAATACTGACCAAGGCGTACTGGACATCCTTTCTGAAATGACCATCCGGGGTAACGACGCCAAGTTCAGGCTTATGACCGATGACGCCCCGCCGCCGAAAGACCGCGGTTTCAAGGGCAAAAAGAAGTTCAGTAAAGAAAAGAAACCCTGGAGCAAGGAAAAGCCCTTCCGGGAAGCTCACGGTGACAAGCCCTTCCGCAAGACCCGCCGCTTCGGCCGGCATTAGATTACCGCTCGCGCATTGCTAGTCTCTTACAAGCCCATTATCCCTGTAGTAAGGCACGTCCTTCAGGACTTCCTCGATCCATGCCTGCTTCAGGGGGTTGTTCCGCCATTCCTCATGAAGGTTCCCCCGCTCCTTAGACGGGTACATCTGTGCCACGGCATCTTCCACCGTCTTCTCCTGGGCCAGGGTGGCCGCCAGCAGTGACGCCATCGTATAGACCTGCGAAAGCCCCTCCCCAGAATCCAAATTGAAATTCGAGGTATGGCGGATAATCGCCATCAGGAGTGCCGGATCCACATTTTCCTTCACAGAAGCATCCATCGCAGGCAATCCGCACAACTGTTCTACGCTCCAGGGCGACCCACGATAAACAAGTTCCAGCCGATGATTCTCTCCTCTGGAATCAATCTTCGCCATATAACGGGCGCCCAGCTTCTGCTGCAGCTTCCGCACAATCCGGATTCCCCGATTCTTGAACTGCTTGTAACCGTCGAAAGAAATCCACAGGGTATCATCCAGACGTATGAGCCTGGGCAACGTAGGGCGCTGCACCTCTTCATTATAGATTTCCAATACCGCCGGCAACCTGTACGCCAACTCCGGCATAGGGCTTTTCAAGTCGCAGGAAGAATCCCTGGATATAAAATTCCCCGCCACAAGATTTTCCACCATATCCCTGGAGTAGTCGCGAAACACCCGCCTAGAATCTTGATTCCCGCCAGACATACCACCCGGATACAGTGCATACCCAGCCACAATCAACGCCAAGAATACGGCAAGGACAAGCATCGCCCTACGCACCTTGCGATAATGCCAAGCTAGTTTTATCCAGGCTCGCCCCTTTGGGGTATGTCCCAAATACAAGGCCAGGAAAACCGTAATGGCAATCCAAATAATCGCTATAACTAACAGCGCCACGTCATCCAATATAATTTCTAATTTGGGGCTATGCTGAATTCACTGGACAATATCGTAATCATCGGGGACCGTATTCTCATAAAACCGCTGGAAGCCTCCAACAAGACCGGCAGCGGGCTCTACCTGCCCCCCAGCGTCAAGGAGCGAGACGCCGTTCATACGGGCCTGGTAGTCAAGGTGGGGCCAGGCTACCCCATTCCCGCCTCCAAGGACCCCGATGACTTATTCAAGAACGAGTCTCAAGACCCCATCAGCTATGTGCCCCTCCAGGTCAAGGAAGGGGACGAGGCCCTGTACCTCCACGCCGGAGGCTATGAGCTGGAAATCAACAATGAACGCTACATCGTAGTAAACCAGGGGGCCATCCTCCTGGTGCTGCGAAACGAAATTCCCGACAGTGTCGATGGCCTGTAGGTAAAAGTGCCGAAGCTATGGCCCTAGGAAAAAACTCTATCACTTACAAATAACCACTCGTGTTCCAATTTTCAGGATTGAAGGAACAACCGACATACGGATTGTTTCTCCAGCAAGCCCCCTTTGAATGACCTTGCCATTCATATCAAATAAAAAAAAGGGGGTTCCACGCAGGGACTCGGGAATATGAGCTTTGCGATTTTCAAAAGCAATGCTTACGTCCGTCTTTTTCGGCTGCTGGATCAAGATTGAGTTCGCTTGGGCACATTCAGCCCTTTCTGGCACACTATACGGATCTTCGCAATAAGCAGCGGGCTTGGATGAATATTCAAGGCCGTTCGCTTCGCAGAATTCATCAATCCATTGTTTAAGTTGGCTAGGCGCATTATGCGCATAACTACAAACAATAAAATCATCTGTTTCCGTGCAGACATTCTTATCTTCAACAAATTTGTTTATCGCCGTAACAAATAATGTTGCCAGGCTATCGGCCTCTTCATAACTCAAGTTCAGCGTTCCGCATTGCCGCCAGTGAAGGAATTCTTCTTTAAAGACCGCACCTACACTATGAGATACACCTCTGTCGCTATGCAAACCCTTTAGCATTTCATAAGCATTATAGATGGAAAGAATGTTTCTTCCATTACTCTCATGTCTAAAAAGAAACACATTGGAATCAAGAAAAGCCTTTTCGCTTGACTCGACTTGTCGTTCTTTATTACATAGATAGCCATCAGCCAACGTTTCAGATACAGTATCATCAACAATTGTGGGTCCACCCCATAAAAAAGATGATGGGCCATACCAAATCGTTGAATCTTTGAAATAAATATCTATAGGATCCGGAAAATAACATAAACCTTCTGCGAAAATTATCATCGGAACAAAGAAGATAAGGATTAAAAACTTTTTCATATTTTACAGTCTTCCTATTGTTGCGTATAAAGAGTATATCCTGATGGTTCTTGTTCCGGTTTAAAAGGAACTATTTCTAATTTCGATTGTTGATGTACTTCGATTTCATCAGCATAGAACTGTCCAAACAAATCCTTTTTATGTGTTTGGCCCAACACTATTTTGGCATTAGGCGCAATAATCGTTCCACCCCAATTTGCATCAATGAATATTCTTTCTTTCCCGTAATAAAACAATCTGAAACCTTTTGCAAGTTCCCTTAAACCGATTTGACAATAAAGACAGAATTTTCCACGCCAAGCAGAGGGCTCATATTTCGCACTGTTTGACTAGGAGCATCAATTACCATATACCAAACAATTCTTCAACACTTAAATAATTGAACCCTGCTCCGACACCAGCACTAGCATAATCGGTTACTGTATTTTTCCGCATTCGGAATACTATGCCATGCGAACGGGACAGAATCCCCTTCACCAAGAACAATTTTCGTTCCAGAAGTAAGCACCAAGGGAGATGCATCAGGCAAATGATTCCTATCGACATTCAACTCAACCTTGTCATTGACTACAAAACTGGAAGACGCTATGTAGCTGGGATCCCGGCTCTTGTCTCTTGGTTGCCAATCCGCCTTGTGTATGCCTAGGCAAAAACCTGACTCATAGGGAAAAATTCCCGAAGGCAATGTGTCCACGACTAACGTCACAGCCCAGAGACTACCGTTTAGAGAATCCACATTGAGGATTGCCCCTCCCAAATCATAGGCATCTACAACAGGCCTCCCAGATTCTCCGCTTACAAAGAATTTTACCCTCGTACTATAAAGGGGTTCACCAGTTTCATTCCTTATCCTAAGACGAAGAACCATCAAGTTATTGGAATTAACCTGTTCATCCATTGTTTCCACCGTTAAAGCAAAAACGTCGCAGGCGAACAAAAGGATAAAAACAATCTTTTCAAGAAAGGATTTCACGAGCAAATCGTTTAACTGAGTAAACAAGGCCCCAAAAGAGCTCTTTCTATCAAGCGCCCTGACCGGCCAGCAGGTCGTGGGCTTCCTTGATTTTTCCGAGAATCACCTTGGTAGAATCGAACAGGGAACTTACCCGGTCCTGCAATTCCGTATATAATTCCTTATTGCAGAACAGGTCATCCTTATAGCTCTTGATATTCGCAAAAACCGTCTTCAGCACCTGGAGAGCCTTGGTCTCTCGTTCCACCACAGTCTGGATTTCTTGACGGATTTCAGCCATTTCCGCCTTCTTCCTTTCCATAATCTCAGGATCGTTCTCCTTGAGGATATGGGTAGGCATCACGCCGAAATCCTCGTACTTCTCGTTCGCGGAAGGAATAGTATTTCTAGAAGACATGGTACGGATACCCGCTGACTTCACCGAAGAGGCCACCGATATGGTACAGCTGGATGTGCCATGGTAATTGCAGCGCACCCGACGTTCCTCATGCTTCAGCTCGTTGTACGGGAAAAAGTCCCCTTCGGTCTCGATATAGCGGAGCGGTGCATACAGGGGCACGTTCTCTCCCGCAATGGTAATGCGGTAGAACAGGCAAGGCTCATCGTTGAACATCTTGGTCTCGTACCGGTTATTGCTGCCCTTCAGCAACTTCTTGACGCGGAGCATCAGGTCCTCGGCATTGTAGGGCCGTTCCAGAATCTCGGGAGCATCCTTGAGAATCTGCTTCAGCACAATCTGCCGGTACTTATCCATGATAATCTTATTGGACACCGACCTGGACCAGATAGGCAGCCCCAAGAAGAAGGTATCTTCCAGACGGGTTTCCGTACGTCCATTAAAGAAGGCCATAGCCTTCATGATGTTGGCAAGGGCAATCCATTTCCGCACAGAGACGTAAATCTTGTTCTCGTCACAGACATCCACTACGCCCGCAATAACTTTAAGGGAATCTTCGGAAAGAGCGACCTTCTTGATTTCTTCGTTCCATTGGGACCGCTCCTCGGCGGTAACGACCAGCCCCGGAGACACACGTGTACTGGTTACGTCGCCTTGGGTTTTCAGAAGATCACAAAGGGCATCAGAAGAAATATTTTCGGGCAGCACGACCGTCAGGGGAATGCTGTCGATAATTTCGCCACGACACAGGGCATCCTCGGGACGCATATCCCCAGAAAAAATCAATGAGGCCTTACCATGGTCTTCCAGCGCGATAGCGGCGTTATCTTTAATCTTCTCGTTCCTGGGATCGTAGGCAAGGAACTGTATAAAGTCGTAGCTAGACAGGTTGTCCGGCATATCCTGCTCGCGGGAACCAATCTTCAGGGCCTTCGCGTTCTTGAATGCGGCAATCCATCTCTCCAGAATCAGGCCCTTTCCCGAACCGGACCGGCCATATAGATAAAAGGGCTCCCCCAGCAAAGCGGCCAAAAAACCCAGCTGTATCTGGAATTCCCTCTCCGGGATACCCGCTACCAGGGATGCCATCAGTTCCGAAATTCTTTTTGTCAAAGTCATATTTTCACCTCTTCTGAAGGTAAAGTTATAATTTTATTGCAGCGGACACCGCCGATTCCGAACAAACCTCCACCATCTGCACGCAGCGGTACACCCGGGGGCTATTCCGCAGATCCGGTCCCAGCCGCATAAAGTCCTTTTCCGTCAACAGGACTGCGGGGGCGGTCTCCAGGATTATTTTTAGGGCCTTATCATAACGGCAGTCGTGATCCGGACGCACAACGGTCCGTTCCACCTTCACACCGAAATTTTCAAGATCCCGAAAGAATCGTCCTGGATTCCCGATGCCGCACACGGCCCACATTCCAGAACCTACGTCGGATTTTCCGAGACCCGCCACATCCAACGTCTCGCCTGCCCCGTTCACAATTTCTGCAATAGAAAACGTCACGTCAGGATTTTCACCGTCGCACCTTAAGACCAAATCCGACTGCGGATGGTCCTGCACAAGGCTACGGTTCGGGCCAGCGGGCCATAAGTCCCGCCACCTACGGGGAGGCGCCCCCCAGTCCAGCCGCACGGTATACGCAGGCCGCAGGCGTGTGTCCTCGAAGCCGTCATCACAGATGATGTAGTCGAACCGACTGTCCAATTCCCGAGCAGTGCGGTAACGATTCGATGTTGCCACCACCGTAGCCCAGGGCAATTTCGCTTTCAAGAGTTCAAGCTCATCCGTAGCCTTTGCGTGGCAAAGGATTGCCACTCTCGCCTTTTCGGACAAACTAACAATATAATTGGCAAGCCAGATAACAAAAGGGGTCTTTCCGGCGCCACCTGTAAGAAAACTCCCCACCACAATCAGCTTGGCATGGGACGGGGGTTTACCCGGCCGGAGGAAAAGCCAGTGATGAAGCTTGTAAAGAATCCTGTAAAGTAACGAAAGCAGCATATTCGGGACCAAGTGTGCAATGTGTGATGTGAGGTGTGTAATGAGTAATCTCACACTCCACATTCCACATTTCACATCGCCGTTAGGCTCCGTTTCTTTTCTGCTGCAGGAACAGGTCCGCAAGCACCAGAGCCGCCATGCTCTCTACGATGACCGGCGCCCTCACGGCCACGCAAGGGTCGTGCCGACCCTTGGCAGCGAGGCTGCCATTTTCGCCTCCACGCCCAGCGGTCTTCTGCTCTTGCGAAATCGTGGCCGTGGGCTTGAAGGCCATGCGGCATACGATGTTCTCGCCGTTGCTGATTCCGCCCAAGCTTCCGCCTGCGTTGTTGGTGCGGGTCCTGTAGCGTTTCCCGTCAAAGAAAATCTCATCGTTGTGTTCGCTACCGTGCATGCGGGCCGCCTTGAAACCGCTCCCGATTTCAAAACCCTTGCAGGCCGGAATCGAAAGCATAGCCTGGGCCAGCAGGGCATCCAGGCGGTCGAACACGGGTTCGCCCAGACCTGCGGGCACGTTACGCACCACAAGGCCAACGGTTCCGCCAACGCTGTCGCCGTTCTTCTTGGCCTCGAGAATTTCCTGTTCCATCTTGGCACTGGCAGCTGCATCGGGGCAGCGCACCGGTGAAGCTTCTACCATGTCGTGGTCCAGCGTATCAAGATCTACAGAGAGGCACTCTACTTCACCAACACTTTGAACCCATGACACAAATTCCGTACCCGCGACCTGTTGCAAAAACTTACGGGCCACCACACCGGCAGCCACGCGACCGATGGTCTCGCGGGCAGAACTGCGTCCGCCACCACGATAATCCCTAAAACCATACTTGATGTCATAGCACAAGTCCGCATGGCCAGGCCTGAACCACTTTTCCATGTCGGAGTAGTCACCGCTCCGCTGGTCCTCGTTAAAGACCACGAAGGAAATAGGGGTGCCGGTGGTCTTGCCCTCGAACACACCACTCAGAATCTTGACCTGGTCCTTTTCATCCCTGGCAGTGGTCAGCTTGCCCTGCCCCGGGCGTCTACGGTCCATAAAAACCTGGACATCGGCTTCGGAAAGGGGTATGCCGGCAGGGCAACCGTCCAGAACGGCCCCTACGGCAGGACCATGGGATTCGCCCCAGGTCGTGACAGAGAAAATCTTACCAAAAGTGCTAGACATGCCCATAATATAGATAAAAAGCGCTAATTTCCGCCATTTTAGCACCTTTTTTAAAAGAGTTTACTATATTTTACAAAGCTTCTAGGAGTTATGATGCCGAGATTGTTGCTTATCGTCGCGCTGTTTGTGTTCTCATTCTCAATGAGTGCTTTTGCCCAGCGTTATGAAGATTTTGCAGGCATTCCCTTCGGCTCCGACCGCCAGACTGTCATCGAAGAGGTCATGAAGATGGGTTACGAACCCTATGGCCAGAGCGGCGAGGGCGAGCGCGTTGTTATTCCCGTGTTCAAGTTCGGCGAACTGCCAGTGCAGGTAGATTTCATCTTCAACCAGAACGACAAGTTCTACGCCTTCGAAATCCGTACGGGTCGTGTAGAAGAATCCCGTAAGAACAAGGCCGTTGAAGCCGCCGTCTATATGTCCGAACAATTCACTCTCAAGTACGGCAAACCGGCACAGCCAGCCACAGTCGATGAGACAAACATCAAGAACGGCCGCAACATCTACCAGGAATGGTTCTCCATCAAGGCCATCAACGCCTACACTTCCGTAGTCAAGAACAACAACCGGTTCTTCGTAATGGGTGTGGTGGAGCACAGGGCGCTAGCCAAGGAACAAGGCAAAAAAGCAAAAGCCAAAGAAAAGGCATCAAGCGCCCCCGTCTTCTAGCAAGTTTCTTTCTGTAGCCTCGCCTATCGCGGGGCTTTTTCATTTTTTGACCCAGGAGATTTTATGTCCAAGCTCATGCGTTCCATTTCCGGCATACGCGGGATTGTGGGGGACACACTGACCCCTCAAGTCTTGTCCTCCCATGTGAAAGCCTTTCTCCAGATTACCAACGCAAAGCGGGTAGTCATCGGTCGAGACAGCCGACCCACCGGCGAGGCCATTTCGCAGTTCGTGGCGGGCATCTGCAGGCTCTCCGGCGTGAACGTCATCGACGTGGGCCTATCCACCACACCTTCCGTTGAAATCCTTACGACCCACTTTAAGGCAGATGCGGGCATCATCATTACCGCAAGCCACAACCCGCTAGAGTGGAATGCACTTAAGTTCTTGAATAGCAAAGGGTTATTCCTCGGGCCGGATGACGTAAAAAAACTGTTCGAACTGGCAGACCAGGACCGATTCGACTATCCCGACTACCGCACCATGGGAACCTACGAAATCGCACCCGATGCCGATGGCATCCACATCCAGGGCACGCTCTCCATTCCCTTCGTTGATGTAGAGGCCATCCGCAAGTGTAAATTCAAGGTGGCCGTCGATGCCGTGAACGGCGCAGGCAGCTACATCGTGCCCCGCCTGCTGGAACAGCTGGGCTGCGAAGTGGTGCGCGTTCACTGCGAACCCGACGGCACGTTCCCCCGCGGGGCTGAACCCATTCCCGAGAACTTGGGCGACCTGCGTGACGCCGTCAAGAAGAATGGCTGCGCCCTAGGCTTTGCCGTGGATCCCGATGCCGACCGTTGCGCCTTGGTAGATGGTTTAGGACAAAGTATCGGCGAAGAATACACGCTGGCCATTGCCACCGAAGAAGTGCTCAGCCAAAAGAAGGGCAGCACCTGCGTGAATCTTTCCACCTCCCGCATGAACGAAGACGTTGCCGAAAAGTACGGATGTGAGTGCAGCCGCGCCAAGGTTGGAGAAATCAACGTGAGCCTCCAGATGATAGAGAACGGATGCATTATCGGCGGTGAAGGCAACGGCGGAGTGATTCTCCCGGCGCTCCACTACGGTCGTGATTCCCTGGTGGCCGCAGCGCTGGTACTCAGCTGGATGGCCCACCATCAAGGCGGTCCCGAAAAGTTCGTGGCCGAAAATCCGTCCTACTCCATGCCCAAGAAAAAGTTCGAACTTGGCGACAAGAAGGTGGCCGACATCCTACCGCAAGTCAAGCAGGCTTTCGCCGGCTGGAAATCCGACGAGCGCGACGGACTCTGGCTAGGCAAGGAAAAGTCCTGGGTGCACGTACGGGCCAGCAATACGGAACCCGTTATCCGCGTCATTGCCGAAGCGCCGACGTTGGAAGAGGCCGAAAGCCTCTGCTCCAAGGTCGAAGGGATGATCCGGTAGGCTTTTTATTTTTCTTGCAACCAGATGCACAAGCCGGGCATCTAAACAATAGAATGAACGAAAAAGCAGTCCTGAACGGCCTGAAAGACGGTAGCCGCGAAGCTCTTGCCATACTCTGGCAAGAACATAGTGGCCATGTGCTGAATCTCGCCTTCCGGATGCTCAAGGACCGGGACCAGGCCGAAGACATACTGATGGATGTATTTGTCCAGGTGCCCAGATCCGTTCAGAAATTCCGTGGCGAGAGCAATCTCGGCACCTGGCTCTACAGGCTCACCGTCAACGCCTGCCTCATGAAACTCCGGGCAGAGCGTAGGCATGCCGAACTAGAAGAAGAAAACTGGGGCGCTATCGTCGAAAGCGCCCTGGGCACAGAAGAAAAGGAACAGGAGTTTGATGTAGAACTTTTAACCATGGGCCTGAACGAGCTGCCCGCCGAAACGCGAAGCATGCTCTGGCTCAAAGATGCCGAGGGGCTAGACATCAAGGATTTGACAGAGATTTACCGCATACCCGACGGAACCATCAAGGCAAGGCTCAGCCGGGCGAGGCACTTTGTGAAGGACTTTTTGAAAAGGAAACAGAAAAATGCGTGATTCCATCGACTTTTCCAAAATGGAACGGATTACGCCTAGGGAAGATTCCTGGGACAAGGTCTGCGCACGGCTCGACAAGGCCGAAAAAGAGCGTACACTCAAGTTCAGCATCTTTTCTGCCATTCCCATCGCAGCCAGTTTTGTTCTGGTGGGTTTCAGCCTGTTTCTCAGGTCCATGGACAGCCAAGAAACCGTTCCAGCCATCAAGAACCAGGTCGCTGCATCTGACGTGGCTACAGCCGACATTGCCGCCACATCTCAAACCGACAGCGCCAACAATGTCGGCCACTGGTATAGCAGCCTCGGGCAGGGTGTCTCCGACCAGGAAACTTTAGACGAACTTCAATTCATCAGCTATCTCTTAAAAAAGGAGGATAAGTAATGAAGAACTGTGTAAAGCTATTCGTTGCAAGTCTCATCGTGCTTGCCTGCGCCGTAGGGTTCTTCCTCGGCACTTGCTGCAGCGTGCACTGTTGTCCCAAGCATTCTTGCGACCGCATGGACGCTCCCGAAAAGGTGGCAGCAGCACCACACGATGGCCATTTCAAGAAAGGCCACGAAGGCATGGGTTTCCAGAAAAACTGGCCCCACCCGGCCATGTTCGATTCCCTGCTGCAAGTGACTCCGGAACAAAAGACCGCCCTAGACAAACACCGCGAAGAGACCGGCAAGGCCTTCAAGGAACTCTTCGGACAAAAGATGTCCGCCGAAAAAGAACTGAAAGAGGCCCTGGACAGCGGTGACGAGGTTAAAATCGAAGAGGCCAAGGTCAAAATCCTCGACGCCCAAAAAGCCCTGCTGGACAACCGCATCGAAGGCGTCAAGAGCATCAACAAGAT
>JAEEGL015043471.1_pt1 | contig 11673 bp, 10 predicted proteins | sample 9134231 | NCBI WGS metagenome assembly JAEEGL01 (sample SAMN16246548, study PRJNA631951) | gut metagenome | biome: gut microbiome; feature: rumen; material: fiber-attached | host: Bos | place: Iran: Karaj | collected 2018-10 | reverse complement strand
TCTTGTAGGCGTCAACGCCCTTGGCGTTGTTGAAAGCCTTCACTTCATCAAAGTCCTTGAAGCCATACTTGTCCAGGACGGGCTGGATCTGAGGCATACGACCTTCATAATTCTCAAACAGAGCCATTCTTGCGCACCTCCTATTACTCTTTGCGCGGGTCAATCCACTTGACCGCGCCGTCTTCAGCCTTGAACCGGCCGTAGGTGCCGATGTTCTTTTCGTACGCTTCCTGGACGGGCACGCCCTTCTTGATGGCGTCCATCATCTTGCCCAGGGAGAGGAACTGGTAGCCGCACACCTGGTCGTCCTTGTCCAGGGCGATCTTGACCACATAGCCTTCCGTCATCTCGAGATAGCGGACGCCCTTGGCCTTGGTGCCGTACATCGTGCCCACCATGGAGCGCAGGCCCTTGCCCAGGTCCTCCAGACCGGCGCCGATGCGGAGGCCGTCGTCGGAGAACGCGGACTGTGTACGGCCGTACACGATCTGTAAGAACAGTTCTCTCATGGCGGTGTTGATGGCGTCGCAGACAAGGTCTGTATTCAGAGCTTCAAGGAGAGTTTTGCCGGGCAGGATCTCGCTGGCCATAGCCGCGGAATGGGTCATGCCGGAGCAGCCGATCGTTTCGACCAGGGCTTCCTGGATGATGCCGTCCTTGACGTTGAGGCTGAGCTTGCAGCCGCCCTGCTGCGGTGCGCACCAGCCGATGCCGTGCGTATAACCGGAAATGTCTTTGATCTCTTTCGCCTGTACCCATTTTCCTTCTTCAGGGATCGGTGCAGGTCCATGATTTGGGCCTTTGGCAACGCAAATCATTTCTTCTACTTCTTTTGTATATTGCATATGAAACGTTCCCTCCTGTTAATATAGTGGTTATTGCAGATCATACATCTGTTTTACCATATTGTTCTGGATGCGTGCAACCGAATCTCGGTGAATCTGCGGCACTTCAGTCGTCGCAGTCAAAGATCGCCTTTTTCTCGACCCTGTCCCCGTACTCCGTCTTCCATCTGATGTGCGGTTCCGATGCGTCGTAGGCCGGAAGCGCTTCCTTATCCATGTCCATGACGATCATCAGATCATACCGGTTCTCCCTGTCTGAATTCGACATTTTCAGGTCCACACTATGGATTCCGGGGATCGAGAGCGTCTCTTCGAAAATACTGCGCACCGGGCCGGCCAGCGCCTTTACATCCGTTCCTTTCGTAAACTTGACGATGATGTGATGCTTCATAATGTCCCTCCTGCTGTTTCTGCGTCCTTAGCGGTGTTGTCCGGCATCCGTACTGGTACTATCCTGCATCCGTACAGGCCGCTTTCCTGCATTCTATCCGGCGCTTTCCTGCATCCTTTACTGTAACGGCTCCCGTAAAAGCAAAACTGCGCGGCAGCCTTTGCAGGCCGCTGCGCAGGGATCTTTCCGGAGATCTGTTTCCATCCGGTCCTAAAAGTTGATCTGTCTGTCGTTATATCAGTCGATCAGGCCGAGTTCCGCATTGACATACTCTGCCACTTCGTCGGAATCCAGGCCGTGGACGTAGCAGGCCTGCTCCAGGGTCTCGCCCAGGGCAGCAGGGCAGCTGATGCAGCCCATGCCGCAGTTCATCAGTGCATAAGCGGCATCGGGATACATTTTCAGGATATCGCCGACGATCATGTCCTTAGTGACCAGTATCTTTTCTGCTGTGGTCTGTTCTGCCATGTCTATCTCCTTGTTCTTTCCTTTATCCGGCAGCATCCGAAATGCGCCATTCTCTTTTTTGAAATTGCTATAATATAATAACGCAAGGATTTTGAGGAATCAATCATATTCAGAAAGATACGGTGGATATTATGAAGATATACGATATCAGCAAAGAATTGTTCTCCGCCTCCGTCTATCCCGGGGACCCCGTCCCTTCGAAGAAAGAGGTGATGGGTTTTGACAAGGAAGTCCCCGACCACTGCCAGGTCACGATGCTCTCCCTGGGCAGCCATTCCGGCACGCACATGGACGCGCCGCGCCATTTCGTACCGGGCGGGAAGGACATGGAAGAGCTTGACATCAGGAAATGCCTGGGTCCCTGTATCGTAGTCGGCGCCGGCGGCGATATCACGGCGGATATGGCGCGCCGGTGGATAAAAGAATGGGAGAGTTCTGACGGAGCATCCTGGGCTGCTTCGGGAGGCAGCCCGGAAGGCGAAATAAAGGCCGCGGCTGACGGCCTGCGGCTGCTTATCCGCGGAGACATCACGATCACGGAAGAGGCTGCACAGGTATTCGCGGACAATTCCCTGTCCTGCCTGGGTGTCGAAGGCATGACCGTCGGAACTGAGGAGACCGGGGTCAGGATCCATCAGATCCTCCTTGGCGCGGAAGTCGTCATCATCGAAAGCCTGGTACTCCGGGATGTGCCGGACGGCCGTTACTTCCTGCACGCCCTGCCGCTGAAGATGCGCGGCCTGGACGGCTCGCCTGTCAGGGCGGTGCTGACGGCAGAAGAGTGACCGGGGGCATGTTGACAGCAGAAGAGTGACAGGGCGCGCTGACGGCAGGAAAGTGGCGGGCGGCGCACTGAAGGCAGAGTGACCAAAAGCGCGAAAGAGGCCGGCACCATGCCGGAAGACCTCGTTTTTCCATTTCCTGATCTCCGGGAATATGAGTGGGCGGATGCAAAATATGAGTAGGCGGATACAATTCAATGAAACCCTGATTGCATACGCTGAAAGATCGCATTTTGAACGGATCAATACCGGATATCTTGAATTGCAGGCGGCTGCAAATGCATGAATGTACATTTTTGTCCGCTATAGAAGGATTGGAATTCGCTCCGTATGCCTCTGAAGAAGATATCAGCTGTCAAAAATGAATTCCTGCAGCGGTCAAAATCAAATCCTGATAGCTTTGTAACCGCTCATTGAGCGATCCTTAACCTGATATACAGCAACGGATATGCGATATCAGCGGTTTCAATAATTATTTCCTGTTATTTGATCCGCTGACAGATCAAACAGCATTGGAACCGGGTATAACCGGGTATAACAAAGACCGGCTGCGCCCGCCCTTAAGGCGGATGCAGCCGGTCCTTATTTCCTTCATTCAGTTAGTTCCACAGGACCTTTTCCTTATCCCTGCAGGCCCCTGCTCTGACGGTCCATGTCTTCCACGACGATGTCGTAGATCTCACCCAGAGTCGCGCAGTATTTCAGCACGTCCCAGGGCTCGTTGGTGTGGAAGTGGATCTTGATCAGATCTTCGTCGCCGACAGCCAGAAGGCTGTCGCCCTTGAAGTTCTCTGTGATGTAATCGTTGATCTCGTCCTCATCCAGATCGTGACCTTCGATCAGAAGCTGTGTGTCATAACGAAATTCGAGCATGATCTTTTCCCCTTTATGAATTTACGGTTTATTCCTCAGGAATCTCGCAGATCGCTTTGCAGATCACCTTTCAACAGAGTAATAATAAACGGTTTTCTCATTATATTCCATACCCGGCCTGAGTACGGGATCCGGGAACGGGACATCACGGTCCTCAGCGGCTGCCTGTTCCGCAGCCTTTTCATAGCTGTGGATGGCATCCGGAACGTTCTGTGTCTCCAGGCAGAAACCGCTTCGCCAGGTGTAGTCCGTGCCGCCCTTTCCGGTGTCGTGGTTCAGGAAGTTGCCGGAATAAAGCTGCATGGCGGCCTGGGTCGTATATACGTCCACAGCGATCCCGCTGGCGGGAGAGTATGCCCTGGCTGCGTGCCGCAGCTGTCCTGCCTTTCCCCTGATCATCCAGTTCCTGTCATAGCCGCCCGCAAAGGTGAGCTGGTCAAAATCATCATCGATATGCAGTCCGATCGGAGTGCTCTTTCTTAAGTCCATCGGAGTGCCTTCGACCGGTACGATGCTGCCGTCCGGTATCTGGCCGGAATCAGCAGGAGTGTATTCATCCGACTCGATCAGGATCTCCTGGTCTAAGATCGAACCGGCATCGTGCCCGTTCAGGTTGTAATAAGCGTGGTTCGTGAGGTTGCAGAGGGTAGGCGCATCCGTCACCGCGCTGTATTCGATGACAAGGGAAGCTCCGCTGCCGCCGGCATCCGGAACGCCCGCGTTCCCAGGCACAAGGCTGTACTTTACCTTCACGTCCAGGTTTCCGGGATAGCCTTCGTCGCCGTCCGGGCTGTGCAGCGAAAGGACGATATGGGAATCGTCCGCCTCGACTACTTCCCACAGCTTTTTGTCAAAGCCGCAGATGCCGCCGTGCAGGTGATTTTCACCGTCGTTCGCGGCCAGCGTGAACTTTTTCCCGTCGATCTCAAACTCCGCGCCGCCGATCCGGTTGCAGAACCTGCCGGCGGTCGCGCCCATGAACTTGTCGTGCGCGGCATAGCCGTCAGCCGTTTCGAAACCCAGCACCACGTCCTTTTCGGTGCCGTCCCTGTCCGGGACGATAAGTGACTGGAGCGCCGCGCCGTAGGTGATGATCCCGGCGGTGACGCTGCCGCATTTTAACTGATAGATCTCTGTTTTCATAGTCTCAGCTCCTGTTTTCTCAGTACTTCCGGTATCCGCAGTTCACGCAGCGATTCTGTCATGCTTTTGCGCTGCCGGTACCCGCAGCCGGCTGTCCTTTACAGCTTTTCTTCACAGCGCAAGCTGTGCTGCGCCGACTTCGCGGATGCCTGTCAGATAGATATTGTCCCTGCCGAAATACGGCGTCATATAATTAATGTAATCATCCGTCAATTCTCTGGGGACGATGCTCATGATAACGCCCGCGAAGCCCCCGCCGTGGACCCTGCAGACACCGCGCACAGCATCCGCGTCAGCTGCTGTCTGTGCCGCGCAGCCGTGCTCTGCAAAGAAGATCTCCGTCAGCAGCAGGGCGAGCGTGATGGACTGCTCTTTTTCGTCGCAGTAGAGATTCTGCAGCCACCTGGCGGAGGAGAGGCCGCTCTCGTTGATCAGGTCCAGCATCTTTTTCTTATTGCCTTCCAGAAGAGCCTGCCTTGCCTCTTTGACGCGGCTGCATTCGGTAAAGAAGTGCAGTGCGCGCAGAATGGCACGGTCGTTGCCGAGCTTTTCCCTGATCCTGACCAGGTTTTCCAGCAGATCTTCCTGTGTGGTCTCCCAGAGATTCTTCACGCCAAGCTCCGCCGCCACGGCGTGCATCTCGTCCGGAATGGAAGAGTAGACCGCGCTCAGGTCGGCATGGCCTTTGCCGGTGTTGACGATCACAAGGCTGCAGTCCAGCGCGTCAAAAGTAAAATCCAGCTTCTCATACTTCACGTCGTCGTGGGAAAAATCAAGAAAGATCGTCCCGCCGGCGGCACAGGCCATCTGGTCCATCAGGCCCGAACCTTTGTCCCAGAAATGGTTTTCCGCGTATTGACCGATCCTGGCATAATCCGGGAACGTCATCCGGCCGTCATTGAACAGGTCGTTTATGATCTGAGCGATAAGCATCTCAAAGGACGCCGAAGAACTGACGCCTGCCGACGGAATGACCTTTGTGGAGACACAGGCGCTGAACCCGCCGACGGCAAAGCCGGCCTTCTTCGCAGCTTCCAGCATACCGGCGACGAGGGAAAGAGTCCCTTTGCATTTCGGCACCCTGTCCAGCCGGTCAAGATCGATGCGGACCGGATCCCTGTAACCTTCGCTGATGATCGTGACGATATTGTCCCCGGCGGGCGCTGCGGCCGCCACCGTATCCATCGTGATGCTGGCCGCCAGGATATATCCGCCGTTATGGTCCACATGGTTGCCGATGATCTCGGTCCGTCCGGGTGACGTGAAGTACTTTATCCCGCCTTCTCCGGCCGCGTCCGCGCCGAAGTTCTGCTTAAACCTTTCCTCCAGTACTGCCAGTCTTTTCCTTGCGGACTCGGCATCCGCCCCATAGACTTTTTCCAGATCCAGGATCATTATTTCCCCCTTTACACACATCCGTATTTTTGTCCGATGACAATTGATTTCCCTGTTGTCTATAATACGGGATACATGATATTTGGTCAAAAGTATAACCATTTTTGAGGTAATCGGAGGAGTATTTGATATGGCTGTTTCATTAAAGGGTCTCGGACACGCTGCGGAGAGACAGGCTGTTTCCGTTATCGCTGACGGGCTTATAAAGAGTCTGCGCAGCAAGGAAGACAAAACGGAAGTATATGAAAAGATAATCGATCTTGCAGCGCATTTCTGGGGCAAAAACGCGAACGCGGAAACACTGGACAAGGTCCGTGCCGTCGTTGCCGACCCGGAGAACCGCTGGGTGAAATTCATCGGCAAGGTCCTTGACGAGACAGATCCGCAGTACGCGAAAAAGATGCTCCTTAACCTCGGTTATGAAGCTTTCTTCCGCGGCACCAAGACGATCCGCGAGAACAGGGAAAAGTACGGCTGCAACATCCCCTGGCTCATCCTCTTTGATCCCACCAACGCCTGCAACATGCACTGCGTGGGCTGCTGGTCCGGGACATACGGCAACAAGACCAGCCTTACATTCGAAGAGATGGACAAGATCGTTACCGAAGGCAAGGCGTTGGGCGTTTATCTCTACATGATGACCGGCGGCGAGCCCATGGTCCGCAAGAAAGATATCCTGAAACTCTGCGAAAAACACAATGACTGCTTCTTAGCTGCCTATACCAATTCCACGCTGATCGACGACCAGCTCTGCCAGGACGTTGTCCGCCTCGGCAACCTGACCTTCATGCTCTCCATCGAAGGCACGCCCGACACCAATGACGCCCGCCGCGGCGACGGTCACTACCAGGCTGTTATGAAAGCCATGGATCTGCTGAAGAAATACGGCATCGTATACGGCACGTCCATCTGCTATACAAGGGACAACATCGAAGCGGTCACGGACGAGAAGTTCCTGCGTTTCATCGCGGAAAAGGGCGCCCGCTTCGGCTTCTACTTCCACTTTATGCCCGTCGGCAAGAACTCCGTTCCGGAGCTGATGCCCACGGTCGAACAGCGCAGGAAGATGATCGAAAAGATCCGCTGGGTGCGTTCTCCCGAATGCGATATCGAATTCTATCCGATGGACTTCCAGAACGACGGCGAATATGTCGGCGGCTGCATTGCCGGAGGCAGGAACTATTTCCACATCAACTCCAACGGCGACGCAGAGCCCTGCGTATTCATCCATTTCTCGGATTCGAACATCAAGACCCATTCGATCCTCGAGATGCTGCAGAGCCCGCTGTTCATGGCTTACCATGAAGGCCAGCCCTTCAACCGCAACCACCTGCGCCCCTGCCCGATGCTTGAGAATCCCCACCTCCTGCGTGAGATGGTCCAGGCGACCGGCGCACACCAGACCAACTATGAATCATCCGAAACGGTCTTCGAACTCACCGACAAATGCAACGACTACGCCGCCGAGTGGGGTCCCGTCGCGGATGAGATCTGGGCGCACCAGACGCATAAGCAGCAGAAGTATGAAAACTACACGCCCGAAAAGCGCGAAGATCATACACTGGCTGCTTTCGACAGCAAGGACGCCGGCACCCTGAAAAAGGAACTGGAAGACAAGCTCGGCCGCGAGATCGAGATCGATCCCGAAGTGGCGGAAAAAGAACTGAAGAGGGCATGATCCCGCTCCATAAATGAACTGGTATCTGCAGAGGCTTCCCGGAAACGGGAAGCCTTTTTTGCGTCTGCAGCATCGGCGCCGGATCATCCTCCGCGGCGCCGGCATCAGATTTTTCATGCCGGCCTGACAGAAAGTGATAGAATCAGATCAGTGAAAGATCAGGAACAGATCGCCGCGGAAAATGTATGACACCATCTCCGGGCTGGACTAAACTGCCGGCGTACATAGTCTTTACTTGTAGGAGCAATAGCCCCTGTAACGGATGGATCATATATGAAAGACGGATCGAAAGAAATGCAGAACGAAGAAACAGAAGTAAAAGAAACTGCGAAAACGGTATTGGATGAAGATAAAGCATTGAATGCGGAAGAAGCCGGCAGCGGGAAAAAGAGAAAAAAGCGCCGGATCGGCCCGGCCATCTGGCTGCTTCTGGCTGCCCTTATGGTCGTATTCATCTTCTCGACTTATCACTTTGTCAGTGAATTCATGGCCTATAAAAGAGCCCGGGATGAATACAAAGGCCTCTCTTCCTATATAAGCATCGCCCAGGGGACCGGAACGGACGCCGCAGAAGCGGGCGGCGCAGATAAAGACACATCCGGAGGACAGGCTGCGGACGGCGCTGCCGGCGGATCCTCCGCGGACGGCCTTATGCCGCGGGACGACCAGGGCAATACACTGACCGAGAGCAGCATTCCCGGCATATTCCGGGCCGGCACGCTTCTCGGCAAATATGAAATGATCGCTTCCGAATCGATGGACGATCCCTATGAGGACGATGATCTGACCGGCGCCGCTGCTTCCGGAGGCAGCACGGGCACGAGGCCTGCAGGCCGTTTTGACGAAAAAGAACATGACCAGGCCGGCGCGGACGGTCCCGCGCAGATCGCGCAGGCACAGCCGGCAGGAGAAGGCGGTACCGGGGACGGGTCCGGGGAAAATGCTGAAGAAGACGGAGCGGCAGGCACCGGCAGGGAGGGCTCTACGGTGATCTCTTCCGCAGCCGCGGGAGCGGAAGACGGGCGCAAGGACGGATCCGCCGTAGACAGCGGCAAAAAAGTCTACATCTCCTATCCGAGACTCGATATCGATCACAAACACCTGAAGGAAGTGAACGAAGAATACGTCGGCGTCCTGTTCATCCCCTGCCTGGACCTCGTCTATCCCGTCGCGCAGGGCGAAGACAACAAAGTCTACCTGCGCAAAACCTTTGAAGGCAATTACAACGCGGCAGGCTGCATCTTCATGGATGCCTTCGCGCACCGGAATATGTCCGATACCAATACTTTCATCCTCGGCCACAACATGCGCGACCTCTCCATGTTCGGCTCGCTGAAAACGCTGGAAACGGACCCGGAACTTTGCCCGCAGCATCCTTACTTTTATCTGTATACGCCCGGCAAGGTCTATAAATACGCGATCTTCGCCTACTGCACGGTACCTTCGAAGGACGAACTCTACAGCTTTTACGACGCGAGATTCGACCCGGAGGCCTATGACGCGTTCATAGAAAAATCGACCGCCCGCTCATTGTACACGCCGGAAGAGGGCGTCATCGATTTTGGCGAACGGCCGACATTATGTACTCTTTCCACCTGCTACGGTACAGGCCATATCAACAACTTTATCGTGCAGGGCGCGCTGCTCGGCGCAGCCAGGACTTCGACCGTGACGAACGCCGCAGACGCGGATGCGGACACAAAGTCCGGGGAACCGGGAAACGACGGGCAGCCCTGACAAATAACGGAATTGCAAAAACACCGCCGGCATCTGCCGGCGGTATTTTATTCTTTTCACAATGCTGCTTCCGGAATCAGGATCCCTGCAGCACCTCTTCCAGCTTGTCGGCCAGTTCCACGGCCAGCGCTTCGTCGGAGGACTCGACAAGGATCCGGATGACAGGCTCCGTACCGGAAGGCCTGACCAAGACCCTGCCGTTCCCCGACAGCAAAGTCTTTGCTTCTTCCAATGCAGTCTGCAGCTTTACGGACTGCATTGCTTTTTTCTTGTCCGCGACCCTGACGCTCCGCTGGATCTCCGGATAAAGAGTCAGTTCTTCCGCCAGCTCGGACAGCTTCTTCTTCCTCGCGATCATGACCTGCATTACCTTCAGGGAAGTCATGACGCCGTCGCCGGTCGTACCGTATTTGGAAAAAATGATATGTCCGGTCTGTTCGCCGCCGATATGGCAGTCGTGTTCACGCATGTACTCATACACGAAGCGGTCGCCGACCTCTGTCTGCGCGTAATCGATGCCGGCTTCATCAAAAGCCTTGAACAGGCCGTAGTTGGACTGCTGCGTCATGACGACCGTATTGTTCGTCAGCTTGCCGCGCTCCTTCATGTAAAGCCCGTACATATACAGGATATGGTCGCCGGTGACGACGTTGCCTTTTTCATCGACCGCAAGGCACCTGTCCGCGTCGCCGTCATAGGCAAACCCGATATCCAGGTGATTTTCCACGACGTGCTTCTGCAGCGCCTCGATATGGGTGGATCCGACGCCCAGGTTGATATTGAAACCGTTGGGCTCCACGCCGATGCAGTAAGTGTCGGCGCCGAGTGCGGAAAAGACGGCTTTCGCGATGGTCCATGATCCGCCGTTGGCACAGTCCAGGCCTACCTTAATGCCCCTGAAATCATAGATCCCGAGCGAGATCAGGTAGGCGATATAGCGGTTGCGGCCTGCGATATAGTCCACGGTCTGGCCGATATCGTTGCCGGTGGCGTAGGGCAGCTCTTCATAATCCTGCCCGAAAACGGAAAGGTTCCCGTCCAGGTAATCCTCGATCAGGTCGATGACTGTCTCGTCCATCTTTTCACCGGAACCGTTTACGAGCTTGATCCCGTTGTCGTAAAACGCGTTATGGCTGGCGGTGATCATGACGCCGCAGTCGAAATGGTCGACCCTGGTGATATAGGAGATCGAAGGTGTGGTCGTGACGTGCAGGAGGTAAGCGTCCGCCCCCGATGCCACGAGCCCGCCGACCAGTGAATACTCGAACATGTAGCTGGACCGCCGCGTGTCCTTGCCGATCACGATCCGCGGGGCTTCCGGCTGCTTTCCTTCTTCCGCCGCTTTTCTTTTTTTCAGTTCGCCGTAATACCAGCCCAGGAACCTGCCGATGCGGAAAGCATGATCCGCCCGCAACACGACATTGGATTCACCCCTGAAACCGTCTGTACCGAAATATCTGCTCACCTGTCATCCTCCTGCTGTTTTACGGAAGTTTCTTTCCCGCCGACAGGTACAGTTCGTACCATTCCTCGCGGGTAAGCGTAATGTCGCAGGCCTTCGCTATATCGGCGACCCTGCCTTTGTTGGTCGTGCCGACGATCGTCTGGATGCCGGCCGGATGACGCATGATCCAGGCAACGGCGATGGCGTTCTGACTGCAGCCGTACTTTTCGGCAAGCCTGTCGAGGACGGCGTTCAGCTCGGGATACTTTTCACTTCCGATGAAGGTCCCTTCGAACATTCCGTACTGGAAAGGCGACCATGCCTGCAGGCGGATATCGTTCAGCCTCGCGTATTCAATAAGGCTGCCGTCCCTGACGCAGGCTGCGTCGTTTGCGATATTTACGTTAATGCCCGCGTCGATCGTAGGGCAGTGCGCGATCGAAAGCTGTACCTGGTCGATCAGGATCCGGCCGCCGACATATTTATTGATCAGTTCGATCTGCATCGGATCATGATTGCTCACGCCGAAATAGCGGACCTTGCCGGCCGCGGCCAGCTTATCGAACGCGGAAGCGATCTCTTCGGGCTCCATCAGCGGGTCCGGCCTGTGCAGAAGCAGAATATCAAGATGATCCGTTTTCAGATTCTGCAGGCTCTTGTCCACCTGCTGCAGGATGTAGCTCTCGGACGCATCGTACAGGCCCCTGCGGATGCAGCACTTGGACTGCAGGATGATCTTATCCCTGTAAGAAGCGGGTACAGCGTTTCCGAACATCTGCTCGCACCTGCCGCCGCCGTAAACGTCCGCGTGGTCAAAGAAATTGATCCCGTTCTCCAGCGCCGTATCCACCAGCTCGAGCAGGGCCTTTTCGTCCGGAAGCCCGTAGAGCCTCATGCAGCCGATACCGACTGCGGAG
>JAEEGL013393538.1_pt1 | contig 11673 bp, 8 predicted proteins | sample 9134231 | NCBI WGS metagenome assembly JAEEGL01 (sample SAMN16246548, study PRJNA631951) | gut metagenome | biome: gut microbiome; feature: rumen; material: fiber-attached | host: Bos | place: Iran: Karaj | collected 2018-10 | reverse complement strand
TAAACCTATTAATAGTATGTTTATACTCATTCTTATTATAATCTTTATATATAATATTAACATTATAATTATTTAATTCTTTAATAATCGCATTAAAAATTTTATTCTTACTTTGATTAATAAAAATAATATCACTATTATTTAATAATATATCTTTATTATTATTAAGTTTTATATAACCATTATCCATTAGATCAAGTTTTATATTATATAAACTAGATAAACTACTATGAACATACATTAAATATTTAATGATCTCTTTAGTTTCATAGTAGCTATATTTATATTTATCCATAATATAAAGTATAGAACTATCTTCTATACTACCAAATAAAAACTCATAAAATGAATTAAGTGTAAAAAACTTTCTTTTTAAAAAGCTATTATTACTTAATAATAACTCTTTTTTTATTTTATTATCACAAATTATAATCTCTTGTTTACTCATAATTTCACCTAGAATTATTTTATCATAACTTATATAAAATTAAAATAAAATCTTCTATATAAATAGAAGATTAATTTAATGTAATTGTTAAACTACAACCGTCAATAGAACAACTTTCAACTTTTAAAGTAAAGAATAAATTTGTTCCATCATTTAATTTAAAATCCTTATACTTATCAAGTCCAAATATAAGAGAATTTTCATTATATAATGAATTCATATAAAAGTTTGAAGAAATGTTGTCACTTCTTAACAATTCACAAAACTTATGATTAGTATCAGTATTATTATATTTATAAATTGATTCTATCAATCTTGATTTATAAATAGATAAATTATTAATTTCTTTATTCAATGTTGCATCAACGTGAATAATTCTAACTCCATAATTTATACCATTACTTATGATATTACTTTTATATTGATTTAATCCATCTAATGTATAAAAATCAATCAAGAAATATTCATTATATATATCATTAATATTATTTTTTGTTATTAATAAACATTTACCAGTTAATACAAATGATGAAAGATTCAATTCTACTTCTCCACTACCACTAATAACAGTAGGATTAATCCAACCTAATAATAATTTATCAATAGTAAGTAAATCAGAATTATTATAATCCATCATTGTTGTATAAAACATACTATTATTTTCTCTATTAGAATCAGTTAAATTATAATAATCATCTAAACCTAATAGATGCCCAACTTCATGAATATATTTTTCACTTGTTATGTTATTATTTTTATACATTAATTCAGATCCAAATAATCCAAAATAATTTATATATAAATTATCAAACTTTTCATTATTCCATTTATTTTCAATACTACCTTGAACATATGCCCAATAAAAATCATGATCAACTTCATTATTATAAACCATAATAACTCCATCAATATAACCATCATTATCATAATCATAATCACTATAATCTATTTTATCATCTAAACTATTTAAAGCTTCAAGTAGTAATATTTTAGATCCGTCCATATTATTTTGTTTAATCGTTGAATAATAAAATGCAGAATTAGAGGGCTTATACCAATCTAAAATATCAAAAGTTAAATCAAGTTTACCATAACTACTCTTTTTATAGTATAATTTTACAGATTCAAATTCACTATTTTCTGAATTAAATACGGTATTAATATCATTAAGAACTTCATTTGTTGCATTATTATCATCAAGATTAATAGGAATAACTAAAACTTTAGGAAAACCAATAGAAGGTAATAATCCATAAAGTCCATTATTATCAATAGATAATCTATTATTAAAGTTTGCATCACAAACTAATAATTCATTACTTTTACAAACTTCTTCTTTATCCTTTAAAGATATTTCATATTGTTCAGATTTATATTCACATTTTTTGCCTTCTTTATGTGCAAGACCATTTTCTAAACAAGTTGGTTCTTTATCAATAACTTCAATGTAATCATGATTACAATCATTCTTACTACAACCAATAAATAAAAATATCATAAAGAAAAGTAAAACTAACAAATATCTCTTCATATTATACCTCTTTATATTATTATACCATAAATAATAACAAATAAAAAAACATAGTTATAAAACTATGTTTAGATTTTCTTTATAAAACATCTTCTACGTTTATGCTGAATATAATCAAAATTCTTCCATTGATTAATAATATGTTTATTATCTTCAAGATTTAAATTTGTTTCAGCATATTCAATATTATTATCAAGCATTGTTGTAATAATTCTACCTATCATAGATGCAGCAACACCTTTAGATTCATATTCAGGCAATACACCAATCAAACCTAAATCCATTTGTTTAGGATGCTTTATAGCTTTTAGTAATTTAAAAATACAAGGTAAAGTAAAATGACCTTTACTTTTTTGTAAAGCCTCACCAATAGCAGGGAATGCTAAAGCAAAAGCAGCTATTTTATCATTTTCATCAACGATAGTAATAAATAAATTCATATTAATAATTAATTGAAAATTATCAATCATCATTTGTTTCATACTATCAGTAAATGGTACAGTACCATATATCTTATCATATGTTAAATCAAGAATATCAAAGAATTGATCTTTATATTTTTTAATATATTGTTTTGGAGTAAGACCAGTAACAATCTTTAATTTATAATGCTCTAATATTTTATCACCAAGAGAAATTAATCTTTCAGATTTTTCTTTTACGGGCATTAATCTATGTTCAATCCAATCTACTTCTTTTTCATATCCATTATTTTCAATTAACTTTTGATAATATGGATAGTTATATTGTTCTTCATAAGTATTTAAATAATCAAATCCTTCAATCAATAAACCTTCACGTTCTAAATCAGAATAACCTAAAGGACCAACAATTTCAGTCATACCATTTTCTTTAGCAAATTCTTCAACTTTGTTAAATAAACTATCAGCAACATCTTGACTATCAATAGAATCAAATCTTGTAAATCTTACTCTTTTTTGATCCCATTTTTCATTACTAGCATTTTGGATAATTGCTGAAATTCTACCAACAATTTTATTATCTTGATAAGCGTTGTAAAAAACAGTTTTACATGTATCACTATATACATAGTCCTTACTAAATATTTTCTTTTCATCACTATAAATAGGTGGAACAAAATATTTATTTCCATTATATAAATTTAAAGGAAAATCTAAGAATTCTTTAATTTGTTTTTTAGTTGTTACTTCCTTTACTATAATCATTTAAAAACTCCTAATATTCAACAACATTAACCCAAGACAATAATAATTCTTGTTCTTCATCTTTTTCTTTAACAGATTGACTACAAGCAACAATAGGCATCCACTTTTGAATTTTCATCTTACTAACTCCTACTTTTTTGCAATAATAAGATAAATAATACTCAGCTCCTTCAACATCATTATCAAGTTTAAATCTTAAATAGCTTCTAGCAACATCTGCACTAGCATCACCTTGAGTAGCGTGGGCCCAATCTATAACATACATTTTTCCATCATTACCTAAAATAACATTAGATAAGTTTAAATCACCATGACATAGTTTATTTTCTTTTGCTAAACTATTAAGTCTAGTTAATAACTCAAATTTAGTATTATTATCAACTTTAGACATATTAATCTTTCTTGTCATCTTATCTTTAAGTTTAGTTAATAATGGACATTTACGTTTAAGTATTTCAATTTGTACATCAACTAATTTTTCAATACATTCATTTTTCTTAGAGTTATCTTCTGTTGCTATTTGTAATAGTGTTTTACCTTCAATAAACTCACTAACAATAGCCCATTTACCATCAATCATATTAACAGATTTAATACAAGGGATATTTAAATCAGTCTCTTGAACACGAGCTTGATTTAAAGCCTCATTTAAAATATCACTAACTACAAAATCATCATTAAAAACTTTGATACAATCATTATTTTCTCTATAAACAACTTTATTAGGTCTTACTGCAATAATATTTTTTTTATCCATATGATCACCTTTAAATATTTTTTGGCATATCTTTTTCTACAAAAGTTTTACCATAATAAGCATTTAAATACATTTGTTTAATTTCACTCATTAAAGGATAACGGCAATTAGCACCAGTACATTGATCATCAAATGCCTGTTCAGTCATAGCATCTAGTCTATCTAAAAAGTCTTTTTCATCTGGAACATAGTCTTTTATAGTTTTCTTAATTCCAATACATTCTTTTAATTCATCAATTTTCTTGATTAAATTATTTACTTTCTCATCATCATTCTTTCCACCAAAGCCTAAGCTATCACTAACCATAGCATATTTATGTTTAGTATTAGGATAAGCATATTGAGGGAATGTACCCATCTTAATAGGTTTATCACAAGAATTAAATCTAATAACTTCATCTAACATTAACGCATTAGCAACCCCATGAGGAATATGATGGAATGCTCCAAGTTTATGAGCCATTGAATGACATACACCTAAGAAAGCATTAGCAAATGCCATACCAGCCATAGTAGCAGCATTAGCCATTTTTTCTCTAGCTTCAGGATCATTACATCCATTATTATAAGCTCTAGGTAAATATTCAAAAATCATCTTTAAAGATTGAATAGCAAGTCCATCAGTATAATCAGTTGCCATAACAGATGCTAAAGCTTCTAAATCATGACTTACAGCATCAATTCCAGATGCACTAGTTAAACCTTTAGGAGCAGTCATATGGAAATCAGCATCAACTATAGCCATATTTGGTAATAATTCATAATCAGCTAAAGGATATTTAATACCAGTAGCTTCATCTGTAATTACAGCAAATGGAGTAACCTCACTACCTGTACCAGCTGAAGTTGGTATAGCAATAAAGTATGCTTTTTCTCCCATTTTAGGGAATGTATATATACGTTTACGAATATCCATGAATCTCATAGCCATATCCATAAAATCAACTTCAGGATGTTCATACATTACCCACATAATCTTAGCAGCATCCATTGCAGATCCACCGCCAAGAGCAATAATACAATCAGGCTTGAATGTATTCATTTGTTTAGTTCCTTCTTTAGCACAAGCAAGTGTTGGATCAGGACTAACATCAAAGAATGTTGTATAAACAATACCTAATTCATTCAATTTATCAGTAATAGGTTTTGTATAACCATTATTATATAAGAATGTATCTGTAACGATAAAGCAACGTTTCTTATCTAAACAAGTCTTTAATTCATCTAAAGCAACAGGTAAACAACCTTTCTTCATATATACTTTTTGAGGTGTTCTAAACCAAAGCATATTATTTCTCCTTTCGGCAACAGTTTTTATGTTTAATAAATGTTTAACTCCAATATTTTCAGAAACACTATTACCACCCCAAGAACCACAACCTAAAGTTAATGATGGTGTTAACATAAAATTATAAATATCACCAATACCACCTTGACTAGATGGAGTATTAACAAGTATTCTACAAGTCTTCATTGTATTACTAAATTTATTAATAATATCTCTATCTTTATTACTATCTAAATAAATAGATGAAGTATGACCAAATCCACCGTCACTTATTAATTTAGAAGCTTTATCAAATGCTTCATCTAATGTCTTAACTTTATACATAGCAAGAACTGGAGATAGTTTCTCATGTGCAAATTCTTCAGATAAATCAACAGATTCAACTTCACCAATTAATATCTTAGTTCCTTCTGGAACATCAAATCCAGAAAGTTTAGCTATTTGATAAGCACTTTGACCAACAATCTTAGCATTTAAGGCACCATTAATTAAAATAGTTTTTCTTACCTTATTCTTCTCTTCTTCATTTAAGAAATAACAACCTCTATTATTAAATTCTTTCTTACAAGCTTCATACACTTTATCAAGTATAATTACTGATTGTTCTGATGCACAAATCATTCCATTATCAAATGTCTTAGAATGAATTATTGAATTTACAGCAAGTACAACATCAGCACTTTCACAAATAATAGCAGGAGTATTACCAGCACCAACACCTAATGCAGGTTTACCACTTGAATAAGCAGCTTTAACCATACCAGGTCCACCTGTTGCTAAAATTATATCAGATTCTTTCATTATCATATTTGATAATTCAAGGTTAGGTACATCAATCCAAGAAATAATATTTTTAGGAGCACCAGCACTAACAGCAGCCTCTAATACAATTTTTGCAGCTTCAATTGTAGACTTTTTAGCTCTAGGATGTGGACTAATAATAATACCATTTCTAGTCTTTAATGCAAGTAAGCATTTAAAGATTGCAGTTGAAGTAGGATTAGTTGTTGGAATAACAGCAGCAATTAAACCAATAGGTTCAGCAATTCTTGTATAACCAAATTCCTTATTCTCTTCCAAAACTCCACAAGTCTTAGTATCTTTATATTTATTGTAAATATATTCACTAGCAAAATGGTTTTTGATTACTTTATCTTCAATAATTCCCATTCCAGTTTCACTAACAGCAAGTTTAGCTAGAGGAATTCTATTCATATTTGCAGCTATACTAGCTTTATAAAATATATAATCTACTTGTTCTTGTGTAAATGTTGCATACTCTTTTTGAGCTTCTTTAACTTTATTTATACAATAAGTTAAGTTTTCAACATTATCTACTATTATATTATCTATCATAACATTCACCTTCTTATATATTATACATCAAAAAGAGTATAAAATAAATATTCACAAAAAATAAAAACGCTTTTGAAAAAAGCATTAATAAGATATTCTTATTAATGCTATTTAATAAATTATGATAATAACGAGAATAATTTCCAAATAGAAAGGAACATAACTGCAAAAAATAATAATGTTGTAATAATATTATATACTTTAATAACTGGGCCACCATGGCTGATATTCAAAATTGTAAATACAATATTTACAATAGAACAAATAGTATTATAAATAACAGCACATATAATAAATAGAATTAAAAAGAATGCACTAAACACTACACCAACAGGATTCCCATCATTATCAATCTTTGCTGGAAAAATGAATGCAAAAAATAAAAATAATTCAGTTAGTAAAAAAATTGTTGTGACAATTGAACTTCCTAAACCTTTTTTCATAAAATCACCTCTATATACTATTATTATATAATGAATACATCATAAATGCAAATATTTGAATTAATAAAAAAAGAGATTGAAAAATCAATCTCTTATTCCCATTCAATAGTTGCAGGTGGTTTAGATGTAATATCATACACTACTCTATTAACATGTTTAACTTCATTTACAATTCTTGATGAAATCTTAACTAGTACATCATGAGGAATATCAGCCCAGTCAGCAGTCATTCCATCAATACTGGTTACAGCACGTAAAGCTATAGTGTAATCATATGTTCTCTCATCACCCATAACACCTACACTTCTCATTCCTGTAAGTACAGCAAAATATTGCCATATTTCTCTATCAAGTTTAGCATTAGCAATCTCTTCACGGAAAATAGCATCAGCATCTTGACAGATTTGAATCTTTTTAGGTGTAATATTTCCAATTATTCTTACAGCAAGACCAGGACCTGGGAATGGTTGTCTCATAACAATAAACTCAGGTAAGCCTAATTGTAATCCTAATTCTCTAACTTCATCTTTAAATAAACTTCTTAAAGGTTCAATAATTTCTTTGAAATCAACAACATCTGGAAGACCACCAACATTATGATGTGATTTAATAACAGCACTTTTACCTAATCCACTTTCAATAACATCAGGATAAATTGTACCTTGAACTAAGAAATCTACTTTACCAATCTTTTTAGCTTCAACATCAAATACATCAATAAATGATTTACCAATGATTTTACGTTTTTGTTCAGGTTCTTTAACACCTTGTAAAGCTTTTAAGAAATATTTAGAAGCATCTACTTTGATTAGATTCATTCCCATTTTTTCTTTGAATGTTTCCATAACTTGTTTTGCTTCATCTTTTCTTAACATTCCATGATCAACAAAAACACAAGTTAATTGGTTTCCAACAGCTTTATGTAAAATAGTAGCAGCAACAGCACTATCAACTCCACCACTCATAGCACATAAAACTTTACCATTACCAACTTTTTCTCTAATCTTTTCGATTTGTTCTTTAGCATAATCACCCATTTGCCAATCACCTAAAGCACCACATACTTTATATAAGAAATTCTTTAAGATTAAATTTCCATTTTCAGTATGAACAACTTCTGGATGGAATTGAACACAATAGATATTCTTTTGACTATTTTCATAAGCTGCAATCTTGCAGTTTAATGTAGATGCAATAACTTTAAATCCTTCAGGTAATTCACTTACTTGGTCAGTATGACTCATCCAACAAACACCATTAGGAACATTATCAAAAATAACACTCTTTTCATAGTTAATTTGTTGTTTACCATATTCTCTAATATTTGCATGAATTACTTTACCACCTAATAAATAACTAGTTAATTGCATACCATAGCAAATACCAAAAATTGGAATATTTAAGTCAAAGATCTCTTTATTAACTTTTGGTGAATCTTCACCAAATACACTACTTGGTCCACCAGTAAAAATAATACCAATTGGATCATAACTTTTAATTCTTTCAATAGAAATTGTAGCTGGAACAAGTTCAGCATATACTCCTAAATTTCTAACACGTCTAACAATTAATTGGTTATATTGACCACCAAAGTCAATAACTAAAACAACTTGATGATTATTTATCATAATTTAATATACTCTTCCCTATCAGCACCAACTGAAACATATTCAACTTTACATTCACAAGCTTTTTCAATGAATCTAATATAATCAATAGCTGCTTTTGGTAAATCTTCAAGTTTTCTACATTTTGTAATATCACAATTCCAACCATCAACGTATTCATAAACAGGTTTTGCTTTATCTAAAGCAAGTCCAGATGGGAATACATCACAGATCTTACCATCAATTTCATAATGAGTACAAACTGGAATCTTCTTTAAATAAGATAAAACATCCATCTTAGTTAAAGCAATTGTATCGGCACCTTGAATCTTGCATCCATATTTAGAAGCAACAACATCAAATCCACCAACTCTTCTTGGTCTACCAGTTGCAGCACCATATTCTCCACCAGCTTCTCTTAAAGCATTAGCTTCATCACCAAACATTTCACATGTAAATGGTCCTTCACCAACACATGTAGAATAAGCTTTCATAACACCAACAACTTTATCAAGTTTAGCAAATGGTACACCAGCACCAATTGGAGCATATGAAGCAATTGTATTTGATGCACTTGTAAATGGATAAATACCAAAATCAATATCTCTTAATGCACCAAGTTGAGCTTCAAACATAATTGATTTGTTATTCTTCATTTCATTATCTAAATAATCAGTCATATTAACAATATAATCTTTAAATGGTAATCCAAATTCTTTTAACCAATTAATGATTTCTTCAGGTTTAACTTTATCAGCTTTATAACCACCATTAACCATTAAATTCTTCCATTCAACGATATCACTAATCTTTTCAGTTAATTTTTCTAATTCTAATAAATCACCCATACGAAGAGTTTTCTTCATATATTTATCAGCATAAACAGGAGAGATACCTCTTCTTGTTGATCCAAATTTCTTACCAGCTAATCTATCTTCTTCAAGACAATCAAGTAAAACATGATATGGCATACAAATAGTAGCTCTATCACTAATCTTTAAGTTTTTAGGAGTAATTTCAATACCTTTAGCTCTTAAGTTATTAACTTCATTATATAAATGTTTTAAATCAATAACCATACCATTACCTAAAACATTAACAGTATTCTTTCTTAAAATTCCTGAAGGTAATAAGTTTAAAACATATTTCTTTCCATCTTCGATAATTGTATGACCAGCGTTATTTCCACCTTGATAACGACATACAATATCATAATCCCTAGAAAGAAGGTCAACCATTCTACCTTTACCTTCATCTCCCCAATTAATACCAACAATTGATGTTAACATAATAATAAGTACCTCCTACACCTTAATCTTTTCTGGTATAATAATAAACTCTTTATTTTCTCTTAGTAATGGTTCTATAACATTACTAATATAATCTGTAGTTTGAATATCACTAGCACCAATAAATGAATTAGAATTTAATACATTCTCTAATTCTTCTTTAGTTAAGTTAAATGCTTTATCATTAACAATCTTATCTAAACAATCATTGTCGCCACCATGTAATTTAATTTGTTTTGCAGTAGCAACAGATATTTCTCTTATATGTTCATGAAGAACTTGTCTATCTCCACCTTTTTCAACACAATACATTAATATATTTTCTGTTGCCATAAATGGTAATTCTTCATTTAAATGTTTTTTCATTACATTAGGATAAACTGTACCATTACTAATAACATTTGTATATAGTGAAAGAATTCCATCTATTGCAAGAAATGCTTCAGGAATAGAAATTCTTCTATTAGCTGAATCATCTAAAGTTCTTTCTAGCCATTGACTAGATGCAGTAATTGCAGGATTAAGTGAATTTACAATAACATATCTACTTAATGAAGCAATTCTCTCACTTCTCATAGGATTTCTCTTATAAGCCATAGCAGATGATCCTACTTGTTTATCTTCAAATGGTTCATCAAACTCCTTCAAATGAGAAAGTAATCTAATATCTGATGAGAATTTAGATGCACTTTGAGCAATTCCTGATAAAACAGAAATAACATAATAATCAACCTTACGACTATATGTTTGACCAGAAACATCATAACAACTCTCAAATCCCATTTCTTTAGCAATAAGTTTTTCAAGTTCTTTTATTTTATTCTTATCACCTTTAAAAAGTGTTAAGAAACTTGCACTAGTTCCAGTTGTACCTTTACATCCTAATAGTCTTAATCTATCTAATTGGAAATTAAGATTATCTAAATCATTTACTAAATCTTGAATCCATAATGTTGCTCTCTTACCAAGTGTTGTTGGTTGAGCAGCTTGAAAATGAGTATAAGCAAGAGTTGTAACATCTTTATTCTTTAATGCAAAATCTTTAAGATTATCAATTAAAGTAACTAATAATTTTTTGACTCTAATTAATCCTTTTTTCATTACAATAATATCAGTATTATCACCAACATAACAAGATGTTGCTCCTAAATGAATAATAGGTTTTGCTTTTTCACAAGAATCACAATATGTTTTCAAATGAGCCATTACATCATGACGTAATAATCTCTCATATTCCATTTCTTTTTCATAATCAATGTCGTAAATGTGTTCTTCCATTTCAGATATTTGTTCATCTGTAATGTCAAGACCTAAAGCTTTCTCTGCTTTAGCTAAAGCAACCCATAATTTTCTCCATGTTGAATATTTTTCATCTGGAGAAAAGATTCTTTTCATCTCATCACTTGAATATCTTTCGCATAATGGATTATCATAAAATTCTTTCATGTAAATCTCCAATCATGTAAATTTAATTATTGTAAACAATAATTCACAAACATATATATTATACCATAAATCATTTAGAAAATTAAGAGCAAATTAATAATAACGTTTTACATAAAAATAATCATTAATTTATTAAAAAAATAACTAATTCTACTTCTTTTATCCAAAAATAATAAAAATACTTGACAAATAAAATTATATTGTGTACAATATAATTGTAAAAAACAAAAAAGGAGGATTAATTATGAATAATTTATATGAATTATCTGTAATGAAAAGAAATAATGAATTATTTCCTTTAAGTGAATTAAAAGGAAAAGT
>JAEEGL012614384.1_pt1 | contig 11673 bp, 11 predicted proteins | sample 9134231 | NCBI WGS metagenome assembly JAEEGL01 (sample SAMN16246548, study PRJNA631951) | gut metagenome | biome: gut microbiome; feature: rumen; material: fiber-attached | host: Bos | place: Iran: Karaj | collected 2018-10 | reverse complement strand
GACCGCTTAACATCTCTACAGGGATGTTCCCATTGATGCGGACTGGTACACCGTTCGGGAAGCATATCTAACACGGGGTGTGCTGGATACTGGAACGATTCAACTGGTGACCATTGCCACCAACCAGGACAACTTTTCCACTCCGGTTGTTGATGCTCACCGGCATGAACTCCCCGTTCTGACCATTTGCGGCCTCTTGACGAAGCTTGTTCTGCCAATGATAAAAGCGCCCCTCGTGAATATCAGCGTCTGAACAGAACTGGCGAACGGTCTTTCCACTCTCCAGGAACTGTTGGTAAATAGGCCTAAAGTCATTCAATGTCCACATATGATTGTTCGGTTTTGCGGACAAAGTTACCAAGGATCCGTCAGGAAAGCAGGACGGTGTTTAGCGAATGCTTACGCTGCAGTAGCACTTCCGCCCTACTTCATCGGCACCATTCTCCGGAACTCAATAGAGCATCCGGATCTGTTCGTCACCCAGTGCGAGTGTGGCCACCATGCCTACGGGTACAGTTACAACGGCTCACCCCTGAGTGGCCGCTTTGACATCAGCCATGCCTGCCCCAGCTGTGGTCTGGTCACACGTACCACTGAATCTGGCTGGAGAATCCGTAGCGAAGCCCTGAGGACAACTCAGGAGAAAGACCTAAAACGAGGCCGCAAGATTAAATGCTGGCACCCAAACTTTAAACCGGCTACCATTCAGGAACTTCTGCTCTTCTGCGGTCTTACCGAAGAAGACCTGGTGCTGCCGCCCGAGAAACATAAAATTAGCAGAATACGTCTTGGAAAAGAACGTGTACTATTACATGATAGTGTTGGAGGATTTGTAATTATCCAAGAGTAATTCCTACAAAGTGCATCGGTTGTATCGCTCGTATCGGAGGCGATACAGCCGATACACAATAATACATTTATTTATAGTTGTCGCTTAAAATGCTCAAGAATATCATCCAGTTCTGCCAAATCCCTTACTAATACCTCTCTTGGTTTAGCACCATTCTGAGGGCCAACGATACCAGCTGCTTCAAGTTGATCCATCACGCGACCGGCTTTTGCATACCCCAGTCCCAACTTACGCTGTAGGTCTGAAGTTGAGCCTCTTTGGTTTAAAACTACAGTTCTGGCCGCTTCTTCGAATCTCTCATCAAGAGTCGTAAAGTCTACAATTCCATCTGAAGTAAAGTCGCTATATGAGTTATACTCGGGGAATCGACCGTCCTTCCTTGATGCATCTACGAATTGATTGTTACCCGGTAGTATCTCTCCTGCTGGTGAAAGGTCAAGCGGATCAACCGGAAGGATATTCATTCTTGCGCCCAACTCTATGGTATGTGGGAAGAAGACCAATGATTCATACGGCAAGAATGATTTCGGCTTGATCACCCAATTAAAGGTTTCCCTATCGAATACTATTGCATATAGTGTCTCCTCCACAAACGTTGCTGACTGGGGATCTAATCTCTTTACATAAGCAGAGATGTAGATGTTGTCAATTCTCGACGTTATGTTGAAGCATTTAGCGGCTATGACATATGCGAGTGAACATACACAATCAAGATAGTCTTTATTGACTTCCGTCTTGGTCTTTGGCTTTAATGAGGAGCCTCGTGAATGGACTACAGTTTTTTCCAGCGGTATTATTCTATCAGAAGGCGCTTCAAAACTGATATTGACAAGTTTATGTGGCAAGTCAACTTGATAGAACATCGTAAAATCATATGGGAAAAAGGGGTCAATCCATTTCAAACTTCTCTCAACATCTTCTTGAGATGCATACTGGAATAAATCGCTCTCACCATGCTTCTTGTTGTACTCCTCGATTCTTGCATTGGCAGCTTCTTGTTTTTTCTTTTCCTTAGCATCGTGAAGTGCGGCATTATCGTCTTCGGCCTTATCAAATGCTTCCTTTGCAGCGATCCATTTTCTCTCTTCCTCATCAAGACGACTACCTCGCCTCTCAATTACATACATCTGACGCTTCTTTTCCGTATTGCCGAACAAAGAGATAAGTATAGCCTTTCGGGCCTCTTTCTCAAGTATTGCATCTACAGATTCCTGAGTCGGATGCGGCATGTCGAATTCCTTTTTGGGATATGGGACTGGGGTATATTCCTCAGGACGAATGAGTTTTGCATCTTCTTTGAGGACATCTTCTACCGTCTTGACAGACTTTCCAATCCACTCATAGAAATTGTATGACGCAAAGTCCTCTTCAGCATCATGGTTGATACTATCATATGGATGAGTCGTCTTCTGCAATGTCCACTTTCCTGTACCGTGCAGTTTATCGCCAAAAAAATCCTGCGATGAGGGTTGTATGATGTAGGGCGGCTTATACATATGCGTCTGATTTTATTTCTTGAGATGCATTTTGACCAGCATATAAATGAGGTATCCTGCAACAACTACGTCCACAATGTTCCAGATAACTCTACCCAGTGCAATAGGTAACAAAGGCTGGAATAGCAGAGCAAAAACGATGAACAAAATCATCCTGTCAATGTTCTTGTCCTTATACTGTAAGTAAGCCGAATAGCCGAATCCGGCGAAGGCCAAGAAGCGCACCACTTGGTAGAAGCCGTATGGCATTCTGGCAAGACACAGAAGAAGCAAGAATGCCAGGGCGATGAATATAATTGTTTGGGTGGACTTGTCTTTCTTTGTCATAGTAAATTATCTCCAATCGGCCAGATTCATTTGGTCTTCAATCTCTTCTTCTATCTTGTCGTTGAGGCGCGTAAACAAATCGATTCCAAGCACTTTCTCCAACTCATTGACAGTCATAGCAAACTCATTTACAGGGCGCCCTGTGTACTCATTTGGCATGATATAGGCAATGGAATGAAAGCCAGTGTCGTCCTTATAGAGAAAAGCTTTAAAAAAGTAATCGGGGATGGCAACCTGGTTCCTCCCAAGTCTTCCATATTGGTTGTTTGTCACTATCGGCCCGCAGATAATGAACACCGAGCCTTTTTTGCGAGCGATAGAACGGGCCTTGTCTTCCAATTTCTGCCAGTCTTTCTCGTTGAAGTCGTGATTCTGGGGGCAGACGTTGGTGAAGAAGAAACTCTCGAACATGGCTTGTTCGCTCCATTTCATATCGGCACAAGGGGCCAGATGGCCTTTATCCCATCCAGTGCGGGAATAATCGCTTCTGTCCGGTTGCTTGCCACTGTAATCCGGATCGGGCTGGAATGGCGAATTACTGGGGCGTCTGACAGTTCCCTGTAACTCTTCCGCGGTCAATTCATACGCCACCCAATTTGGAATCATTAAAGTGGAGTTGAATGAAGATGTGTAGCCAGAATGAACCGTGATAACTTCTCCCTGCCTTACTGCCGGCAACTCGAGCATGCTTGCCCCAGTTGGTCGCTGCTGTCTTCCCGGATTCCCATTTGGGCGAGCCGGGATGCAGCTTACAGCAAACACGACGCTCAACAGAAAGTATGTGAGATGCCTACTCATCGATGATGCCGGGCTTTGGAATAATCTGAATCAGGAAGCGTTGGTTATCTTCATTCTTGGGCGCTCGAGGCTTTCCTTCCATATATCCTGCGCCGGCAATTACAACCTCGCAAGGTAGATTGTAGAACTGCAGCGTGGTTTCTCTCTGGTTGGGGAACCAAAATTTGAACAGTGATAATGCCCTATCGTAGCTGAGCTGGTTATTCAAGGCGTAATTATCCTTGGATGCCTGTCCCTCTATGATAAGCAAGTATGAAGCATCCCTATCCTTCGCAATAAGTTCGTCAAGGAAGTCTTTGATACGGTCTCGTACAGCCAACAATTCATTCTTTGTAGCCTGGTCGAGGTCGTTGATATTGGCACTACCTTTCTGGAATTTGACCTCAGTCTTAAGAATATGTTTCTTGTACTGATGATCATAGGAAAAAAACGTAGAGTCAATGCTTTGAATAGCTGTACGTATTTCGTTGATTTTCTGAAGCTCTGCTTCCGTTGCTTCTTTATCTTTCCCAATCTGTACTACCTCACGATGCAGCAAGGCAATGGCCAGGACAAACAACGTAAGCATGATGAAGAATAGGCTCGTCATCATGTCAGAATAGCTTGTCCAGAAAAAGGACTCTCTTTTCTTCTTGGCCATCTTAAACGAGGAACTTTATCAGTAATGGATATACGATTGAGAAAATACCGGCTGCAATGAGAACTCCGCAGGTGGTAAATGCCAGCCAACGAGGAATCAGAGGATTAACTTTGTCTTTCAGGTCCTGAGGCAGCTGAGGATTATCGAATAGTGTCGCCTCTTTTACACCAGCAGCGGCCGCAGCGGGACGCTTAGAGACAATCTCAATCATACGGTTGACGGCTGCTTCTATACGGTCCAAACGGCCAATTTGAGCATCAAGTTTGGCTATCTCTGCGTCGGCTTTCCCGATGAATTCTTCAGATTTGAGTAGCTTATCCAACTGGCCTTGAATTGTCTCAAGGCGCTTAAACTGCTCAAGATAGAGAGAAGATTCGGAGAGTTTCTGCTCAAGTAATTTCTGTTGCTCCCCTACAGCATCCTGGAAGTCAAGATAAACCTTGTTAAGGTGAGTCTGCAGTTTTCCTACATGTTCAATCGAGGAAGTTTGAAGGCCATCAAGAGAATTCTTAAGGTTCAGGTCAATCTTACCAACCGTTTCGGAAAGAAGTGCCTTGCGGGCTGAAATCTGCTCAATCTCACTTTGGAAGAACTGGCCCATCCTTTCAATGGCCTTTGTCCTCTCATCGGCCGTATCCAACTTATTAGCCAGGGCTACAACATTGGCAAGGTACTGCGATGATCCTTTTAGGAATTCGTTCAGGTCATTGATTTTATCTGTCGCACTCCCCAACGCCGCAAAAGCCATTTGAGCTTTGGCAATATCCAGTTTGTTCAATTCCCTGGTGTATTCTGTTTGGCCAGCATATGCGGACTTAATTGCTTCAAAAGCCTTCTGCAATTCCCTGGAGTTCTGAGAGAATGTGCTATTAAACTCGTTCAGGTTTGTATAGAAGTTCCCCAACGTGCTAACTACATCACTGCTCATCTTGGGCAGCAGATTGCTTTGAATCCAGGACAAGAACTTATTGCGCCCTTCCTCGTTTGCCGAAACAGCCTCTTTTGTATGACGAGTACCGATGATTGTCAGAATAACGCCGACCAGACTCGCTATCATAGCAACTGCCACGCCGCCAAGGAGGTGCTGAATGCCCTCGGAAGCCGCTTCACCTGATACTGTACCCGCTGAAGAAGCAGAGGCCAAAAGAGATTCAAGTCCACCGGCTCTAAAGAGGAAGAAGATACCAAAGATGATTCCCAACATCGTACCACAAAGGCCCAGGTATAGCGGGATGGGATTGTATGAATCCACCTCATCTTGAATCTTATCGCATGTGCGGTCTGATAAGTCCTTAATGATATGATAATCAGTCGCACCTTTGTTATTCTCCAGGTACGAGTTGATGGGCGCAATAATGTCATCCCTTAAAGTATCGCTAACCTTATCAGAAGTCACAATCTTAGCAACGCCCTCTTCATCCTTGTCAACAGCAAGGTTGTCTTCAAGTTTCTGAGGAAAGATACCCTTCAGGATATTCCTTTTCCAGGAATTTGCGAAGAAAAACCTGAACTGTAAAACAACGATTATAGCGACAAAGATAAGTTCCGGGATGAACTTGGTAAAATCTATTCCTGTCATTTATTCAATCAGTTAAACTCAGCCACAATGGGCTCTTTAACGACCCAGGTGCCATTCTCTTTCTGAACGGTGCCGGTCTTGGTTACTTTGAGTTGTGTGCCATTCCCGCTATATACACAGGCATTCTGCAGGTAATCGGGGGTTTGGGCAATTTTATCATATGCGCTCTGGTCAACGTTGAGGATACCGGTAACGGCATCTTTGCTATCGGCGTAGATGGTAAAGATAGTCTTGTTATCAGGTACGGTGGTAACATGCTTAAATGCTCCGTCTTTGCAAATGCCGGTGTAGAAGGTTACAGGCTCCGGCAACGAAATCTCGACAGGGGCCTTCTCTGTTTCTGGCTCTTTGGCGGGAACAACCTCAACGGGCTTTTCTTCTTCCTTTGGAGCGTTCACAACCGTCTCTGCAGGCTTAACCACTTCCGATATAGGTCCTTCTTTCTTTTGCTGCTCTCGTACCAGTTCTTCATGAACCATATTCCTAATCTTCTGATTGTAATTCAGAAGCATATAGTTCTCAACCGTGCGCTTAGCAATACTTTCAATTCTTTCACCACGGCTCTTCTCAAGTGCCTTAAGGGCTTTAAGTAAGGCAATCACTGAGGCCACCAGCGCAAGGGCAACCGCAATCAGAACGACTATCAAAATCAAGTAATTCGAATCCATCTGTACTGTTACTTATTGCTAATCTCGCGGGCGAGGTTGTTCAACATGGCTACGATTGGATAGAAGAACATGGTCTCCTCAATAGGCGCAGACGGATCTTGTCCCCAATCGCTGAGTTCGTTCAGCTTGGCCTTGAGGCCCTGGCGGGTAAATTCGACGAGGTTGTACTTGCAAAGTTCAGGAATCTGCTCGAACAGGCTCGGGTCGGCACCCAAGGAGCGCACCATGAACTTATTGGCATCGGTGATGTGGAAGAGTTCATCAATGAACCTGCTGACATTGTTGCTCACTGCATTGATGGCAGCATCGTTGTTGACCTCGTTGTACTTCTTCCCTTCGGTGGAGGTGGTATCGTCATCCCCAAGGAGCGAGAAGCGAAGTCTCTCAATCCCTTCGTAAGAAAGAGAGTTGTCATAATAGATGCCGCCCTTACTGGTGGCCAGTTTCGGCTCTGCTTCCTTGATGACACGAATGTCCGGGCATTCACCAAGCACTTTGCGGAAGATTCTGGTGACAAACTCGGAGATGGTCTGGTCCGAAGGTGAAAGAACATTGAGGGTCTTAGAGCCGTTACCGCTGAAAGCAACAACCTGAGGAATGGGCAGGCCCTTGGCCTTAATCATCTTGGCGATATGGTAAATCACTGAGCCATAGAACACGATGAAGACATACTTCATCTTAGTGTCATTGCAGAGCATATCCATAAAGTCAAGAGGAATGCGGTTCTTCACAACGGAGGCATTGCCGGCTAACGAGAAGAAGAAGGCTGCGATGTCGCTTGAATTGTCGCTATTCATGATTTCCTGATAGGCGTTGAGGGCGTCTTTCAGGTGCATGGAGTTACCAACCAGGCGGTCATTAATATCGCCCTTGTATTTCTTCACGAAGCCATTGGTTTCAGGACTCCAGTTATAGCCGTCACCAAAGATGGCGTTGGAAGCAAAGCGGAATGAAGTCATTGCTACAGGGACATCATCCTTGATGACAAGGACATCCGTAGTGCCACCACCCACATCGATTGTAACAGCATTGGATGTCAGACCACGACGGTTCTTGTAGAAGAAGTAAGGCGCAGCAGATTCAGACAGGCAAAGGAGTTTGTCTGCAGAATTGGCATTGATGTACTTGGCAAACAATTTCTCCCAAACGCCACGGAAGGCGTTGAGGCGGAATTCCGTCATACTTGCCGGGTAGAACCAGATGATCTTGGTATCGGAAAGGCGGCCACCGGAAAGGAGGACCTTATTCCTCATCATGACAAACAGGTTCTCAATATACAACTTGACGCGGGTATTCGCTTCCTCTGCCTTAGACCACTTAAGATTGGTTTTTACCTTGTTATACAGAGGGTTACGAGCCTTCTCATAGCGGAAAGGAATGTTTCCTTCTGCCAGAGTCTCTGTGTGCTGCTGGTAATTGACATCGGTCCACTCAGCGTATACGGTACGCATCGGGAAGTGATAATCAGAAGCATCACCAATAGTGGACGGGATGAATGCCTCATCAAAGGCCACATTGATATCAATGGCTTCCTGCTCATCATAATCGGTACTCAGACGGCAAAGCTGGCTTTCTGCTGCCGGCATATCAAACGCCTTAGGAGCAGATCCATCCACCGAATACTCGATATGCGTATTGGTCGTACCAAAGTCAATGGCGAATGTGAACTGGGAACCACCGGAGGCCTTCCGGAAACGAGGGATAATCACGTTTGTAAGGCCATCAACCGTGGCGTAAATAACATCGAAATTGTGCTCCATCACATAGGATTCTACGCTACAAGCATTTTGGCCGGCTTCACGACGAGTGATGTGATGCTCAATCTGGCAGGTGTTCTCGCCATTGGCGAACTCCAGTTCCGTACGGTTCGACTTGCTGAACATCGCAATACGATAACTGGGAAGGATGCCATCCCCAAAGCGGACAAGAGGCATCACGCCAAGACCGAACTGCTTTTCAGTAATGCAGCCAGAATTATCAGTAAAATCGATGGCTTTTCCAGGCACATACATTCTGGAGTAGCGGATGTATCCTCCCTTCTTAATGGGAATACGGAGTTCGACGTTCACACTTCCTCCCTGGAGAGGCTGAATTTCGAACATATTCTTTCCATCCTTCGTCGTGCCCATCAAGTCATTCACGGAGAAGTACTTGAAGAAAGTCTTTGTCAGAGGGAGCAGGAAGGTATTGTTGCTCTTCCTGGGGTCTTTATTCCCATTGTAATAGTCGTTCGCATTGAAGGAATAAGGCAAGAATACCATATCCCTTGCAAGGAAGTCGTCAATGGTGAGATAAGGATACTTCAGGCCAACATAAGGAAGCTGACGATTTGCTAAATCTGCATCGTCATGCATGGGGGCCTGATAAGTCTCCTTCCACTGGCCCTGAACATAATTCAGATTCTTGTACGTGTTACCAGCCTCAATCGGGAGAACGAGAGGCTTAATAGCGCACTTGTTGGTGGCCAGAATCTCGAAATCGCTTTCGATGACACCTGTCTCATTGCGTTTACGGACCGGATAACCAAGGATGTCAACACGGTTGCTGCCACCGTCGGTAAGAACTTCATAATTCTCCACGGATTCCTCGTTCAGGGCATCAATCTTAGCCTTGTATTCCTCGCTGAGATAACCGTAAGAGAGATCCATATAGGAATCCACAGCGCCGAATAAGGCAGCAAACTGGGTCTTTCCAATACTGAGCCTCAACGCATACAGGAACTTCTGGAATTCGATGTCACGCTTATATAGGGGCGTGTACTCGGAATCGAAAGGACGATCGTTGTTACGGAAACGGAGATGGTCTGAAACGTAAGTCAGATCGTTGGCAGAGCTGAAGAACAGCGTTGCCGGCGATGTGGCACCGATGATGTTAATCTGCGGGTCTTTACGGTCCGGTCCTTTATAGTTGAGGAGATAGACCTTGTCCATCTTGTCAAAGTTGTAGGCCTTGGCATCCTGATTAAGATACATATCAAGAGTCTCGCCAACAATCTTATGCTCCTTTACCGGAGATGCCTTCAGTTTCGCAATCTCCTGGGCGCGGTCCCAAACAAGAATTTCAATCTTATTCTTGCTGTGGTCACGCGGGTCTTTGAAATTCTCCGCATTGAAGAAGATCTCGCCAATATCAAGGCAGTCTGACACAATCTTATGATAGATGGTCGTACCTTCAAGGCCGGCTTCAACCACGGTCTTAAACGCGGTGACAGCCAGATCAATTCTTGAGAACGGCGAAGGTATGGAGGTAATCTCCTTGGTTGCCTTAGCACCGAAGGGGTCGGTAATCTGTTTGATTACGTTGTCTCCGTACGAATGGCTCTTTGCCCAGTCAATAATGTTGCCAGAGCCTTCCTTATGTATTCTGAAAACCTTTGCCATAATCTTAGAAGTTATATTTCTTGAGGGTCAACTTATCTGTGGCACGATAGAACAGTTCCATGAACTTTTGTTCCTTGGTGGCTGTCTTGTTCCATTTGGGCCAATTTGTGTTGAGGAAAGAATCCATCAACGCGTAATTCTTGGCGAAAAGGTCGTGCAGCGGCCAGAAAATCTTATGAGCCTTCTGACCATTTACAAGGTCGAAGAGCGGTATAATCCGATCTTCATCGAAAGGCTTAAAGGAACGCTTATTGTCGTCCAGTTCCTGCAGCCATACACGGAAAGCATCCTGGAACTTGACAAGGTCGGCGTAATACTGCGAAGTGAAGAAGTTCTCGTCCAAACCGCAGTCTTTTGCCCAGGGCTGGAACTTATACTGAGAAGAAAGAGAACTCTTCATGTACTTGTTCATCAGCAGGAACATGGTGAGCGGTTTCTGTATGAGGCGGCGAGTCTCAGAACCGAGGTCTTTGAAGATAACCTGCTTGATGTCCTCGTCGTTGGTATCGATGCCATACTCGTAAGTTTGAGTCCTCTCACCGAATTCGTTATCCGGTGTGGCGGCGAACTTCAAGATGGAAAGTGCAGCGAACAACTCAACCATGTGTGCATTGTTGCGTTGTTCTGAACCACCGTCATGATTCTTGTAAATAGCCGGCATGCTGTCACCAATGTAATACAGGGCATTCACCGAGTTGTTTCCGGTGATATTCCTGTCATAGTAAGCAAGAGCCGACTTCGTCTTGGAATAGAACGTGGAAGAATCAACGCCGCTATCGTCATCCTGCTCGACGCTGAAATACGGTAGTACAGTCACAGCACCAATTTTGGCGTTCTTGATATAGTTCCAGTGCTGAGAAGTCTGGTCGTTACGAAGCGTCTTAAGAAGCAGAGGGAATCCGCTGGCTCCGGTACCACCAAAGATGGAACTGATGATGAAAACACGATCCCCCTCCTCGAAATTGTTTGAGAAGGCCTTGTATGCATCAGAAGTAGAGAACTGATTCAGCACCACGCTACCGATATTAGGGTTGCCTTTGAAACCGACAACCATGTCAGAATCGAGGTTGGCCTGAGAAAAGAGCATATTGATGAGCGCCTTGCTGGGGGCGTCCATCTGATTCGTCTTCATATAGTCACGGAAAGTGACATTCTCGGTATTCTCCAAAGTGAGTTTGAACGTGGACATGTCCTGAATAGGGCAAATCTCCGTCTTGAAGAAACGGTTCTCGTTGGCCGAATTGAAGTCCAGGGATTTGCGGACCTCCATATAACGTGTCATCGCATCCACTGTACGGCTCATGTCCGCTGCGGAAGCATCCGGGTCGATGATTACAGGAACAACCGTGTCGAACTTGCATTCAACACCGCTGGCCAGCATCATTGTGAGGGCGCGGAGGGTTCTTGAACCGGTACCGCCTATACCAAATACATATAACTTTGCCATGGCTACTTCCTGTTAATGAGTGATTTCCAAGGAGAATTCTTGCAGTTCTTGCTTCCAAACCTACCCACGATGGAGAAGAAGAGGAAGAAGATGGCAGAAAGAACGGCATTGTAAACTCCGAACATCAAAGCGTTATCTGCGCTGACATTGAGTGCGGGGTCAACCGGATGTAGGGAAACACCAGCAATGTCGGACATCACAAGGCCTCTTGACCAGATAAATATACCGATAGCAAGAACCGCCATCGTGATAAGCCAATGCCATACCTTGTTGAAACGAGGATGGTTCAGAATGTAGTAGTAAACCACAAACACCAGCAAGGCAGAGAAAAACGTAACCAGCCATATAGTCGGGAACTGGTTATTCGCAGCCACAAAGTCCTGCATTCCGTTATCCCATCCTTTCAGATGGTAAAACAGATCCTGCCCGTAGACATTGAGCTGATAGAATAGTGAAAAGAATTCCATATCTGTGTTTTATTTTATTTC
>JAEEGL010476700.1_pt1 | contig 11673 bp, 11 predicted proteins | sample 9134231 | NCBI WGS metagenome assembly JAEEGL01 (sample SAMN16246548, study PRJNA631951) | gut metagenome | biome: gut microbiome; feature: rumen; material: fiber-attached | host: Bos | place: Iran: Karaj | collected 2018-10 | reverse complement strand
GGCTTTCCTATGATTCACTTCATCTTGAACTTCCCGATGGAAATCTATATTTTGCGCCGATCATTAACTGGGGAAAATACAGAGAAGAAAACGGTAGGCTTGTTATGCCTGTGACCGTTCGTCTAAATCATGCAATCGCTGATGGCTATCTGGTTGCAAACGTATTTCGTCTCTTGGAACAAGAAATCAAGTCTTTCATGAAGCTCTAATCGCTAAATTCTCGATTGAAGCTAGGAGAAAAAAATGAATTCAATACTTAATGTTATTCAAACGATAATTCATACTGCCATAAAAGAAAATCTGCCCGATGTATCTTTCGATGATTTGGAAGAGGGGGGCAAAGTTTTTTACATGAACGGTAAGAACGGAACGGAGTTTGACTGGTTCGTAAATGAGCATTTACCATATTTTATGGTTTTCTATGATGACAAAGAGAATTTAGGAGCTGTTAAGGCTTCCGTTTACTCTGATGGTGGTATGATCATCTACCTTTATGACGATCACGGAAGGCATGATGCAAAGGAAGTCAAAACATTCATAGATGTCAAAGATTCTGATCTGCTGGCACTTGCAGTTTGTTTGAGGTGTAATGCTGACGATAAGAGCATATGGGATGCGGCTATAGACATTATAGAAAGCGATGCTGTTCCTGAAGAGCATATGATTTCCGATTTCATAAAAAACCGGGAGTATTACGAACCGTCAATCAGACGCTTGGAAATCCTAGGGAAGCTTTGCGTCGTTTCTAAGAAAATATCGAGAGATGGTTGGAAAGTCGGATTTATGATTCGTGAAGAACTGCATGACGATAAGGATAGCGGCTGGCAGTTTATGGCTGGAGATGAAGATGATGAATACATCAATAATGTCGAAAATGTCGAGTTATGTCTAGTTAATTCGATAGCAGGAATCGATCCGACAATACTGAATTATATCGATAGCCCTATCGGGTCAAGGTATGTCCGCATGTCGTCCGATGAGTTTGAAGAAGATAATAATCAAAGATCATATATGGAAAAGTGGAAATAAGCGGAAGGATTAAGAAGAATCTCGGCCTCGAAGACGTTGATGTTGTCAAATGGTGTCGGGAAAGGATTCTTGATAACGATGCAAGAATTGAGAGGAATGGAAAATATGGGTTTTATATCGTTTAACGAAAACTATTACCGCAAAAAGTTGGAGAAGTATGAGCAAGATCAGCTTTCGGATGCGGATATTTACGAAGCAAAGCAACTGTTGAAGGTGCTTGATGATTTAGCAGATGAAGGATACACAAATCTGAATGACTGTATGGAAGAAGATTTCTCATGCCTGACAAGATTGAGGGAGGTCATCCATAAAAACGGGGCTGAGCCTTTTTTGATTGATCACGAAAGGTTATCGGATACTGTTTACGACAAGGAAGAGTATGAACTGGAAGAACTGCTTGGAAAACTATTATCAGAAGCAGGCGAGGTAAGCAGTGTTTCCGGCAATCCGTTCCTTGAAGAAATATACAAGTACAGTGAATGGATCGGATATGATGAAGATACGGCATATGTATTTTTGATGAGGGATGCATTGCTCCCGTACATATACTTCCGCAGCAAGAATCGGGATAATCTCTATCCGTGGCTGATCAGCCGCAAATTTATGAGGGAAATTACAGATACAGAGGACATGGACGATGATATCCGTATTCCTCTTTATATGGCACTGGAAAAAGGCAATGTTTCATATGATAGGTATTTCCCTTTCTGCCGTGAAGAAATACTCGAATCACTGGATGAATACCCGCAATTGAAAAAGATTCTTACTGATATGCTTGGAACCATTAAACAGAACAGGATCGTGGTGATCGAATCCGGCTATATGGGAACGATTCCTATGATGTTGGCTGCCATGGATAGCAGAGTTGATTTTAGACTGTTCACAACAGCTCCTTTCCTTTACGATACTTATCGGGACAAGATCTTCTGCCGCAGATATGAGGATATTCGCAAGTTTGAGACCATGTATTCACAGGATCTTTTTATGCAGTATTCTTCCTGGCGTGACGGAAAGTTTTATGTGAATGTAACCACTGACGATACAGTGCGAGATCGATCCCTCGCTGAGATTAAGATGTTTTTGAATGAGTGAGTAGAACGTTATCTCGAAAGATAATTGAGAACAACAATCGAACTTTTCGGAGGAAGCGGATATGGCATCGAGCAATGAGATGTCAAAGTGGCAAGGGAGATGATGCCTGATGCATCGTTTGAGCTCCCTTATGATGGCGCAAAGGAAAAATGTAGGTGCAAATGATATATGAAAAAACGTACGAGTATAACAATTAAATTTTTATTTCTACTTATGCTGAGTGGATGTGGCAATAAACTGAAAGCTCTTGATGTTGAATCTGTAAAAGAGAGTCTTATTCAGATGGGATGCTATAATGATGATTTTCAAGATTATTCGCTTGCGGGCATTTCCGATATTGGCGGAATTATAAACGATTCCTGGTTATTTTCGTTTTATGATTATGGAGACCAGAAAAAATCACTTGATGAAATTATTCCTGTTTTTCTTGCTTATGATTTGGATACATATGAAGTAACTGAAGGGTCAAATTATATTATTTATGAGAAAGAAGAACAGAACACCTATTTATTGTATGTGCGAGTTGATAATACATTACTTTGGATAAGTGGCCCTAAAGATAAGAAAGAAGAGATCCGCTCCCTCGCAAAAGACTTGGGATATTATATATAAATCGGAGAATAGCATACAATGACGGTGAAGAAAGTTTAGACCGATACGTACAAACGATCAATTATAGGTGGCTGATATGAAAAGAAAATCAGCTTTTGGAGACCGTTGTAGTTAGGAGGAGATGTTGAAGAAGTTTATATTAGCGCTGCTTTTGTGCACGACACTGTTTATGTCCGGATGTGGGAATATATCGGATACGGTTGATACGGGAGATCAAACAGACATAGTATCGGATCATAACTTCGATCATGTCGAAAACGATGACAATATTGCCATATCGGAGGAAGCGAGTGCGGATTTTGCAGCATATGTAAACGAACATCTTACCCTTATGGGTACAATGATGTGTAATATGTATATGTTCGATGTTACCGGAGACGGGTTTGAGGATATATGCTCAACGTTTTTTACCGGAAGCGGAATGATATCAACCTTGATCATTGTGTATGACATTCAGGAAAAGCAGGGATATATGCTTAATGACCGATGTGTTTACGACTACATGATCAAAGAAGCCTTGCCTGACGGACAGCCGGTAGTATCCCGTACGAATTGGGGAGATAGAGACAGTGAGGTTCTTGGAAGCATTGTTTTTGAAGAGGATGAGATTTTCTTTGATGATGGACTTGATAAGAAAGGACTGTCATTTAAAGCACTGAAACTATTTGAAGATGCAGCCATATATCTGCCTGCGGGAGAAACGGGATATGGAGATTACTTCAGCTCAAGAAATTTCTCTGAAATAAGAGAATTCCTTCTGTGCGTGGATGATAACAATGTCCAGTTGGTGCACGGCAGGGACGATGATCATGATACCATTCTTTATAGGATCTCATATGAAGCACTTTACGATATTCTTGTTAAGATATATAAGGAACAGAATATCGAAAAGGTCATCGAAAAGATGGACGAATCATATCAGGAAGAGATGGCAGTATACTACGATCCGCAATATGGATATATTTACAGAGAGACGGATTCTTTAAAATATTTTGATTTTTATACCAATGTCGTGAACGTAGACAAGAACGGCAGTGAATATACGATCACATATGAAGTGTATTCCGGCGCTGTAAATGTCGATAACCTAATATCGACGGTTGATGTAACCATTGAAGAAGCGGATAACAGATTTGGATACTGTCTTGTACGTATAGAAAAATAATTACTTATAGGCTGAGCAATTACGGAGATTAACAGATAATGACGGCCAACGTTCCATATGGCTGGAATGAATAGAGGCTAAAAAGGATAGGCAATGCCTATCCTTTTTCTTAACCTTATTTCTTTTCTTTCACGGGTACGAGTTCGATATAACCTCTTTCTCCTCTGGGTTCCAGCTGGATCCTGGGATTTTCCTCATCCCACTCATATCCGATGAACGCGGGATCATACTTCTTTTCAGCCTGCCAGATTTCACGGATGGCCTGAGCATAATCTTCCTCAGCAAAAGGCTCACCACGGAACAAAAGATACTTGGCAGCAGGCAGGTCGATGATCTCAAAGCCTTCGGGTACGCTTCCACTGTAATCATTCTCTACTTCCACGCCCTGTACATACTCGTTCGTGACGGGTTTTCTCAGCTTTTTAGGAAGCCACATACATACCGGCTCTCCACTGATAGATTTGATGCTGGTAAGCAGTCCCCATACATCACAACCTACCTCTTCGCAGTAGCTGAAATATTCGTCTGCCTTGATGCCACGCTTAATGATCACTTTTCTTGCGGGCTTCTCGATTACCTGGATAAAGATGTTACGGATGTCTTTGTTTTCGCTCATTTCACTCACTTTCCCTTCTTTGGATGATTTATATTCAATCAAGGAGGGGGTAAACAGCCAGACAGGAACCGGACTCGTGGAATATTCCTTCGGGTTACAACCGAACTCTTTTCGGAATGCCCGCTGGTATCCGTCAACACTCCCGAATCCCATCTCCAGGGCGACATCCAGAACGGTCACTTCTTCATCTCTGAGTTTTAATGCGGATTTTGACAGCTTTAGGCGCCTGATGTAAACTGCCGGCGTCATATTCAGATACTTTAGGAACAATCTTCTTGCGTACCACGGTGAAAATGCCGATGCGTCAGCAAGATCTTCGATTGTGATATCGTCCTGAATATGTTCGCGGATATAGTCCTGCATTTTTCTGACCGCTTCTCTTTGTTCGTCCATCTGCTTAACTCCTTGTGAGCACATATTACTTTATCACAAGATTTTATCTCTCGACTTTTTTTGCTCTCTTAAACATGCGTTTCTTTTAAGTATTTTAACATAGCCCCTGATAATTAAAGGCGTAATACGGCAGTGCAACGGATATATACAAGAATGTAAATTTGCATTGGTTTACATAATCAAAGCGGTAAATACCTATCCTTTTACTTTTGGGAGCATATAAATCGTGGTAAGATTGTTTATGTACGTATATTCCGAAAAATCGGAAAGAAGCAGATAAAGAGGTATGAAATGAAAAAATATATCAAAGGTGCTAATCCATATATGCCGTTGTGGGAGCATGTTCCTGATGGAGAACCTCGCGTTTTCGAATATAATGGCGAAAAACGAGTTTATGTATATGGATCTCATGATATTGAAAGAGATAAATACTGTGGCAGAAACTATGTTGCCTGGTCTGCGCCGGTGAATGATCTTACGGACTGGACCTACCATGGTGTCTGCTATGAGACCCATTATGATTCAATACTGTACGCACCTGACGTGGTAAAAAAGGGCGATACATATTACATGTATGCTGCGGAAAGATGCGGCAGCCTGGTTGTTGTTGCTTCATCTAAATGTCCCTTCGGTCCTTTCGAAAATCCTGTGGAAACAAAGCTTGGCTTTGATCCCGGCGTGCTTGTGGATGATGATGGAAAAGTGTATGCATATTGGGGCGGATGTGCTGCGCCCTGTTATATAGCTGAGCTGGAAAGCGATATGGCTACCATAAAAGAAGGCTCTCTTGTTTCCAATCCTTTGGGTCATTCCACTTGTCCCTGGGATCCTGTTGACGATGGTCATATTTCCTTGATCGATGCTTTCTTCGAAGCATCCAGTCCCAGAAAAGTAATGGGCAAGTATGTCTATTTGTTTTCCAGACGATATGAAAAGCCTATTCCCGAGCTTGGAGTATTTGAACCTTGTAACGGATTCCTTTCATACAGAATAAGTGATACTCCGTTCGGACCTTTCCATGATGGCGGGGATATAAGCTTTAACGGTGGAGAGATCCTTCATGATGCGGAAGGCCTTGGAACCATGACATATCAGTGGGGAAACAATCATGGCTCCATCATGGAAGTGAACGGTAAATGGTATATCTTTTACCACAGACAGACCGGAACTAATGAATATTCAAGACAGGCAATGCTCGAGCCTGTTGATGTAGCACTTGGCACGGACGGAAAACTCTACATCGGGGATATCAAGTATCTGAACGGAGAACCGGTTTCATCAAAGCCGGTTGAGATGTCATCTCAGGGACCTCATATAAATGGCCTTGATGCTCGTAAGTGGATTTCCGCAGGATATGCATGCCATATTTACGGAAGTAAAAAGAGAGCGTATGTCCGCCCCGAATACGAACAGAGAGATGATATTTCAACACCTGTCGTAAACATTACTACTGGAACCACGGTCGGTTTCAGATATCTTCAGTTTGGAAATAACTCACCCGAAAGCGTGACGGTTGTTTTGGAAGAAGCAAAGAAGGTGACCGTTAATGTTCGAATAGATTCCTACAAGGGACGGATTATTTCTTCGGTCTCTTTTGACGGATCAAAGGTAGAGGATACGGGAACGCTTAATACCGGTGTGATCGGAAAACATGCGGTTTATTTTGAGTTTATATCCGATCAGCCCGAAGAAGTATATTCATTCGATAAGTTTTCTTTTGATTGAGAAGAAAATATGAAAAATACTTATAAAACCAAAGCCAGAGAAGTTATATTGGCGTATTTAAAAGATCATACCGAAAAGAGACTTACGGCAAGGGAAATCTATGAAGCTGTACGTAAGCAGGATGCTGAGATCAACAGGTCGACGGTGTATCGTAACCTGGAACGCCTTGTTGTTGACGGCAGTCTGATAAAATACAAGGAAGCCGATGTGGATGCAACCTGTTACCAGTATTCGGAACATGACGGTTCATGCCTGGATCACATGCATGCACAATGTACCGGATGCGGTAAGATCTTTCATTTGGACAATGCTGTTCTGGGCAATGCATCAGATAAGATCAGATCGGAATACGGACTCGATATAGATTATGGCAAAACGGTTATCATAGGTGTATGCGACAAATGTCGTAAGAAGAAAAAATAACAAAAGAGAAATGACATCCTTTCGAGGGTGTCATTTTTTTATCCGGATAAATTGCAACTATGTTGCAAAAGTTATTGACAACTAACCGGCAAATAACTATAATTGCAAATTGCGACTATGTTGCAAATTGTGTTTTGTTGTAAGATCGGGTCAAGCGATAGACCTAAAGGAGAATAATATGTCCACAAGAGAAGTACCCATAGTGATCATTACCGGATACCTCGGATCCGGAAAAACTACTCTGATGCAGAATATTTTGCGTCAGGAAAAACGTAAGATTGCCCTTATTGTGAATGATATGGGAAGTATAAATATTGATGCATCGATACTTAATAAAACCGGAAATCAGGTTGCGCAGATAGAGATGGTCGAGATGCAGAACGGATGCATATGCTGTACCCTGCGCGATGAGTTCATGGCTGAGATTGAAAGGCTTTCTGCCGATAAGAGCATTGAGGCGATTTTTGTCGAAGCATCCGGTATCAGTGAACCCTCATCAATAGCCGGTGCATTTTTGAATTACGAGGCGATGAAGGAAGATACAAGAGTTTTCCTTAAGACCGTTGTATCTGTCGTTGATGTGGACAGAATATACAGGGAATTTCTTCACACCCTGACATCGGATGAAGATACTGAGGATGGAGATGTTATCAATCTCATTATGGATCAGATAGAATTCTGTAATCTTATGATCCTTAATAAGACCGATCTTTTATCTGAAGAACAGCTTGAGGAGGTAAAAGTAGGTCTTCGCGGTCTTCAGCAGGAAGCGGAGATGATCGAGTGCGTAAACGGCAATGTCGACCTTGAAGTAATTCTCGACAGGGAAGATTTTGATTTTGATGAGGTTGAGGCTTACAGCGCTGTTCAGAAGGCACTCAACAACTGCGAGCACGATGACGAGAAAGCCTGTGTTGATGAATACGGGATCTCTTCATTCGTTTTTGAGGAGAAAAGACCTTTTAACCGTGAATCCTTTAACAAGCTGATAGAGGAGTATCCGGAGGTGCTGATCCGTACGAAGGGATATATCTGGTTTTCCGATGATTGGAAGCATATACAGCTCTTTGAACAGGCAGGCAGAAATGCATCCATAACAGAGTTGTCAGAATGGGTCTCCGCATGGCCGAAAGAAGAACTTGATAAGATCGTAAGCGATTTCCCGGATATCAAGGATGACTGGGATGAAACCTTTGGCGACAGATGCAATCAGGTTGTTTTCATCGGAAAGGGATACGAGAAATCCGAGATCGTAAAGCTTTTATATGACTGTATCGAGGAAGCCGGTTGAACACTGACGGAAGATAAGGATGGGCAAAAGCCTATCCTTATTTTTCTTTTTGGAGCTGATAAATCATGATAAAATGGAAGATGAACTGTTCACAGGCTGTTCTGGCTACATTTTCTCGGGAGTGCGGAATAACGGAGGCTCAGTACATTGTGATTTATCACATAAGGAGATATAAATATGAAATTGTTCGATAAGTTTAAGAAAAAAGAAGAGAGTGTAAATTGGGATAATGCTTATAAAGCAAATCCCCGTGTTTATTCAAAACCCGGCAGTGATCCGCTCTGTGTATTTGCCCTGACTGAGGGTACGGAAACCATCTTACCTCAGGCTCCGAACTTTGCAGTTGATGGGAAAGAAATAACCGAATACAAGCTTATGCTCGTCAGCACTACAAAAGACGGAGTGCTTGGAGACTGCGATTATTTTGCAGCAATCAGGAAACTTGAATCTTTCAAATTAGATTCCGATGACAAAAACATTTTGATCAAAGGTTTGTCACTTTCTGAATTGGAAGGAATACTTAGATAATAATCCGATGATGATTTAACGGAAGGAATTAAACAGATATGCGTAAAACAAAAATAATTTGTACTATCGGACCGGCAAGTAATGACGAGGCCATTCTGCGTGAAATGTGTCTTGCCGGAATGAATGTTGCAAGACTGAATTTTTCACACGGTACTTACGAGGAGCAGCAGGGTAAGATTGATAAGATCAAGAAGGTTAGAAAAGAACTAAATTATCCTCTTCCCATAATGCTTGATACCAAAGGCCCCGAGTATAGGATCAAAACATTCGAAAACGGCAAGGCTGTACTTCAGGACGGACAGGACTTTACTTTTACTACAAGAGATATAACCGGAAATGACAAGATAGTTTCTGTCAGCTATAAGGACCTGATGGATGAGATTTCTGTCGGTGACAAAATTCTCGTAAGCAACGGTCTGCTTATTTTTGAAGTAAAAGAGATAAAGGGAACGGATGCACTTTGTACTGTTTTGTCGGGAGGTGAGATATCCGACAGAAAGAGCATGAACTTCCCGAATCATGTTTTCAAAGGCGACTATTTAAGCGAGCAGGATAAATCGGATCTTCTTTTCGGTATTAAGAATGATGTGGATTTCGTAGCTGCATCTTTTGTATCGAATAAAGATAATATTTGTGAGCTCAGAAAGTTCCTTAATGAAAACGGCGGCGAACAGATAGATATCATTGCTAAGATCGAAAACAGAGCCGGAGTAGACAATATTGAGGAAATCTGTGAGATAGCGGACGGAGTAATGGTCGCAAGAGGAGATCTTGGCGTAGAGATTCCTTTTGTTGAAGTTCCGGCTATTCAGAAATACCTTATTAAAAAATGCAGACTTCTCGGTAAGAGAGTTATTACTGCAACCGAAATGCTGGAATCGATGATACATAATCCCAGACCTACCAGAGCGGAGATTTCGGATGTCGCAAATGCCGTATATGACGGATCGTCGGCCATTATGCTTTCAGGAGAATCCGCAGCCGGCAAATACCCTGTTGAATCTGTGAAGAACATGGCAGAGATTGCAGAATATACGGAGAAGAATATCGATTATGTGAAGCGCTTTTTCAGCACGGATTATGTTATTAAGAATAATCTGGATGCGGTTTCCCATGCGACATGCGCAATGGCAATCGATACGAAAGCAAAAGGAATCGTAATCAGCTCCTTAACCGGTATCACAGTTCGTATGGTAAGCAGATTCAGATGCCCTGTTGATATCATCGGAATGACCACTTCGGAAAAGGCGTGGAGAAAGCTTAATCTCAGCTGGGGTGTTACTCCGGTTATGAGTGAGGAATACAGCTCGGTAGATGTAATGTTTTATCAGGCAGTACAGCATGCAAAAGAAGCGTTGGATATAAATGTCGGAGACAATATCGTATTGACCGGAGGACAGATAAGCGGACAGTCCGGAAATACCAATACCATCAGATTGGAAACTATTAAATGATAAGTAAAGTTGAAGGCATATCCGAAGAGCGACTTTATAATATTCGAAATCTGTATGTTTAGAATTAACTACATTTTGAAAAAACCAAATACGATCGTGCCGTGGGGCGCGACGGAGAAGCATCTTCATTGGTATGGTCTGACTGATGGCTTACTTTGGATCAATGCAGGAGATTCGGTAATCTACGAATATGCAGAGCCACATGCAGACAGTTTAGGGATACAGATAAAATATAACGACTATCAACTTTCCAGATTTATAGAAGACATATTGGAATTGTCGTCTGTTATTTCTGAGCCAATTCCGGAATCGCTATACAATGTTATCGAGGATTTGGATGATGACCTCGAATCGTGGAAAGCAAATTATATAGATAAGTCGGATGATGAATTCGATAAATTCTATGATGAATTGTATATTCCAATGAGTGAATGGTTTTATGATCGTTTCTTGTCATCTTCACATTTGGTTTGTGGTCCGTCTATCGGGTTTTTCCGGTGCGGAGAGAAGTTTAAGATAATATGGGATAGTAATCGTTTGGAAGATGGAAGCGAAATGTGGAAATATCCGAGAGGTTATTATGAAGTTGACTATCGGGATTTTGTATCTGAGATATCAAGATTTCTGAATTCTTTTATGCTTGATATGGATGCGCAGGTTTCTGATGTTGTAAGCAATGGTATATCCGGAGTGTATGTGGATACAGATGGATTGATCCGTGAGAATGAACAGAGAAAAGAAACCTTTGAGCAGCAAATGAGAAAAATGTCTTCTGAAGGAAAACAAGAAACCGATTGGGACAAAATTCTTGATCTGCATAATATGATGCGAGTCGAACTTGGTATGAACTGAATGGGGATGCTTTATGGGTACTAAGCTTTGTAACTTGAATGTATATAATCCGGAAAATAAGGAGTATTCCTTAGATTCCGGATATTCTATTATTCACATTGTTGATAATTGGGATACGATCATTGAGAAAGAGACTGCTATTAACTTTAACAAAATCGCTAAAGTGGCAAGGGATATTTCCAAAGAAATCGACGCTCCTGTTATTACAGCTACATATTTTGATGATGACATTTTTGAACTTTCTGTAACAGTTGATGGCAAAAAGAGTGCTTATTACACCGTTACACACGGAAGAACGATTTCAAAGAAAATACCAAATTTGGTAGCTGCATTGGATTTGTGCGATAAAGACGCAAAGGCATTCAGATACCTTGCAAAAAAGGATATGACTGCAACGGAAGCAATCACCAAGATTAGTGCTGTATGCAATCTTCCGTTGTATGTAGATGCGACTATATACAAAGAAATGCCGGGGGAGATTATTCCTGATAAG
>JAEEGL017323967.1_pt1 | contig 11674 bp, 10 predicted proteins | sample 9134231 | NCBI WGS metagenome assembly JAEEGL01 (sample SAMN16246548, study PRJNA631951) | gut metagenome | biome: gut microbiome; feature: rumen; material: fiber-attached | host: Bos | place: Iran: Karaj | collected 2018-10 | reverse complement strand
GTCCGTAATGGCGTCGGCTGCGTTGTCGCCGTCGGTCACGTACCAAGTACGCTCCCTTCCGGCTCCGCCTTGCCTCCTTGAATTCCCTCGCGCAAAAACAAAAAAAGATAGAAATTACGGCTTTTTTCCGCGGGTTGCGCGCTGCGCGCTTACCCACGGTTAATATCAGGCGCCCCTACGGGGCGCTTTTTTTGTTTTTGCGCGGCGCTTTCTGCGTCGGCTGCGAAAAAATGCCCCAGTTACGTACGCTAGTACGCGCCTGGGGCATTTTTTCTTGCCTCCTTGAAATCGCTCGCGCAAAAACAAAAAAAAGAGAAATTATAAGGGAATGACACATGTGACCTGGGGTTGCGCTGCACTTACCCCAGGCTGTGACATTGCGCACCTTCTGTGCGCTGGCGGTTGCGCCCCTGCGGGGCACTTTTTTTGTTTCTTTGATGTCCATAATGGCGTCGGCTGCGTTGTCGCCGTCGGTCACGTACCGAGTACCTGGGGTTGCGCTGCGCTTACCCCAGGCTGTGACATTGCGCCCCTGCGGGCGCTGGCGGTTGCGCCCCTGCGGGCGCTTTTTTTGTTTCTTTGATGACCATAAGCTCCAAGCTCCAAACTCCGATTTTTTTTGTTTTTTCAAATCGCTCCCACATTGTTGTCGCTCCCACTTTGCTGTATGTTATGCATGAACCCTTTGGTGGGGGAGGACAGCGAGATGTCAGATTCCGAGAGCCATGCCAATACAGTCGATTCCGACGAATTCGCCTATGCAGTGACGCGGGAATTGCAGGAAAACAGCGAGCGTTTGGCCAGAACGGTTGAACAGCTTGAGGCATTTCAGCAAATTGCGTTGATGGTCGGATCTGATGCCAGTATCGAAGCCGTTTTGCGCATGATTTGCAGCAAAACCACGCAGCTGATGCGCGCGGAGAAAACCACGCTGTTTCTGGTCGAAAACGATGACGATAACCAGCCGACTCTGAATTCTGTAATCGCAGAACGTGCGGGCGCAATTCGCCTCAATTTTGGTCAGGGCATTGCCGGAACCGTCGCTCGCCAGCGTCAGACGCTGAATATCAAAGATGTGACCAAGTGCAGGATTTACGACCCCACGCTCGATCAGGACCGCAGCGTAAAGATGATGTCTTGCCTGTGCATGCCCATATTCAATATCCAAAAGGAGCTGCTCGGCGTCGTCGAGGTCATCAACAAATCGAATGGCTATTTCACGCTGAACGACGAAGAAATGCTCGCTTCCATTTGCTCGCAGATTGGTGTGTCGCTCTCGCAGCACCGTTTTTATATGTCGATGCTGCACAAAAACAGCGAGCTCTCGGATGCCCATGAAAAACTGCAGCAGCGCACCGACGAACTGGATATGCTGTATATGCTTGAGCGCGAGGCGGCTGTCGCGCCGAACCTCAAGAAACTGGCCGAGAGCATGCTGTCCCGATCGGTTCAGGCTTTCAGAGTGAAGTTCGCCGCAATCTATATGAATGTATCGTCGGAACACAGGCTTTATGCGGCCAAACAGACCTCGGCAAAAAGCTCGCCCGAGTTCACGCCGAGCCTCATGCCCAAAGCACCGGCATTTCTCAGCGCTGTGATAAAGAAGCGCGAATGCGTGAGCTTGTCGCTGCGTGAGATCGAGACGCTTCCCGAGCAGACCGAGCGCAGCTTTGGTGTCGCTTTGAATGCGCTGCTAATCGCACCGCTGTATCACGAGGATTCCGGATTTGGTGCGCTTATCATCGGGTCGCAAAAGATTTTGCCCAACCCGTTTTCGCCGTCCGACGCCAAACTCGCTTCTTTGCTTGCGTTGCATATCGCTCCGCCTCTCGCGGCACAGTTCGACCGCGAGGCCAACGAAAAAAAACAGCGCCTCTCTGCCATCGGTCAGATGATCTCGTCGCTGCTGCACGATATGAAGACGCCGCTGGCCAATATCTCCGGCTACGTTGAGCTCATGTCGATGCAGAACGACCAGACGAAACGCGCTTCCTATGCCGAGGTCGTCGACCGGCAGATCGAAACGCTCAAGAATATGAGCACCGAAATTCTCCAGTTCGCTCGGGGCGAATCGGCTATCATACTCAAACAGACCGATTTGAATGAGATCATCCCTCAGTCTGTCGAGTTGCTCAAATCTGAAGCCGCCCGCCGGAAAATCGAACTCGTCGTCGATACCAGATTCAAAGGCACTGTTTATTGTGACGAAGCCAAAATTCAACGCCTCATCGTGAATCTGGTGCGCAATGCCATGGAGGCTATCGACAGCAACGGCACGATTACGGTTTCGACCTATAATATCGCCGATAAGGCTTATCTGGCTGTGACCGACGACGGTCCCGGAATTCCACAGGCCATCGCCGAAACGCTGTTTAACCCATTCGTGACCAGCGGTAAGAAAGGCGGCACCGGTCTCGGACTCGCCATCGTTAAAAAAATCGTCGATGAACACAAGGCGTCGATTACCTGGCAGCCCGTTTCGCCTCACGGCACATCGTTTATTATTGCCTTTGGTCTGGGTGAATAATCTGCGTCAGAATGCGTTAATCATGCGGTTTGCTGTTTTTTGGAAAGTATCGGCTTTCCAACTGCTTCGTGTTTGTCGATATGATGACGTTCAAATCTCTGATTCAGTTCAACCTGGCGCATCGCTGGGTGGTGCTTGGTTTCTTTCTGCTTGTCACGGCTTTGGCTGCGACGCAGGTGTATAAGCTGCGGTTCGACTTCAGCCCCGAGGCCATGCTCGAATTCAGCCAGGAAGAAATCGATTATCAGCAGGCTTTTAACGAGAAATTTGCGACGAATCCGAATCAGTTCCTGGTCGTTTTTTCCGACGAAAAACCGCTTTATACCCCGCAGGCTCTCGCGGATTTGCGCGATTTGACCCACGTGCTTGGGTCGGTGGATTACGTCGAATCGGTCTACAGCCTTTCCGAAGTCCCCGACAACAGCAAGGCTGGCGCTGGCGCTTTGCTCACCGGTAAACTCGATCCCATGCTGCCCGAGGGCGAAATCCCTCCCGAAACTGCCGCTGCTCTTGAACAGCGCGTCGCTTCCTCCGATTTGCTGCAGGGCAACCTGATCTCCGAAAACGGCCGCCATGCGATGATTATTCTCACCGTATCGCAGGAAGTCGCAGAACCCGCCGATTTCTACCCGGTTTACGAAAAAATCGACGAAACCGTCAAATCCTGGCAGGCCGAACAAAACCGCAGCGCTTATGATATCGCCTACGGCGGTTTGCCATATATCCGCGCCATGACGGTTTATACGATGAAGCGCGAGCAGTTCATCCTGTGGCCCGTCGTCGGCATCCTCTATATCATCGCGCTTTGCTTCGTATTCCGGTCGCTTTGGCAGGCTGTCATGCCCCTTCTGTGCATCGCATGCGTCATCGTGTGGGCGATTGCCATCATGGTGCTCACCGATATGCCGGTCACGATGATCAACAATACCCTGCCGCTGCTCATTCTGGTTATCGGCGTGACCAACGGTATCTATGTGCTCATGCGGATGCTCGACGAACGCCGCAAAGGCAAGGATAAAATGGCCGCCATCGGCGACGGCGTTTACCGCGTTTCGCTCGCCACCTTCTTAACGACGCTCACCACAAGCATCGGATTCGGATCGCTGCTCATCGCCAAAACCAAAATCCTCAACGGTTTCGGCGGCATCACGGCTCTGGCCGTCATGCTCATCTATGTCGCGATTATCTTCCTCATGCCACAGGTCGCGTCACTCTTCCGGCTCGAAGCCAAAAAATCCAAAGCGGCCGACGAGGCCCGCGATGGCCGCATCGAGCGCTTCGTCGGATGTCTCACCAATTTCTCGATTAATCACCACCGCCTGGTGCTCGGTCTGTCGATTGCCGCATTGTGCATCTGCCTGGGCGTCGCATCACAGATCCGGTTCAACAGCAAGGTCAACGACGTTTTCGAAGATTCACACCCCATCGCACAGACCAATGTGCTCATCGAAAACGAACTCGGCGGCATGCTGCCTGTCGAGCTCGATATCTGGGCCGAAGACGAGAACTTCTTCCGCGAAGTCGGTAACATGCACCGCGTCTGCTCGCTCCAGAACGAACTGCTCAAACACGACGATATCATCTCGGCTGTGTCGCTTTGCAATATGGCCGCCGAAGCCGGTGTCGACTGGCAGGCCGAAATCCCCGACCAGCGCCGCTACAGCGGTGCGCTCCTCGGCATCCGCCGCCTGCAGCCCGATCGCTTCAACAGCGTCATCACCGAAAAAGGCAACAACGTCCACATCATGCTGCGCATCCCCGATAACGGCTATGAACACGCCAAAACCATCATCGCCGATATCCGCACCATCGCCGCCAAATCATTCGAAAATACGCCGATTCAATACCGTCTCACCGGCATCGGTTACAACTCGACCCTCGGCCTCGACCACTTCATGACCGATCTCTTCACCTCGCTGCTCACCGCTTTCGTCATCATCTTCGCGCTGCTGTTCATCAGCTTCAGGTCGTTCTGGTCAGGCGCAGTCGCGGTTCTGCCCAACCTGCTGCCCATCAGCATGACCCTCGCGATTCTGCCGCTTTACGGCTTTAACATGAACACGACGACGGTCCTCGTCTTCACCATCAGCATCGGCCTCGCAGTCGACAATTCCATCCATATCATTCAGCGTTTCCGCCAGGAATACCGCGGCGATCTTTCGGTCGCAGACGCCCTGCGCATCGCCATGAAAAGCTCCGGCCGCGCCATCATGCAGTCCAATATCCTCCTTTGCGCCGGTCTTGCCGTCCTGCTCGGGTCGACATTTGAGCCCGTCCGCCGCGTCGGTGCCCTCACGGTGACCACGATTTTCGCCGCCCTCATCGTGTCGATTATCCTGCTGCCCGCCGAAATCGTGTGCGTCGGCCACAAAATGCGTCTGCCGCGCTTCAAACACGAAGCCAAAGCGCTCACCGCCGAACCAGAAGCCGCCGCCGCGCCTGCCGCTGCTCCCGCCGCCGCCGAAGCCGCCCCAAAAAACGTCGAGTCCAAACCATCGGTCTCCAAAGACGTCAAATCAACGCCGCTGGCTAAAACCGCCGAAAACGCCGCCTGATATCACTCGTTTTTGATGCCGCCGCGCTATGGGCTTTCGCCCATACGCACGGCCGTTCGGGCTATCGGCGTTACCGCCGATACGCCCGAACTCACGGGATGATATGCCACTCCTTGACTATCCACTGACAACTATCCTGTCACATTGGGCGCGAACGGTTATACGTTTGCTGTTCCGCCATTTCTTTTCAGCATTTCTACAAAGCGATCGATCTTTTGCATTTCTTTGGGGATATCAATGCGCTGCGGGCAATGTGGCGAGCATTTGTTGCATCCGATGCAGTGATCGGCCTGACGCAGCCGGGGAACCGTCCGATCGTAACCGATAAGGAATTCCCGGCGCGCCTGTTCATAATTGGCATCCGTCTTGTCCGTGATATATTTTTCTTCATTCACACATTTGTTGTAATGCACAAAAATCGATGGAATATCCAGTCCATATGGGCACGGCATGCAATACTGGCAGGTATTGCATGGAATGGTTTGGTACGAGAGCATTGTCTGGGCCACATCTTCAAGCAGATCGAGCTCCTGCGCAGACAATGGCTTGAGTGGTGAATAGGTTCGCAGGTTTTCGCGCAAATGCTCTCTGAATGTCATACCGCTCAAAACGGTCAATACGCCCGATGGACTGCCGGCATAGCGCATTGCCCATATCGCCGGCGTTGCCTCGGGATCTATGGCTTTGAGCTTGTTCAGGGCCTGGCGGTTGTCTAACCGGGCCAGACGTCCGCCCAATAGCGGCTCCATAATGATGGCCGGAATGTTCCTCTTTTGCAGCTCGCCATACAGGTATTCCGCATTTGTATTCCGTTCATTCACTTCCTTGGCGTGCTTCCAGTCGACATAGTTCAGCTGTATTTGTACAAAATCCCAGTCAACATCCATCGAAAGCGCATGGTCAAATACGGCAATATCTCCGTGATACGAAAAGCCCAGATTCCGGATTTTACCTTTCTTCCGCTCTTCCAGCAGGAATTCAAGCATACCGTTATCGATATATCTTGAATTAAAGACCTTCATGCCATCTTCGCCCATGCCGATGCCATGCAGCAGCATGTAATCAATCACGTCCACCTGGAGCTCTTTGAACGACTTTTCGTATATTTTCATCGACTCTTCGCGGCTCCAGGTGCTTTCGGCAAAATTGGAAAGCTTTGTCGCGATATAATACTTGTCCCTTGGATGGCGTTTTAGTGCAATGCCAAGTGCTGCTTCAGATTTGCCCTTACAATAGGCAGGTGATGTATCGAAATAGTTGACGCCGTACTGCAATGCCTCATCAATGAGTGAATTGACCATCTCCTGATCGATATCGCCATCGGTTTCCCGTGCACTTTTGTTGTCTGTGGTTGGGAGCCGCATCATGCCATAGCCAAGCAGCGATATGCGGTCGCCATTTTTGGCCGTGCGGTAGGTCATTTCTCCTGCAGGCAATGCCATTGTGCCGCCCCTCGAATGGCGCTCTTTGCCGGAACACCCCGCCAGTGTCACTGCGGTTGCCGCTGTGACTGTGCCTGCTATCTTCAGAAAATCGCGACGGTTATATCGTTCTTCACTCATATCATTTCCTTTTGGTCTTTTTTACATTGGATGGCGAAGAGAGCTGCTTGACGCTTTGGGCTTTGAAAAAGCCATGCGCAGTATCATCACACAAGTCTGGCTTTAGATTTCTGTATGAACTTCATGGCCAACCACATGGATGGCGCTTATCGGGCGAACCGGACAGACATATTCACATGCACCGCATCCAATGCAGCGTCCGTCGTCGATCGATGGCACTTCCACTTTTTCGCCATTTTGACCGTCGATCTCGATCATTTCTATCGCACCATTCGGGCAATGACGTGCGCAGTTGCCGCATTTGGTGCCTTCGGCCGAAGACAGGCAAAGCGATTTTTCCCAAACCGCATGCCCAATCTGGATACTCGATTTCTCTGCGGGTTTGATTGGCTGGATGGCTCCCGTCGGGCACACTTCAGAACACCGCGTGCATTCCGGACGGCAAAAACCTTTGTCGAATCCCATTTGGGGCTGCATCAGATGGCGCAGAGATGTGGCCGGGCGCAAAACACCATTGGGACAATTGGATACACACAACTGGCATCCCGTACAACGCATCGACAGATTGCGGTAACTCCTGGCACCCGCAGGCACCAAAGAAAATTCGCCGCGATCCGGCTGCTGCCGTTCTTTCAGCACAGCCATGCCGCCATCCGTGAGCTTATCCTGGGCTGCAGCAGCAGAAGACAGTGCCAGGGCTGGCAAAGACATGATAAATCCACGGCGGGCATTCGAAACCACTGCGTTATCTGTCTCCGGTTTGATCGCTTCTTTTGTATCCAAAACCGTCGGCTCCGGCGTATTGCCTGAGACCGAGGCCTGCTGCTTTCGTTTTTTAAACCACGTCATTTTATACTGAATCGCTCCTTTATGACAGTTGCTGATGCAATTCATACAAGTGATACAGCGGCTCGCATCGATTCTATGGTTTTCGCTGTCGATACAGGATGCTTTGCACCGCTTTTCACATGCGTGGCATCGAATACACTTTTCGGAATCGATCACTGGTTTGAACAGCGCATATTTGGATATCACGCCGAGCAGGGTGCCAACGGGACAGATGGTATTGCACCATGTGCGTCCGCCTCTCCAGGCCAGCACACCAATCACCGCGATGGTAACCAGAGCAATCAGAAATGTAGAAATGCTTCTTATCCATATTTCTGTCGGATAAAAAGCATAGCTGTCCAGCCGTTCTGCAGCATAGGCCAACAGATTGTTTCCGGCGCGATATACAGGTGAAAACAGATTCTGCGCAATCCGGCCGTATGCACTGTATGGTGCAATGAGAATGGCAACAGAATTCAGACCAAAAAACATCAAAACTGCAAAAATGCCCAAAACACTGTATCGCAGTATGCTTTTGGCTTTTGTATAATGATATTTATTGCGGTTCTTTTTAGAACGTGTGCCAAACCAGGCAATGATATCCTGCAGGATTCCCATCGGGCAAATCACCGAACAATAAAGCCTGCCAAATACTGCCGTCAGCAGAAGCAATACAATAACAATACCGAAATTCAAGGCCAGCAGTGCTGGCAGAAATTGTATTTTGGCAGTCCACCCCAGCCAATGATGTACAAGCCCCGTAAAATCCAAAAAGAGGATAGTTATCGCAGCAAACATCAGTGCTGCAAGAACGATCCGTACACTTTTCAGCCAGGATGATCCGCTTTTCATACAGTGGCCTCCGTGGAATCAGCTTGCGCTGGTTGAATTGTGGTATCGGTGGATTCTGATTTCTGAATCGCTTTCTTGATGACTTTTTTGGGATCATGCACGATGAGATCGATTATCCACGCGACGCCGGCAAGCGCAATCACTGAAAGCCCAAGAAATCCATCGTTGAGCATATCGATTGGTTTTGGGGTGAAATATGCCGCGCCCAGTTCGACGTACTCGAATATTGCGTCGATAAGCCACATCAGTGATGCGCCCCAAAACATGAAACACAGCGTCCGGATGCGATAGAGATCTTCGGGGGCATTCTTGTACCAGACAAACGTCGAAATAATGGCAGCAAATAGTGTGATTAACAGTGTCATTTTTCCTCCAGGGCTGCGATTGCTTTTGTTTCATGATAGTGAACGATCGCCAGCATCACGCCCCATACTGCCAGACAAAGCAGCAGCATGGCGGTGCCTGCAGTTGCCATCTCATGGAGCATTTCTGCGGTATCATCCGGATTTGAAGTCGCCGTCAAAAAAGGAAACCAGGGGACGACTTCGCCATGCCAGATATGTTCAAATGCAAGAAGAAATGATCCGCCCCCCAAAAGCCGCGTCAGCCATCCGAGTTTGGTTGAAAGACCGATGCGCTTCTGTGCATGCGTCTCAGAATCCTTTTTTGTACATTTCGCGCAGATATGAGATATCACTGCGCCTGTTGCTGGAACAATAAAACAAGCCATTATTTGTCTCCTTTTGATGCATTCGACAGATCTGCCGCATGCGCATGTTCAAGCAGATCTTTTACTTCGTCGAGTGACATATTTTGTTCGCATGCGATGCGTGCGATGTCTTCAAACTCATATTTATGGCGCTCCACACCATAACCAGCCGATTTTTTAACCCGTACATCACCGTAACGCGTTGCAAGGGTTTCCGTCTGTCGCTGAAGTGTATAGCGCTGGCAGATGGTTTCGCGCACACCAATGGTCGTCGTATGTTTGAAGATCGTTTCGATTATCCGCGATTTAAGCGCAAGCGGCGCATCAACCGTCAGAACAAAGCCGGTACGGGACTTTTTCATCGTCACAGCTGTTGTAAATACTTCGAGTGCGCCTGCTTCAAACAGTTTGGTTTGCGCAAATGCAAGGTTTTCGGGCGTCATATCATCGATGTTGCAGGCGATCTCGACAATTTGGTCGGCTGAATCGTCCTGCTGGCCCCAAAATGCCCGCACGCAGTTCAGGCAGGGAAACGTCTTTTGTCCCATGCCATAGCCGATCTTTGCGATGCGCATCAAGGGCATCGGCGCATACGATGCCGCAAAATGCCGTATCAGCGCGGCGCCTGTCGGCGTACACAGCTCCCCCGAAATCTGTCCGCCATAACAGGGAATGCCGCGAAGCAGCCAGGCCGTCGCTGGTGCAGGCACCGGCAAAATCCCATGCGCACAATGCACATGACCGCTGCCTGTATGAATCGGCGAACAAATAATCGCATCCGGATGAAGCTGGTGAATGAGATAGCAGACCGCCGTAATGTCCGCAACGGCATCCATGGTCCCTACTTCGTGAAAATGGACGGCTTCAACCGCAATGCCGTGCGCGGCGCTTTCTGCTTCGGCCAGAAGCGTATAGACTGCCATGATGTCTGAACGTACTTTTGCATCGATCGAAAGGTGATCGACTATCGCACCGATATCTGCAAGCGATGTGTGATGATGCGCATGCTCGTGATGCTTGTGATGCTCGTGATGCTCGTGATGCTCGTGATGCTCGTGATGCTCATGATCGTGCGCATGGTGTTCATGAACATGATCACAGGCTGTATGGCTGTCTTCATGCGCATCCTGCGAGTGTTCTTCGATGCCGTTCACATAGACATGCATTCGTAAACCGCTTATGCCGTGTCTTTCGGCGTTCTCCAGGCGATATTCAACGCCCGGAATTCCCCATTGGTTAAATGTATTGATGATTTCGTGAGGATTATCAAACAGCGCCAAAAGTGCTGCAGTGAGCATGTCTCCTGCTGCGCCCATCTGGCATTCCAAATATAGTGTATTCATGGCCTATTCTCCCGACCGGCTTCTGAATTGTAAATACATACAGGCATAACCCATCTGATCATTCCGGCTAATTATGCAAAACGACTCATTCATCGCGCGCCCTCAGATCGAGTGTGACAGATTGATAATAGTTCTTTAATACAGCGAGAATACTTTTTCGATGTTCGATAAAACGAGGAAAATCTGCAGCCTGAATCTGAATCTTTGCCGTATTCCCGGTTCTGCGCACGCGAATATTCCCAAACCCCATCTCCATCAGATACTTTTCTACAGTTTCAGTCGTTTCAATTTTCTCTTTTGTAATACACTCACCATGCGGAATCCGCGTGGCAAGACACGCATAGGATGGCTTGTTCCACAATGAAATGCCTGCATTTTTTGCCGCTTCGCGTATCATGGATTTGGTCATGCCGCACATTCTCAGCGGGGATAGAACGCCCAGCTCTTTTAATGCGCGCATGCCTGGCCGGTCGCTTTCGTCATCGTCGGCATTCGTCCCGTCCAGAATCGCATCATGCAAAAACGCCCCGGCTTCCCTGCACAGCGTTTCGAAAATCACTCGCTTGCAGTAATAACACCGGTCTGTTGGGTTGGCCAGTATTTCTGCATGATTGTATATATCATATTCAACGACTTTCAGAGATATATTATATAATTTACAAAACTCGCGTGCATCATTCAGCTCAAATGCCGGTTGAAAACCCGTTTTGATATAAATTGCACTGACATTGCGCGCAAATCGTTTCGCTTCATAAAGTAAAAAAGCAGAATCAATGCCGCCCGAAAATGCGATCACGACACTCGGATATTGTGCAAAGAATTCGATAAGCGTCACGATTATACCTTGTATCCACAGTCTGGCTAATACATCATAAAACCGAAACCATCACGCTTTCAAAGCTGTTGGCAGTTTCGTCTGGCCCCAGATAGCCTTTAAAAATTATATCACACCTGGAGCAGGATGTACATCGTTACTTTCCCTCTCGCCATTGATGGAGAGAGGGAAAATAACGAAGCGACAAGGGGGTGAGGTCGCGGGGGACGCGGTGGATTTGATATTGCGAACTGGGGATGCGCCCCAGACAAAATCAATTCACCGTGACGTTTGTATTCACGGGAACAGGAATGACGTGGCCGTCGGCATCGACGATGGTCGTCCAGTCGAGGTATGTGCCGTCGTTGGGGATGTTCGTGGAAAGAACGCCGCCGTCGTGGCCCGAGTTGTAGCGAAGAAGACCGAGCACGGTTTTGCCGTTGCGCGTCACGGGAATGCCTTCGGCGTTGAACGTGTACGGTTC
>JAEEGL017202702.1_pt1 | contig 11674 bp, 9 predicted proteins | sample 9134231 | NCBI WGS metagenome assembly JAEEGL01 (sample SAMN16246548, study PRJNA631951) | gut metagenome | biome: gut microbiome; feature: rumen; material: fiber-attached | host: Bos | place: Iran: Karaj | collected 2018-10 | reverse complement strand
GGTGGCGTTCTGGGCTTCGTCCAGAATGATGAAACTGTCGTCCAGCGTCCGGCCTCTCATATAAGCGAGGGGCGCGATCTCGATGACGCCTTTTTCGATCTGTTTCTGGTATGCCTCGGTCCCCATCATGTCGAAGAGCGCGTCGTAGAGGGGGCGGAGATAGGGGTCGATCTTGCTCTGCAGATCTCCGGGCAGAAAGCCTAGTTTTTCGCCTGCTTCGATCGCGGGCCGGGTCAGGATGATCCGGTTGACCCGATGCTCGCGGAGCGCCTTGACAGCCATCGCGACGGCCAGATAGGTCTTGCCCGTTCCGGCAGGCCCGATCCCGAAAACGATGGTGTTCTTTTCGATCGCCTTGACGTATTTCTGCTGTCCGGCCGTTTTGGGTTTGACCGGTTTGCCTTTGAACGTGACCGTAATACAGTCGTTTTCGAAATCGCCGAGATCTTCCGTTTCTCCCGCCTTGACGGAATCCACGATATAGCCTACGGACTGATCCGAAAGATTGCCGGAAGAGCGGATACTTTTTCTCATATGGGAGATGGCTTCCTCCGCCCGGTCGATACCCTCTTCCTCACCCGTGATGATGATGGCATTCTGGCCGTTGACGGTCCGGTTCATGATCTGGACGCCGAAAGCGTCCTCCACTTCCTTCATGTTCCGGTCCAGCGAACCGAACAGTGCGGATGATTCCTCTTCGGGCGTCAAAAAAATCGTACGTGTGACCATATATCCGATTAACTCCTATGTTAAATCCTTGTCGCGGTAACCCAGATTGGTGACCATGGCGGCCGATTCGCGCCAGTTGCTCTTCACCCGGACCCACAGATCGAGAAAGACTTTGGTGCCGAGCAGTTTTTCGAGGTCTTCCCGGGCATAGGTCCCGATCTGTTTCAGATTGGCCCCTCCCTTGCCCACGAGTATCCCTTTGTGGCTGTCTTTCTCCACGTAGATGTCTGCCCGGATGGATACGAGAGAATCCGTTTCCTTGTATTCTTCGATCACGACGGCCACGCCGTGCGGCACTTCCTTGTTGGTCGTCCGGAGGATTTTTTCCCGGATGATCTCGGAAGCCATCTGGCGCATGGACTGATCCGTGAAATCGTCTGCGTCGTAAAACCAGTCTTCGCATTCATGCAGAAAACGGGAACATTCGTCCATCAGCTCGTCCACATGTTTGCCGGATCTTGCGCAGATCGGAACGACGGCTTCGAAATCGTGAAGTTTGGCATAGGACGCGATGCATTTGGCGATCGCCTCCTTGTCGTACTGATCGATCTTGTTGACAGCCAGCGCGCCGGGAAGCTTCATGTTTTTCAAGACTTTGATGACGTTTTTCTCGACGTCTCCGGGCTCCCTGCCCGCGTCCACGACCAGGATGACGGCGTCTGCCGTCTTGAGCGTGAGATTGGCCGCCTTGACCATATAGTCGCCCAAAGAATTCCTGGGGTTGAAAAGGCCTGGCGTATCCATGAAGACGTATTGGTCGTCTCCTCTGGTCTCGATGCCCAGAATGCGGTTCCGCGTGGTCTGGGGCTTGTGGCTGACGATCGCCACTTTTTCACCGAGGATCGTATTCATCAATGTGGATTTTCCGACGTTGGGCCGTCCGACCAAAGCGATAAAACCGGTTTTTTTCATACAAAATCTCCCGAAAACGAACGGATAGCAAACTACCCTGTCTACATTATACATTATTTTTTAGATTTTTGCGTGTGCGCGCGAGAAAAAACCTCAAAAATCGTTTGAGATGAGCGTCCCTTTTTTCCCGTCCGAAAAATAAAAAAAGACTTCCATTTTCCCTTGTCATGGGTTATAATGAAAGCGAAAGAAATCCACGAAAGGATCCTGACTATATGAGCAGCCTTGTCACCGAATCAAAAGAAAAAATGGCAACCCGAGACGGTTACGGAAGAGCCCTGGAGGCGCTGGGCGAAAAAAGAAACTTCGTCGTCATGTGCGCAGACCTGACGGACTCCACGAGAACCATCTATTTCAGAGATAAATTTCCGGACAGATTCATCGAATGCGGCATCGCGGAAGCCAACATGATGTCCGTCGCGGCCGGGATCGCATCGACGGGAACGCCCGTTTTTGCGTCCACCTACGCGATTTTCGCGGCCGGCAGAGCTTATGATCAGGTCCGCAACTCCATCGCCTACCCGCATCTCAACGTCAAGATCGGCGCCACGCACGCAGGTCTGTCCGTCGGCGAGGACGGCGCCACGCATCAGTGTCTGGAAGACCTGTCCATCATGCGCGTCCTTCCCGGTATGACCGTGTTTTCTCCCTGCGACGGAAACGAAGCCAAGAAATGCACGGAAGCCGCATTGGACATCGACGGTCCCGTCTACATCAGATTGGGACGCGCCGCCTCCCCCATCATCACATCCATGGACGATCCTTTCGAAGTCGGAAAAGGCCGCGTTTTTGCGGACGGTAAAGACATCACGATCGTCGCGACCGGTATTATGGTCGTCGAGGCCATGAAGGCACGCGCCATCCTGGAATCCGAAGGCATCGACGCAGCCGTTCTGGATATCCACACGATCAAGCCGATCGATGAAGATCTGCTGGTCAAATATGCCAAGAAGACGCGCCGCATGTTCACCGTCGAAGAGCATTCCGTGATCGGAGGACTCGGCGCGACCGTTCTGGAAGCGCTGTCCGACAAGGCTCCCGTCCCGCTGACCCGCATCGGAGTCAACGATACGTTCGGCAGAAGCGGAACAGTGCCTGCCCTCCTTGACTACTATGGTCTGGACGGCGCTCACATCGCTCAGAAGATCCTGGCTTCTCTCAAAGCCTGATCCGTTACAACCCATCAAAAAACCCGGTCTGTGCAGATCGGGTTTTTTCGTTGTTTATTTAACAGATTCGACCGCCTTCCGGATATCCCACTCGTTCGCGTCCAGAAGTTCGACGGCGCGGGATTCGGAACAGTCAAGGATCGATGAGACGATCCGGATGACCCGGCCTTTGAGTTTTTCATTGGACGGTTTCAGGTTGATCATCAGATTTTCATACACTTTCCCGGTCCGGATCATGGCGGCCGTGGACAGCATGTTCAAAACGAATTTCTGACTGTTCCCTGCTTTGAGCCGGGTCGATCCGGTCACCACTTCGGGTCCCGTGTCGCAGAAAATGAAAATATCCGACGCGTCTTTCATGGGTGCTTCGGGATTGGACGTGACTGAAACCGTGACGCAACCCTTTTTCCGGGCTGTTTCGAGTGCTCCGATCACATATTTGGCGCCGCCCGCAGCCGAGATCCCGACCAGCACGTCGCCGGGTTCGAGGACATCCGCCACGTCTGCACAGCCGGATTCATAACTGTCTTCCGCATTCTCTCCGGCGCTCACAAGCCGTTCGTAACCGCCTGCGATGATCCCGCGGACCAGACCCGGTTCCACGCCGAAAGTTGGCGGGCATTCGGACGCATCGAGCACGCCCAGACGTCCGGAAGTACCGGCACCGATATAGACCAGTTTTCCGCCTTTTTCCATGGATGCAACGATGGCGTCCACGGCACGTTCGATCTCGGGCAGAGCTTTCTCGACGGCCAGGACCGAGTTCATATTCTCTTCATTCATGAGTTTGAGCATATCTAGCGTCGGCATGGTGTCGATATGCATGGATTTCTCATTCCGTTTTTCTGTCGGGATCATGACAATCCTCCAAAAAAGCGGCCGATTCGATCGACCGCTTTCTGTTATACAATCAGGCCTTTCCGGTCATCTTGGCAATTTCTTCAGCGAAATTGTCTTCACGCTTTTCAATGCCTTCGCCCTTCTCGTATCTGACGTATGCAACGACTGCTGCCTTGCCGCCGAGTTCCTTCTCGGAAGCGGCGATGTACTGAGACACTTTCATGTTGTCTTCCTTGACATAAGCCATATCAAAGAGGCAGTGTGTGTCGTAGTATTTGGCAATACGGCCGGCCACCATCTTCTCGATGATCTGAGGCGGTTTCTTTGCGTTTGCGGGATCGTTTGCGATCTGTGCCATCAGGATGGATTTCTCTTCCTCGATCACGGATGCGGGGACCTGCTCACGGCAGAGGTAAGCGACAGGGTCTGCTGCGACCTGGAGAGCCAGGTTCTTGGCATACTGTGCGAAACCGGGATTAGCGACGACTGCGTCATCGGCATCGAATTTCACGATAACACCGATGGAACCCAGACCGTGGATATATGTGCTGACTGTGCCTTCCACGACGACGAAACGGCGGATGCTCAGTTTTTCGCCGATGACGAAGATCATCTCTTTCAGCTTGGCGTCAACGGTCATGGAACCGTCGATGTAGTTGCAGGCAAGAAGTGCGTCCACGTCAGCGGGATTCTCTTTCAGGATGACTTTCAGGATATCTTTGACGAAAGCCTGGAAAGAAGCGTTCTTCGCGACGAAGTCGGTCTCGGAATTGACCTCGATCATGGCGGTCTTGTTGCCTTCCTTCATGATGTCCACGATGCCGTCCGCAGCAATGCGGCCTGCCTTGCCCTCGGCTTTCAGCTGGCCTTTTTCACGGAGCAGCTTGACAGCTGCATCCATATCGCCGTCTGCTTCAACGAGAGCTTTTTTGCACTCCATCATACCGATACCGGTCTTGGCACGGAGCGCAGCAACGTCTTTAGCGGTAATGGTTGCCATTATATTCTACCTCACAAATCAAAAATCAATCAGGCCTGAGCCTCTGCGTCGGCTTCAGCTTCTGCTTCTGCCTTTTCTTCGACAACTTCCTCGCTCGGAGTGTTGTTCTCATCGGTCTGAGCGCCTTCCTTTGCGGAAACGACGGCGTCAGCGATAACGGAAGAAATGAGTTTGATGGCGCGGATAGCGTCATCGTTGCCCGGGATCACGTAATCGATCTCGTCCGGGTCGCAGTTGGTGTCGACGATCGCAATGATCGGAATACCCAGTTTGCGTGCTTCCAGAACAGCGTTTCTCTCTTTTCTGGGGTCGACGATGAACACAGCGTCGGGGAGCTCTTCCATGGTGCGGATACCGCCAAGGCTTCTTTCAAGATCGTAGATCTCTTTCAGTTTGCCGGCGACTTCCTTTTTGGTGAGCAGATCGAACGTGCCGTCTTCGCTCATCTTGGTCAGGTCGTTCAGACGTTTGACGGAACGGCGGATGGTCTTGAAGTTGGTCATCATGCCGCCCGGCCAACGGGAATTGACATAGTACATGCCGCAGCGGGTAGCTTCTTCTTTGATCGCTTCTGCAGCCTGCTTTTTCGTGCCAACGAACAGGATCTTGCCGTCGTTTGCAGCGAGTTCATGAACGAAGTTGTAAGCTTCTTCAAATTTCTTAACGGTCTTCTGCAAGTCGATGATGTAGATACCGTTTCTTTCGGTGAAGATGTACTCGGCCATTTTCGGGTTCCATCTTCTGGTGTGGTGTCCGAAATGAACACCAGCTTCGAGCAACTGTTTAATCGTTACTACTGCCATTTCTTTTTCTCCTTCGGTTTTTCACCCGTGCCCGTTCACCGCAACTGCAAAAGCAGCACCGGCGGCAAAATCAGAGGCACGTACATATTTTTCCCTGCACGGATCCGTGCAGACTTTGGTATTCTACCACAAATGTTTGCAAGATGCAATTCTTTTTTTAAAATATTTTAAAAATTGTGTGATCGCACCCGCCGGGTTCCGGTCAATACTCGAACGCGACGGCTCCCTCTTTCATCGTGACGGAAACTTTGGATAACTTGTGCGTATAGTCCGAAATCAGCAGATCGGCAAGTTTATCCTCGATCTCTTTCTGGATAAAGCGGCGCATATTGCGCGCGCCGTACTTGTGACTGAACGAACCTTTAGCGATATATTCGGAAACTTCGCGCGTCCAGGACAGATCGATCCCCTTTTCGCTGACCGCGTCTTTCAGTTCACCCATCATGATATCCGCGATGGCGTAGAAATTCTCTTCGGTCAGTGAATGGAACGTGACGATCTCATCGACCCGGTTGATGAACTCGGGGCGAAGGAACTCGGACAAAGCTTTTTCGGTCTTGTTCTGAGCCGCGGAATCGGAGTCTCCGGTAAAGCCTGCCGCACCGGAAGACCTTTCGGATCCTGCGTTGGTCGTCATGACGATCACGGTATTGTCGAAGCTGACCGTCCTGCCCTGCGCGTCCGTGACACGCCCGTCGTCCAGGATCTGGAGAAGGATGTTCAATACGTCGGGATGAGCCTTTTCGATCTCGTCGAACAGCACGATGGAATAAGGTCTTCTTCTGATCTTTTCAGTCAGCTGGCCCGCTTCGTCATAGCCTACATATCCGGGAGGCGCCCCGATGATCCTGGAGACTGAATGTTTTTCCATGAATTCGGACATATCCAGACGGATGAGAGTCTCTGGCGAATGGAACAGATCGGACGCCAATGTCTTGACCAGTTCGGTCTTTCCGACTCCCGTCGGGCCTGCGAAAATGAAGGAGACAGGATGCCTTTTGCTCATGACGCCTGCGCGGTTGCGCTTGATCGCGTTGGCAACGGCGTGAGTGGCTTCGGGCTGGCCGATGATCCGTTTGTTCAGTCTGTCCTCGAGCGTGATCAGCTGGGCAAACTCGTTTTCGGTGATGGAAGTGGCCGGAACGCCCGTCCAGACCTCGATGACTTCGGCTAGTTGTTCCAGACCCAGTTCGATCTTGTCGCAGCTCGCCTCGAGTTTTTCGAGCTGACTGGACTGTTTGAGTTCCTCAGCCCGGAGTCTGGCGATCTGTTCGTATCTCTTCTGCTCGTTCTTTTCTTCCGTGGAAACATCTGCTTCCAGCACTTCGATCGCATGCTTGAGTTTGAGCAGCCGGTCGCGGATCATGTAGGATTCGTTCAATTCGGCCGAAGAAAGCGACAGTTTGGAAGCGGCTTCGTCCAAAAGATCGATAGCTTTGTCCGGCAGGTATCTGTCCGTGATATAGCGCTCGGACAGAACGACTGTCTGATGCAGGATCGAATCCGGGATATGGATATGGTGGAACTGCTCGTAGTAATGCTTGATGCCTTTGAGCATCTCGACAGAGTCCGCGAGCGAAGGTTCCTCGACCATCACGGGCTGGAACCGTCTTTCCAGAGCGGTATCTTTTTCGATAAATTTCCGGTATTCGGTCAGGGTCGTCGAACCGATGATCTGGATCTCGCCTCTGGCCAGAGCGGGTTTCAGGATGTTGGCCGCATTCATGCTGCCCTCGCTGTTGCCGGTTCCGACGATGTTGTGGACTTCGTCGATAACCAAAATCACGTTGCCTTCCGATCTGACTTCACGGAGAAGTCCCAGGATACGGGCTTCGAACTGGCCTCTGAACTGGGTGCCTGCGACGAGCGCGGTCAGGTCCACGAGCCAGATCTCTTTGTCTTTCAGCTTGTACGGAACGTCTCCCTGGACGATGCGGATGGCCAGTGCTTCCGCGATAGCCGTCTTGCCCACGCCCGGTTCGCCTATCAGACAGGGATTGTTTTTCTGACGGCGGCAAAGGATCTGGATGACCCGTCCGAGTTCTTTCTGACGGCCTACGATATGATCCAAATTCCCGGCTCGGGCGCTCTGGGTCAGGCAGCGGCAATAATCGCGCAGATAGGACTGCTTGGGTTCCTGCTGCGGCTGACGTCTGCCCCGCTGCTTGCTCTCATTTTTCTCTTTTTGATTTTTCTCGTTCTGCTCGGCTTCGGCCATGAGCTTGTCGATCTCGATCTTTTCTTTTTCCGGATTGAAATCGGCATTGCCGGGCTCGGTATTTTTTTGTTCGGACGGTTCCTGCGTCTCCGGTTTTTCTTCGATCACGTGAGGGGGATCGATCGCCGGCGCTCCGCCGTCCGACAAATCGTCGTGGCTGGATGGAGGCAGCAAAGGCGTCTCGTCCGGAGAAACCTGTTTTTCTTCACCGTCCAGGATCTTGGAGATCGCGTCGTCCTTGAGCAGCTCTTCGGCTTCTTCGTGAATCCGGGCCTTGCGGTCCTCCTCGGATTCCTGTTCAGGCTCGGGGGCCGGACTGTTCTGTTCTCCCCTGTTCAGCTGTTGCATCATATCCGCTGCGGATTCGGACATCTGGGCGAACTGCTCGGGAGAAATCCCCATTTTTTTGATGATATCGTCCAGCATCCCGTCGATCGGGAAACCCATCTCCTTGGCGCAGATCGGGCAGTAGCCTTCACTCACTTTGTTGCCGTTTTCCAGTTTGGTGACAAAAACGACGGCGATCCGTTTTTTGCACCTGACACACATCATACTCATAATAATCTATCTGTAACCGGGATCTTCCCGGTACTCCTTTCCGATTTTGGTGACCGATTTTAGCCTTTATCATCCGGCACAGGATCTTCCGTTTCGGATTGTTCCGGTGCGGGAGCGGCTTCTTCGGTTTGGCCCTGATCCTCTTTTTCTTTCTTGAGGAAACGGGCGTAGTCTCTGGCATACAAGGAGATGGCCAGCACGGCGAGTCCTACGGTCAGCCCGAAAGCGATCCAGTAAAAGACAGGATAGTTCCACCTGAAATTGAAGATCAGCATGTTCAGTCCGCACATCACGTAGAACATGACGACGGCGGCTTTCCCGTAGACTTTACTGATGGTCACGAATTTCCTGTTGCGGATGATGATCGCTCCGCCGATGATCGTGGCCAGTTCCTTGATGAAGAAAGGCAGGATCATCCACCATGTCAGGAAATCGACCGCGGCCAGACAGATCAGTACAGCGAACTGCATGCTCTTGTCTGCGACCGGATCGATGATCTTTCCGAGTCTCGTGACCCATCCGTTCCGTCTGGCCAGGTAGCCGTCAATGACGTCGGTCACCCCGGCGACCACGAAAAACACCAGCGGAATGATCAGATTTTCCTTGTGATATCCGTCGATGAACAGGAGTATGAAACCCGGGACCATCAGCAGTCTGATGATCGAGAGCATATTCGGGATGTTTCTGAGGAACTGTTCCTTTTTCATGATTTCTCGGCGCCGGCGAAATGTCTCCGGCATGATCCTTTCATTTTTCTTCAATCGTTTCTTTCGTTTTGCTTATGAAACGCCGGATTCCCCAAAAGTATAGAATTCGGCGAGTGCAGGAGAACAAAGCAACAGCCGGCCTCCCGACGCGGGCAGCATGTAAAGACCTGCGACCGAACGGTCGTCGGTCACGGATTTTTTATCGGACAGTGTAAACCTCGTGATGCGCTCCCCTTTCATGTACACGCAGCCTCCGGTGAGAAGGATCTGCTCCACGCCTGCGGACAAAATGCCGTCGTGGACGATTTTTCCTTCCCCGCTCACGCAGATCAGCCTGACCTCGTTCTTGACCAGATCGGAGGAAAAAGCCATGGCGCATCCTTCGGGCGAGGCGCACGCAGACACAAGCGGCGCGCTGAAGTGGTAGTTCAGTATGTCCTTGCCGTCACTGCCCAGGCAGATCATCGAGGTGTCGCAGACGGCACTGAGGTATTTGTTGCCCGAAAAAGTCAGATAGAGCGGGTAGCAGTTCTGGTAAGTCCTTGAAAAAACGGGTGAAGACGAAACGCCTTTCGAGACCCCGTAGGCCTCGAGCGTCAGCGAAAACGAGCCGTCCCTTCCCTCGACGCATCCGAGAGCCAGCAGCGAGGAATCCCCGTTGAAAGCGACGCATGTCACATAGGTATTCTTACGGATCCGGGCCGTCAGCTCCATGGAGGAATTGTAGACGTACACATGGGACAGATTGTCCGTTCCGAACGTCACGATGGCCAGATCTCCCCGGTTGGATACGGCTCCGTAGAGGATCGGTTCGTCGAGTTCCTCGAAAAGGATTCGGGAATAACTGTTGTAGACATAAAAACCGTAGCTGCCCCGATCGTAGACCATCACGTATTTGTCAGACGACGCGACGACCGGATCGGACAGATTGACGGTGTCCGTGATCAGTCTGCGGCTCTGCTGCGTAAAGACGGCCACGTTATGTTCGCCCGCTACGCAAAGTCCTCCGCGAAAGACGCCGAAACTCTGTTTGCTGTCCGCCACGTATTCCATCCGGATGGCTTCATAGGAGGCCGCCTGGACGGAAGAACGGAAATCGCTGAAGAAATAAGCGAAATTCTCCAGGGTGAGTTCCCGGATATTGAAAAGCGTGAAAGAGATCAAGAAGACCAGGACGAAAACGGTCAGGAGGATCCGGATCCGGCTCCACCGTTCCGCCTTTCGCAGATAATACAGGTTTCCTTCGTTCTCTCCGCCCGGTTCCGGATCGTTGCCGGAACGCAAAGAAAGAAAATATTTTTTGATGTCCGGCATAAGGAAAAGTTCTCCTCAGAAATCTTCGGGAATCACGTCATGGGGATATTCCACTGCCCACAGGTATAGTCCGCATGCCGGCGCCGTGGGACCGGCAGCGTGTCTGTCTTTGGCGAGAATGATCTTCTCCATCTCCTCGGGCTCTTTCTGCCCTGCTCCGATCTGGACGAGCGTTCCCGCGATGATGCGGACCATGTGATAGAGAAAGCCGTCCGCGCTCACTTCGAAAACGATCTGCTCGTCCTGCCGGAACAGCCTGGCGTCCCGGACCTTACGGACCGGGTCCTCGATCTTGGAGCCTGCCGCCATAAAGGATGAAAAATCGTGCTGGCCCAACAGGTAAGGCAAGGCGCGCTCCATGCGCTCGGTCGCGTCCGGAAGCGTGCCGTACGGCACGTGCCAGCAGGACCCTTCCGAAAAAGGATCGCGGACCGGGGACAGCCGCATCAGATACCGATAGGTCTTGGAGAGGGCCGAATACCGCGGATGGAAATCCGGGCCTACGAACATGGCCTTGGACACCGCGATATCGGATTTCAGATGATAATTGAGCGCCAGCGGGATCCTTGAAGGATCGATGGAAACGTCCAGAGAGTCCGTTCCCTGACGGGTCACGGTGCAGTAAAAGACACGGGCGTGCACGCCGCTGTCCGTCCGGCTGCAGCCTGCGATATCACAGGGGAAACCGAACAGTTTCAGGCATGCGTCATTGAGTGTTTTCTGCACGGTCCGGCCGTTCTTCTGGACCTGATAGCCGCAAAAATCCTGACCGGTGAAGGACAGTTTGAGTAACAGTTTCACGAAAACCTCACAAGACAGTGAAATAAGGGATCCAGGCAAAGAAGATATTGATCAGAACGATGCCTGCGCCCAAAGCGATCAGCAAAAGGAAAAACAGCGTGTCCCTGACGTGCCACTTCAGGACTTCCATCCTCGTCCGGTCGTCTCCGCTGTGGTAGCAGCGGCACTCCATGGCGACGGCCAGTTCCTCGCCCCTCTTGAAGGAGGAGACGAACAAGGGGATCAGGATCGGGATCAGAGCCCGCGCTTTCCGGATCAGCCCGCCGTCCGAGAAGTTCGTGCCTCTGGACTTTTGGGCGTTCATGATCCGCTCGGCGTCTTCCGAAAGAGTCGGAATGAACCGCAGCGCGATAGACATCATCATCGCGAAAAGATCGACCGGGATATGGATCTTCATCAGCGGATGGAGCAGACGGCTGATCCCGTCCGTCAGTTCGATCGGAGTCATGGTGTAAGTCAGGAGCAACGTCGTCCCGATGATCAGGCAGATGATCCGCAAAACCATGCAGCCCGAACGGATCAGGCCCTCGATCGTGATGCCGTACATCCGCCCGTTCCATTCTCCGAATTCGACGAGGAAAGTCGCCTGATCGATATTCGTCAGGAACAGATTGATCAGGACC
>JAEEGL016980190.1_pt1 | contig 11674 bp, 9 predicted proteins | sample 9134231 | NCBI WGS metagenome assembly JAEEGL01 (sample SAMN16246548, study PRJNA631951) | gut metagenome | biome: gut microbiome; feature: rumen; material: fiber-attached | host: Bos | place: Iran: Karaj | collected 2018-10 | reverse complement strand
CATACCCGGACGAGTCCTGGGCGGTGATGTTCGGAGAGGACAGGAGAGGCCGCTACTTCGAAATGTCCCGCAATCTGTTCTGGTTCGACGAAACGCTTCCCCGGGGAGGGGAAAGGCTGACTCCGTGCGACTTTCCCGACTCCCAGGTGTATATCCGGCGCCGGAACGGCTACAGTTTCGCCTGCCGGGGCGGGCATAACGACGATCCGCACAATCACGACGACGTGGGCAGTTTCGTCCTCGTGAGCGGCGGAGAATTCATCCTGGACGATCCCGGCTGGCAGGAATACGACAAATGGTATTTTCACGAAAGACGGTACACCGATTACATCTGCGCCATGTCGGAGGGGCACAGCCTGCCGATCATCAACGGACAGGGTCAGAAACCCGGCGAGGAGCATGCCGCCCGCGTGCTGTCCGTGTCTGACGGCGCCGTCGAGATGGACATCTCCGGCGCGTACGGTCTCGAAGGAGTCGACGCCGTCCGCCGCTGGGAGCTTTACGACGACGGGATCGGGATCCGAGACCGGATCACCGGCGCGTCGTCCGTCACGGAACGCTTCGTGACGCGGATCGAACCGGCCGTCCTCGACGACGGATCCGTCCGGATCGCCGGATTCAGCCTCTCGGCCGGTTCGCTGAAGCCGGAGATCTCGACCCGAACCTACGAGCCGCGCCAGATATCCCTGAAATATACGAAACCGCTTGAAACGCTCTATCTGATCGACTACCGTCCGGACGGGCCGGATTTCGCTCTGCGGGTCCGTCGGACCGGCAGCGTCTGATCGTTTCCCTTCGCCGAAATAACATGACGCCGGAGCTGCGTGCCAGTTCCGGCGTCTGTCTGTTTTCCGAGCGCTCTACTGGTTGGTCTTCCCGTACCAGCGGCCGCCCTGTTTTTCGTCCTCGTAGTCGCCGGGGAGAAGCTGCATGTGGTTCTCGACCACCTTCCGGTAACCGGCGGCGTACAGATCGATGACCTCTCTGTCCAGGTAGTTGAAGCGCGGGGCGAGGAAACAGTAGTAGTCGAGGGATCTGTCGCAGAGCGCGTCGTCCCTGCGGACGTCACGGTCGCAGTAGGCGATGCGGGAAGGGACGCCTTTATGCGTCAGGTCGAAAGTCTTGAAGAAAGGATGCAGGTGGAGGCACCGGTTCGCCCCTTCCCAGCATATCCCGTTGATCTCAGCCCGGACTCCTTCGGCAAACCGTCTGACGGTGAGGCCGTGCAGTTCCTCCGGATAATACAGTCCGTGCGGGCAGTACCAGCCGCCCATGGTGGAGCCGGTGGATTCGTCCACCCGGAGAGGCCGGATGCCCGGCAGTCCATCCAGCTGATCCCAGAAGTAGTTCATAGCCCGGGTGATCTCGGCGCAGCGCTCGTCGTAATGCTTCAGCTGATCCCGGCCGATGGCGGTGCAGACCTGATTGGCCCTTCCCTTGACGCCGCCGAGCGCGATCTTGGGGTACTCCTTCAGATCCTCGCATTCGATGATGAATTTCGGATTGTTGCGGTCGTAATGGCCGAAGGCGATCGCGCGTTCGTAATACTTCCGTTCGTTCGTCACCATCACGCCGAGCTCGCCGCAGGCAAGCGTCTTCTGGCTCATCAGCGACATGGCGGCCACGTCGCCGAAGGTCCCGAGTTTTCTCCCCTTGTATTTTCCCCCCTGCGCGTGGGAAACGTCCTCGATCACTTTCAGGCCGTGTTTTCTCGCGATCGCCATGATCGGATCCATATCGCAGGGATAGGACATATAGTGCACCACCATGAGCGCCTTCGTCCTCGGCGTGATGCACCGCTCGATGTCGTCCGGGTCCATGCTGAGATGGTCGTTGACATTGCAGAAGACGGCGGTCGCGCCGAAGTTGATCGCCTGGGATATACTGCCCCAGTACGTCTTCGTCGGGCAGATGATTTCGTCGCCCTCTCCCAGACCGATCGCGAACATGGCGGCGGTCAGGGAAAGCGTCCCGTTGCAGAAGGCGAGCGCGTATTTCGTTCCCTGCCAGGCGGCGAACTCCTCCTCGAACTTGAGGGTGATGTCCGTCGCGGAGAAGGACCCCTTCTCGATCACCTCCATAGCGGCGGCCTTGGCCTCTTCGGTCAGGACCATTTCCTTGAACAGGCTTTCCAGTTTCGCGGCCGGGATGGTGCCGTCCCGGATCACGGGTTCTCCGCCGAGGAGGGCCAGTTTCTCCGTACTCATCGGTTCTATCTCCTTTCAGCACAAGGGCTGGAATTCCAGGGTCCGGCCGGTCTCGGAGGACCGGTAGATCTCCAGGATGACCCGCACCGTGTTCACGGCTTCCCGGGCGGTATAATACAGCGGTTCCTCGCCCCGCAGCGCGGCGGCGATGTTCCGGTACTGCGCTGCGTGGAGGTCGTAGTTCAGGGCGGCCGGATCCTCCCAGGTCCTGGTGACGGTCCGCGGCAGTTCCGCCGGCGCGGGCCCGTCCGTCAGCGGGACCGTGATCCCTTCCGCCGCGACGATCTCGCTGCCTTCCAGGACGACGCTCGCCGCCGTCCCGCTCAGTTCCAGCCGCCGCGGCTTCGGTCTTCCGGCGGCGGTGGTGGCGCTGATGGCGCCGAGCGCTCCGCAGGAAAAGACCAGCGACGCGACCGCGGTATCCTCGACTTCTATCTCGTGGTGGAGGGTCGAGGCGAAGCCGGAGATCCTGACCGGATACCCGAGCAGCCCGCAGATCAGATCGATCCCGTGGATGCCCTGATTCATCAGGACGCCGCCCCCGTCCAGCGCTTTCGTGCCGCGCCACGGGACCGTGAAGTACTCCGCGGTCCTCCGGTACTGCATGGTGGTGACGCAGAGGAGGATCTGCCCGAAGTCGCCCCGCTCCACCGCCGCCTTCAGGGCGCGGAAGGAACGGGAGAACCGCATCTGGGAGATCGGCGCGCAGATCTTCCCCGTCCGGCGTTCCGCCTCGAGGAGACGGCGCGCGTCCTCTTCCGTCAGGACGGCCGGCTTTTCCGTCACGACGTTCTTTCCATGTTCCATCGCAGAGACCGAGAACGTCCCGTGGGTCCCGCTCGGGGTACAGATGACGATGAGATCGCCTTCCGACTCCATCACCTCGTCCAGAGACCCGTAGAGACCGGTCCGGTACCGGTCGGCCAGCGCACGGGCGGTGGCGGGGTTCCGGGAATACAGTCCCGTGACCTCGATCCCGCACTCGAGCATGCTTTTCAGGTGTGTCTCGGCGATCATCCCGCTGCCGATCACGGCGGCCTTCAGCATACCGTCCGCCTCCCTTCCCGTTCTGTCTGGCTCGATTATACCGGAACGCAAAAAAGCAGTCAATACACGATATTGACCACTTTAAGCACAATATTGCCATGGGGGACTACCGGTTCCGGCAGGTCCTTCCGAATTCCTTCTTGTAGACGCGGTAGAAATAGTTCACGTCCGGGAAGCCGCACCGCTGAGCGATCTCCGATACGGTCGCGTCCCGGTTCCGGAGAAGATAGTCCGCCAGCTTCAGCCGGTAGCGGTTGACGTAGGCCACCACCGTCTGACCGGTCACCTGCTTGAACAGGCGGCAGAAATAGTACTTGCTCAGGCGGCAGAGCGCCGCGAGCTCGTCCACGCTGATCCGTCCCGCGTAGTTGGCGCTGATGCTGTCCAGCGCCGGCAGGATGCTCTCGTAATACCGGATGGATGCGATCTGGACGTTGTTGAGACGGTCCCGGTCCACATAGCGCCGGAAAAGGATCTCGAAGAATTCCGTCATCTGGCAGGTGATGACGAGCTGCCAGCCCTCCTCCCGCTCCGCCTCCTCCCGGGCCGCCGCCGTCAGGATCTGGCGGAGCCGCTCGTCGCCGCGGATCACGTTCTGAAAGCACAATCTCCTGCCGAGCAGCTTGAAACGGAGATCCGGGGTCCTCGGATCGTTCTGCTTCAGAAAGTCGAGAGAGAGCATCGCGAGGCAGCAGTACATCGGCGTTTCGCCGGTATAAACCGTGTAGTGATACTCGTACGGATTGACCACGACGACGTCCCCCGGCCCGACGTCGTACAGCGTGCCATTGATCATCAGAGTGGCGGATCCGGACGTGATCAGCTTGATTTCCAGCTCCTCGTGGAAGATCCCGGTCGAGTCGCGGGGGTCGTAGGACGCGTTCAGATGCTGAGACTTGAGCAGGAAAGGAAACGACGGATCCTCGAAGGGGATGGGCTCTTTCAGTTTCGGGGTCTCCTCCAGCATGATCCTCCGCCTCCTTCCGTCTCCCCGGTTTTCTCTAGGATAGCACAGACCGGCTCTCCTGTCAATCCGCCGGCACCATTTCACCGAGGTTAATTCCGCAAGATTCTCCAGTATTTCCGCAAACGCGGATATTTACAAAACGGCGGAAAAAGGATATAATAGACGAAAAGGGAGCGGGTGTCCCCCGTTCCCCGGCCTGAACCATTCGGAAAGGAACGACTATGGAAGCCATCAAGAAGATCGATCTTCACGCCCACGTCATCGGAAGCGGGCGGATCACGCCGCCCGACCCCTTCAACGGTCAGAACATGCCGACGGCGGAGGAACTGCTCGGGCTGTACGATAAACTCGGCATCGAACGGGGCGTCCTTCTCCCGATCGTCTCGCCCGAGGGTCAGCGGGCCGCCATTTCGAACGAGACCTGCATCCTGACCGCGGAGAAATATCCGGACCGGTTCTCCTGGTTCTGCAACGTGGACCCGAGAGCGATCCGGGATCGCTCCACGAACCGTCTTTCGTATCTGCTCGATTTCTACAAAAATCTCGGCGCGAAGGGTCTCGGGGAGCTGACTTCGAACCTGTACGCGGACGATCCTCTGACCGACCACCTCTTCTCCTGCTGCGAGGAGGTCGGACTGCCGGTCCTCTTCCACATCTCGCCGTCCGTCCGGAAGGACTACGGCATCGCGGACGACCTCGGCCTGCCCAGGCTCGAAAAGATGATCCGGAGCCATCCGCGCCTGCAGTTTATCGGCCATTCGCAGCCCTTCTGGAGCGAGATCTCCGCCGACAACAGCGACGAGATCCGGAACACCTGTCCGGACGGTCCCGTGAGACCGGGCCGTCTCTGGACGCTGATGCGGACCTACAGGAACCTGACCTGCGACCTGTCCGCAGCCAGCGGTCGCAACGCCATGATGCGGGATCCAGAGAACGCGGTCGCCTTTCTGACGGAGTTTCAGGACCGGCTCTACTACGGCTGCGACATCTGCAGCGTCGAAAAGCGCCATCCCTTCCTCTTCCGCGCGTTCCTGGACAGCCTCGCGGAATCCGGCGCGCTCCCGATGACGGCCTACCGGAAGATCTGCCGGGACAATGCGGCCGCGCTTCTGGGACTCTGAATCCCGCAACCGAACACGACGGCCCGGGTCGACGACCCGGGCTTTTCTCACGCCCGGCGTGCGGCCCGCCATATCTTTTAACAAAATCGTTCAATTCTCTTCATCGTATACCGACGAAACTGCGTTATAATTGAACGGTATGAAACAATCGTCCGGAAGGAGGGTGCCGATGAAGATCCTGAAAGAAAAAATCATAGAGGCGGCTTTTTCGGTCCTTCCCGTCGCCCTGATCGTCGTCATCCTGTTCGCGACGCCCCTCGTCGACCTTTCCGCGACGGAGCTGGCTGTGTTCCTCGTGTCTTCCGTCCTGCTGATCGCCGGCATCGCTCTGTTCAGCCTCGGCGCGGATCTCGCCATGTCTCCCATGGGCGAGCACGTGGGCGCCGGACTCACCCGGGCCAGACGGCCGCTCCTTCTTGTCGCGGTCTGTTTTCTGATGGGCGTGCTCATCACGATCGCGGAACCGGATCTGTCCGTTCTGGCAAAGCAGATCGAAGACATGGTCTCGAGCGGACTGCTCCTCGCCGCCGTGGGCGGCGGCGTCGGTATCTTTCTCGTCCTGTCCGTCCTCCGGACCGTTACCGGAAAGACGCTTCCCCCTCTTCTGATGTTCTTCTATCTCGTGATCTTCGCCATGACCGCCTTTCTCTTCCTGCGGTCGGACGGCGCCTTCGCCACCGTGGCCTTCGACTCGGGCGGCGTCACGACCGGCCCCATCACCGTGCCCTTCATCATGTCCCTCGGAATCGGCATCGCCGCGACGGCCGGGCGCACCTCGGGCGCCGAGGGCAGTTTCGGATCGATCGCGCTCTGCTCGGTCGGGCCCGTCCTTGCCGTCGTACTGATCGGGTTCTTTTCCGGAGGCGAAGTCACCTACACGCTCCCGGACTATTCCGTCGGATCCCATCTGGGCTCCGGTCTCCTTCCCACCATCCTCGACACCTGTCTCGAGGTCGCAGTATCCCTTCTGCTGATCGCGGGGTTCTTCCTGATCCTGCAGTTCACGGTCCTGAAACTGCCGGCGGCCAAGCTGAAAAAGATCGGCATGGGCGTCCTCTACACGTACGCCGGACTCGTGATCTTCATGAACGCGGTCAAAATCGGCTTCATGCCCATCGGTTTCAAACTGGGCACCGAACTGGCCAGCAACGTCCCGCCCGCCCTGCTCTCCGTCTTCGGTCTCGTCACGGGAACGGCGACGGTCCTGGCGGAACCGGCCATCCGGGTCCTCACCCGCCAGGTGGAACGCGTCACGGACGGGAACGTCAGCCGTCGCTCCATGATGATCGCCCTTTGCGTCGGCGTCGGCGTCTCCGTGGGGCTCTCGCTGCTCCGGATCGTTCTGGACTTCAGCATCCTCTACTACCTGATCCCGGGCTATATCCTGTCTCTCGGCCTTTCTCTTCTGGTCCCCGGCGTCTATACCGCCATCGCGTTCGACTCCGGCGGCGTGGCCTCCGGACCCATGACCTCCAGTTTCATCCTCCCCTTCGCCATCGGCGCCTGCGCCGTGCTGCAGGGGACCGGCAAGATCCCGACCGACGCGTTCGGCGTCGTCGCGATGGTCGCGATGACGCCGCTCATCACCATCCAGCTCCTCGGGTTCCGTTCCGTCGTAACGAGACGCATCCGCGCCCGGCGCGCCATGGCCCGGATCCTTTCTTCCGAGGACGAGCAGATCATTGAGTTCACTTTCTGACGAGCCGCAAGGAGGCGCATGATGACCGACAACAGGAGACAGAAGCCGCCCATCCGGTCCCCGGAGGGCCTGAAGCTTCTCATCACCGTCGTGGATCCGGCGAAAGCTGAGTTCTACGCGGATCTGATCCAGTCCTTTTCCTCGAACCTCCAGCTGTTCGCGGCGGCGGAAGGCACGGCCAGAACGGAGGCGCTCGGCATGATGGGCCTCTCCGGAAGAGAGAAGGCCGTGATCATGAGCGTCGTACGGGCGGACCGCTCGGCGGAGATACTCGCAAAACTCATGGAAAAATTCAGAACCATCAGAAACGGCCGCGGGATCGCCTTCACCGTGCCCATGACGGGAACGATCGGCGTGCTCTGCTACCGTTTTCTGGCGGACAGACGGGAGGCGCTGATATGACATTCGAATACGAGGTGATCTTCTGTATCGTCAACGCGGGCTTCAGCGATGCCGTAATGAACGCCGCGCGTCGCAACGGCGCCACCGGCGGCACCGTCATGCGCGCCAGAGGGACCGCCGACGCGGAAGCGGAGAAGCTGTTCGGCGTCACGGTCACGCCGGAGAAGGAGATCGTGATGATCCTTGCGAAGTCGGAGATCCGGGACACGATCCTGCACGAACTGTACGCCTCGGTCGGTCTCGACACGCCGGGACAGGGAATCGCATTTTCGATGCCGGTGGACGGCACTGCCGGTCTGACGGACGCTCCAAAGAGCTGATTTGACGTACAATCTTCCAATACATCCCATATTTGAGGGGATTTTCCCCCCTTTTTCATCGGCAAATTGACCAAAATGAACATGAAATTGACTTTTCCCCTTGAAATTATCCTATCTATATGATAAAATATCACCATGTATTGCTGGCCGCAGCGGTCCCCTGCGCCGTTCCGGCACGGGAGGCGTGATACGAAGCGATGTCCAGAAACAAATACGTCAAGGACTACCGTCTGGAACAGACGATCAGTCAGAAGGGTCGGATCAAGACCGGATATTCCTATATCGGTCTTCCCTATTTCTTCATCTCCGACGGTGAATCGGTGGCCCGTCGCAAGAAAACGGCGTCCGCCGCGCTCGTTCTGAGCTGGCTCTCCTTCGTTGCCGCCCTCATCCCGCGCTCGGCCGCGACGAAAACCGCCTATGTCATCATCCCGTTCCTGCTCTCCGCTTTCGCGCTCCTTTCCCTGACCGACACGGCCTTTACCGCCTTTCCGGCCAGAGAGCCGCTGGAGCACCGGCACGCGGACAAGCTGGGAACGAAGCTCCCCGCCGCCTCGATCATCGGCGCCGCCCTGACGGCCGGCTCGCTGATCGCCATGGCCGTGGCGTTCTTCACCGGATCGCTCGATCCGATGACCGGAGACGCCGTGTTCGCGGGCTGCGCCCTGATCGCCCTTCTTTCCGAGGTCTATATCTTCGCCTCCCGCAAGCAGTTCCGTACCCGCGAGGGACGGGCGGGCGAAGGCTATGTGACGGACGGGAAGGAACAGATTCCGGAAAGCGGATCCGGGACCGGAGCGTCCGAAGAGACGCCTCCCTCCGGGGAATGACACATCCTACCGTTTAAACTGCCTAACGGCGTTTAATACACATTTTTTAAGGAGGAAAAATCCAACCATGAGAAAACTCACTGCACTCCTTGCTCTTCTGCTCGTGCTGGTGATGGTTCTCGGCCTCGTGGCCTGCGACAAGAATGAGCCCGAAGAAACGAAGCCGACCGAAACCGAAGCTCCCGCCGAGTCCAAGGACGAGGAAACGAAGCCGGAGGATACCACTCCTGCCGTTGAGATTCCGACCCCCGGTAAGGTGAACGAGGGCGGTACCTCCAGCGGTACGCTGTCCTACGCGACCTCCACCTTCGGTCAGAAGTTCAGCCCGTTCTTCTACACCACCGCCTATGACGGAGAAGTCGTCGGCCTGGTCGAAATCGGCCTGCTCGCTTCCGACCGTGGCGGCGCCGTGATCAATAACGGCATCCAGGGCGAGACCGTCAACTACAACGGCACCGACTATACCTACTACGGCGCCGGCAACGTCGAAGTCATCCAGAATGACGACGGCACCGTTGACTACAAACTCGTCATGCGCGACGACATCAAGTTCTCCGACGGAGAACCCGCCAACATCGACGACGTGATCTTCGGCATCTACGTCCAGGCCGACCCGGCCTACGACGGATCCTCCACGATCTACGCTCTGCCGATCAAGGGCATCGCGGACTACCGCAACTCCATGAGCAACATCGCCACCATGGTGAACACCGGTGACGACGACAATCTGAAGGCCGCCGGCGTGACCGACGAGCAGGTTGCTGTCTACAAATCGGCCGTTGACGCCGCGGGCGAGAAGTTCGCTCAGGAGATCATCGACTACGTCGTTGCGAACTACACCGACGACTATGCGGAAGCCTATATCGGCGCCACTCCTGACGAAGTCCGCGCCGATCCCGCTCTCCAGACCAAGCTCGGCATGTTCCTCTGGGGCTTCGACAGCTACTGGGAAGAGGGTGCCACCGCCGCTGATTACTGGGCCGGCATCGTCGACAACTACGGCGGAGACATCATCGCCGCTTCCGATACCGAATCTGCCGGTTCCTCCATCACGGATCTGATCAAGGATGAGCTCGGCGACAAGGTCGACGAATTCTACGGCATGATCCCCGTTTCCAGCGTGGACTACATCGAAGGCATCGAGAGAACCTCCGACTACAGCATGACCGTCCACATGACCGAGTATGACGCCACCGCCATCTACAACATGAGCTTCTACATCGCTCCTCTGCACTACTATGGCGACAAGGCTCAGTACGACTATGAGAACCATAAGTTCGGCTTCACCAAGGGCGACCTGTCCGGCGTGAAGGCGAAGAACACCCAGCCTCTCGGCGCCGGCCCGTACACCTATGAAGGCTACGCGAACGGCGTTGTGACGATGAAGGCCAACCCGAACTACTTCCTCGGCACGCCGAAGATCGAGTACGTTCTGCTCAACGAATCCGTTGACGCCGACTACGTGCCCGGCATCGTGTCCGGCAAGTTCGACGTTGCTGTCCCGTCCATCAACGACGAGACTCTGAACGCCATCAAGGACGCCAACTCCAACGGCGAAATCGTCGGTGACGCCATCACCACCGTCCTCGTTGACTACCGCGGCTACGGCTACATCGGTATCAATGCCGACCTCGTGAACACCGGCACTCCCGGCTCCGACGAGTCCAAGGCTCTCAGAAAGGGCTTCATGACGCTGTTCTCCGTCTATCGTGACACCGTTGTGAACTCCTACTACGGCGACCGCGCCACCGTCATCCAGTACCCGATCTCCAACACTTCCTGGGCTGCTCCTCAGCCGGCTGACGTCGGTTACAAGAACGCCTACTCCGTTGATGTGGACGGCAATGCCATCTACACCGCTGCCATGACCGAAGAAGAGAAGTACGCCGCCGCCCTCGAGGCTGCGATCGGCTACTTCAAGGCCGCCGGTCTGGAATATGACGAAGCTGAAGGCAAGTTCAAGACCGAGAAGAGCTGGGAGATCATGATCCCCGGTCAGGGCACCGGCGACCATCCGGCGTACGGCATTGCCACCGCCGCCTCCACCGCTCTTGAAGGCATCGGCATCACCCTCCAGGTGAACGACGTCGGTACCTCCACTTGGAACAACGCTCTCGAAGGCAATACGGCTCAGATGTGGGCTGCCGCTTGGCAGGCCTCCGTCGACCCGGATATGACCCAGGTCTATCACAGCTCCAACGCGCACGGCAACGGCACCAACTCCAACCACTACTCCGTTGACGACGCCGCGCTCGACGATCTGATCAAGGCCGGCCGTTCCAGCGCCGATACCGAAGAGAGAAAGTCCATCTACAAGGAAGCTATGGAAATCATCCTTGACTGGGGCTGCGAACTCCCGACCTACCAGCGTAAGGATTGCTCCACTTTCTCCACGGCCCGTATCGACATCGACACCATCCCGCAGGATATGACTCCGTACTGGGGCTGGGCTGCCGAGCTCGACACCATGATCGTGAAATAATTCTGTTATCTGACAAAACCTGATACAGAATAAACGTCCTTAACCGGACAACGCTCACGGAAGGGGGGCCTCCCCCCTTCCGTGGGTGCGTTTTTATCCGAGACACCCTTTTTCATGTATCAAGAACAGAAGAGAAAGTAGGATCATCTTATGCTGAAGTACACCTTGCGCCGTATCCTATACAGCATTATCATCCTGTTCTTCGTCATGTTCATCATCTACGTGCTGATGTACAATATGCCCGCCGGGTTCATCGAGACGAAGGCAAGAGAACTCGCCTCCCGTCCCGGTGCGACCAAGAGCTACTCCGAGTGGCTGGCCGATCTGAACACACAGTACGGTATGGACAAAGGCGTCTTGCAGGGTTACCTGATCTGGCTGAAAAGCGCCGTCCAGGGACAATGGGGCGACAGCTGGGCCTGGACGATCCCGGTCACCCAGGAATTCCATAACACCGTGTGGTACAGTTTTGCTCTCGGTCTCGTCTGCTTCATTTTCGAGATCCTGATCGCTATCCCGCTCGGCATCACCGCCGCGAAGAAGCAGTACAGTTTCACGGACTACTTTACGACCGTCTTCGCGATGGTCTGCATCTCCAT
>JAEEGL016497801.1_pt1 | contig 11674 bp, 8 predicted proteins | sample 9134231 | NCBI WGS metagenome assembly JAEEGL01 (sample SAMN16246548, study PRJNA631951) | gut metagenome | biome: gut microbiome; feature: rumen; material: fiber-attached | host: Bos | place: Iran: Karaj | collected 2018-10 | reverse complement strand
GCTCTTCCTCGACCTGATCCAGGAAGGCAATCTCGGTTTGATCAAAGCAGTTGAAAAGTTTGACTACCGCAAGGGATTCAAGTTCTCAACATATGCCACGTGGTGGATTCGTCAGGCCATTACACGTGCTATCGCAGATCAGGCTCGCACCATACGTATTCCGGTGCATATGGTGGAGACGATTAACAAGCTGATCCGTGTTTCCCGTCAGCTGCTTCAGCAATACGGCCGTGAGCCGACACCGGAGGAGATAGCCGCGGAAATGGGTATTTCTGAAGCAAAAGTCCGTGAGATAATTAAAATCGCGCAGGAACCTGTTTCTTTGGAAACTCCGATCGGCGAGGAGGAGGACTCGCATCTTGGAGACTTTATTCCGGATGATGACGCTCCCGCTCCCGCAGAAGCCGCATCTTTCACCCTCATGAAAGAACAGCTGATGGATGTGCTGGATACCTTGACCCCCCGCGAAGAAAAAGTTCTCCGGCTGCGCTTTGGTCTGGATGACGGACATCAGAGAACGCTGGAAGAAGTCGGAAAAGAATTCAACGTTACCCGTGAACGGATTCGCCAGATCGAGGCAAAGGCGCTTCGCAAGCTCCGTCATCCTTCCCGCAGTAAAAAACTGCGTGATTATCTTGATTGATCCCATGAATCATAAATCACTCGATCCCCGCCTTTCGCTGGCTTTCAGCCTTTACGACGCTTGCGTCCTAGCTGCTGATATCGGCACAGATCATGCACATCTTCCGGCCGCGCTTTTGCAGCGCGGCCGCTGTCAGCATATGGTTCTGACAGATATCAGTCAGAGTGCGCTTGAAAACGCCCGGATGGAGATTGTCCGCAGAAATTTGTACGATCGCGTATCTCTGCGGGTTGGAGACGGGCTCGCTCCGCTTGACGAGGCATTTGATATGATTTCGATCATGGGTATGGGCGGACGGACAATCCGGGATATTCTGCTCTCAGGGGAGAAAAAACTTCGGGGAGCCTCGCTTCTCCTTTCCGCGCACACAGACTGCCACCTGATCCGTACTGCTGTAAGAGACATCGGTTATCATCTTGATCGGGAAGAACCTTGTTACGCCGCAGGCAGATATTATCTGATTATTCGTGCTCGTCCCGGACCTGCGGAGATGTCTGACCGTGTAATCCGTCTCGGCGGTCCTCTGTTTGATTCCATGTCCCCGTTTCTCATTCCTTATCTGCAGCGTCGGCGGAATATCCTTGAGGATCATTTGCGCGGACTTCTTTCTGCATCTGACAAAAGCAATCCGGATATACAGCAGATTCGTAAAGATATAGCTTTTTATGACAATTTTCTGTCAGCTGGCCGCTGACCCGGGAGGGCTGAAATGACTGTACAGTCAATCTATGACCTTATTCACGCTGTTGCGCCTTTCAATACGCAAATGGAATGGGACAATTCCGGTCTGCTCGTAGGTTCCCCCAAGCAGGAAGTCCAGGCAGTTCTTTTGGCGCTTGATGTCACGGAACCCGTGATTGATGAAGCACTCGAAACCGGCTCCAGTTTGATTGTGACTCATCATCCGCTGATGCTCAATGCACTTCATAAGCTGACGGATGACAATTTCGAGGGCCGCCTGATCCGCCGTCTGATCCGTGAAAACATCAGCCTGATTGCCGCCCATACGAACCTTGACCAGGCAACCGGCGGAATCAACGATACGCTTGCTGCGCTCTGCGGATTGACAGATTTTTCCGGTGATGGCTTTTTCCGCTGCGGTGCCCTGTCCATTCCGATGTCTGTCCGTTCTTATGCAGATCTTCTGTGCGAAAACCTTAAGACAACAGTCCGCATCATGGCGCCGGAAAACAGAATCATCCACAAAATTGGACTTAGTTCAGGCAGCGGCGGCGGAGAATGGCTAAGGGCAGCAGAAACAGGCTGCGATGCTTTTGTCAGCGGAGAAATCAAACATCATTTCGCACTTGCTATGTCGGATGCTGGTATTGCAGCTTTTGCATGCGGTCATTTTGAAACCGAAGAGCCTGGAATCGCGCTGCTGGCTGAATCTTTACAAAACGCCCTTAATCAATTAAAATGTAATGTGAGGGTTTTTGTATCCGCGGTTCCGGCGTATTCATTTTCCCTGCGCCCGTGACAGGCGGTTTTCCTGTCAGAAGGAGGTCCCTGTATGGAGAATTTTGAAGCATTGTGGGCTTATCAGGTAGAAGATATTAAAGCAGATGCCATTGCAAATGCCATCCGCCGTTCTCCAATCCGTCAGAAGCTCGAAAAAACGCGTGATCTGATCCTGGACCGCCAGAAGCAGTACAAGCAGATAGAAGTTGAAATTACTGCGATGGCAGACCGCAAGGATATCATTGAGCAGGCTGTTGCTCATTCTGAAGCACAGCTCAATTCCCTGAAAGAGCGTTTCGAATCAAATCCGCCTCAGACTGCCGAGGACGTAAAGGCGCTGATGATTGAGGTCAGTCACTGCAGAGATACCATACGCCAGTATGAAGCGGAAATCGCCCGCATCGTAAAAGAATCAACTGCGCATGATAAGCAGCAGAAGATCGTTCGGGTAGAAGCTGCCAATGCCAAAAAATCATTTGATCAGTTAAAGGCTGAATATGAGGAGGAATCTCAAAGCAGAAAAGCCGAACTTGATGAACAGCGTGCAAAAGCCAAAGCGCTTGTCGGATCTGTGGATCCTTCCCTCTTGGAGGAGTATAATACGATCAAGAAACACATATCCCCGCCTGTAGCAAAACTGACCCATGGTCAGTGCTCCGGCTGCAACACTTCCCTTCCTTCCGCCGTTCTTTCACGTATTAAGAGCGGAGCTCTTGTCGAATGTGAAACCTGCGGTCGTATGATCATTCAGTAAACTGTCCGGCACTGCGCCGTTTCCGTTTGGAAACGGCTTTTTTGTTTCTGATATATTCAGAGAAGTGTCCTTTTATCATCTGGCGAATCACGGATTCCGTAAGCAGCGTACATAAATCGTAATTGACGAACAGTTTTGGTTATGCTATTCTTTGGATGAAAACGTTACCGATATCGTTTCCGGAATCAGGCCGGGAGGGAGAACAAGGAATGAAAGTCTATACCATTAAGGATATTGCGCAGATGGCGAAAGTCTCCGTTACGACCGTCAGCCGTGTTCTGAATCACCGTCCGGATGTCAATCCATCCACTCGTAAAAAAGTTGAGCGGATTATCGAAGAAAACAATTTCGTCGGAAACAAAAATGCACGCGGCCTCAAACAGACAAGCGAAGTCATTGCTTTGATCATCAGGGGCCGTTCCAATCCATTTCTGAACTCGCTGGCTGAATCGATTCTTGAACACGCCGCGTCGCTGCCGGATAGTATTGTAACAGAATATATAGATGAGAAAGCCGATGAATTCAGAACTGCCCTGCGCATAACAAGGCAAAACAGAGTCAAAGGTATGATTTTCATTGGCAGCCTTATTGATGATCGGGTCCGTGTTATCCGTCATCTGGAGATCCCTGTTGTTTTTACGACCGTTAATGCACAGGCAGCGGCGATGGCAAATGCTTCTTCCGTTGCGGTGGATGACCGCGGTAATGGACGTCTTGTAGGTGAAGAGCTTCTTTCTGCCGGGCACAGGAAAATTGCAGTATTCGGTTCCAATCCTGTTGCCGCTGATTCCCTGGCAATGCGTTTTCAGGGGTTCTGTGATGCTTATGCGGACCGGGGGTTGACCTTTAGTCCGGAAGATTACCGGGAATGCCGGTTCTCCCTGGAAGCCGGTTATCGTACGGCCTTTGATTATTTCCGTGATCATCCGGATACAACCGCGCTCTTCGCTATGAGTGATGCTGTTGCTGTCGGTGCAATCCGCGCCTTGCAGGATCTTGGAAAAGCTGTTCCGGATGACATTAGCGTCATCGGGTTTGACGGCATCGATCTCAGCCGCTATACAATTCCGCGTCTGACTACTGTTGAACAGCCGGTAGAAGAAATCGCCCGCCGTAGTGTTGAGCTTCTGCTGGATATGATGCAAAAACGCACTGAACCCTGTCATGTCCTGGTTAAGGCTGTCTACCGAAAGCGCGAATCCGTTTCTGCCCCGCGCTTTTAATATAATACTGAAAGGAGTCTTTTCAATGCGTTCAAGCGGTGTCCTGATGCATATTACTTCACTTCCTTCTCCCGGAGGAATAGGAAGTCTTGGACAGGAAGCTTTTGAATTCGCAGATTTTTTGCAGGCATCCGGCTTCAGCATCTGGCAGGTATTGCCTGTCGGTCCAACCGGATATGGAGAAAGCCCGTACCAGTCCAGTTCCGTGTTTGCAGGAAATCCGCTCCTGATTTCCTGCCGTGCTCTGCGGGACGAAAAGCTGCTTTCCTACAGTGATGATGAAGAATATACACCCGAGAATCCTGAGAAAGTTGATTATGATGCAGTCCGGGCAAATAAAGCCTTGCTCCTCCGCAGATGCTTTGCTGAATCTGCAGATAAAATGAAAAAAGAACTGAAAGCATTCTGTGATGAGAATTCCTGGGTAACTGATTACGCCCTGTTCACAGCGCTGAAAAACCATTTCGGCGGCGCTATGTTTTCCTCCTGGCCTGATAAAGACATTATCCGGCGCAAACCCGCAGCAATTGCAAAATACACTGAGCTGCTGAAAGATGATGTGGCATTTCATGTTTTCTGCCAGTATCTGTTCCGCCGCCAGTGGTTCGAGCTGAAGAAATACTGTAATGCAAGAAACATTTTACTTTTCGGTGATATGCCCATCTATGTTGCAGAAGATTCAGCGGATACCTGGACACGGCCGGATATCTTCCAGCTGGACCGGAACAGGATTCCAAAGCGCGTCGCCGGTGTTCCACCGGATTACTTTTCAGAAACAGGTCAGCTCTGGGGCAATCCTCTGTACCGGTGGCACCGCCTCCGCCGGCACGGTTATGACTGGTGGGTCAAACGTATGAAAAACATGGCGGAAATGTACGATCTGGTTCGAATAGACCACTTTATCGGATTTGCAAATTACTATTCTGTTAAGCACGGTATGCCGGATGCGCGTAAAGGTAAGTGGATCATCGGTCCGGGAAAGGATTTATTCAGAGTTCTTAAAAAGGAAGTTCCCGGGATACGGATAGTTGCCGAAGATCTCGGCTGCGTGAATGATCGTGTCCGTGATCTTCTTAAATGGTGCGGTTATCCCGGTATGAAAGTGCTCACTTTCGGTTTTGATGGGGATGAAAGCAATCCGCATTTCCCCGGAAACTACCGGCAGAATACCGTAGCTTACACCGGAACGCACGATAATGACACTGTAATGGGCTGGGTGGAAAGCGCTTCACCGCAGGCGCTGGAACTGGCCATGAAAACCCTTGGTTTTAATAAGCCCGAGAAAGCGCCGGAGGCTTTTATCAGTTACCTTTTGGAATGCCCCTGTGACACAGTGATAATTCCCATGCAGGATATTCTTTGTCTTGGGCGCGAAGCCAGAATGAATTATCCCGGCGCGCTCGGCGGCAACTGGCTCTGGCGTATGAAACCGGATGCCTTGTCCCTGGAGCTGTCCATTAAATATAATACGCTCAATGATAAAGCAGGCAGGAGATAATCCGTATGATGAACGCAAAACAATTAATTAAAAAAGCTGAGCAGCACCTGATGACTGAAAATCATAAAGAATTGAAAAATGCGTCCGCTGCCGAACTCCATAATGCCATAGCCGGTGCCGCTATGGACGAGCTGGCTCCGCTTTGGAAACGAAAAGAAGAGGAACGGTTTCCTCATCGGGCAGCTGTCTATCTGTCCATGGAATTCCTGGTTGGGCGCCTTGTGTATAACAATCTGTACTGTATGGGTTTGCTTGAGGAAACCAGACTTCTCCTGCAGGAGAAAGGCATCGATCTGGCTGCGCTGGAAGATATTGAGGATGACGCATTTGGCAATGGCGGTCTGGGCCGCCTGGCTGCCTGCTTTCTGGACAGCGCAGTAACGTGTAATGTTCCTCTCACCGGTTACGGTCTCCGTTTTCGCTACGGACTTTTCAAACAGGATTTTCAGGAAGGCCGTCAGGTTGAGATACCGGATGACTGGTCGAAACAGGGTGATCCCTGGTCTATACGCCGGTTGGATGAAGCCGTTGTCGTTTCGATGAAAACCGGGGATGTCCTGGCCGTCCCCTATGACATGCCGGTCGTAGGCTACGGTGCAAAAAACGTAGGTACGCTGAGACTCTGGCAGACGGAAAGTCTTCATGAAGTGGATTTTGGTTTATTCAACAATCAGGAGTATGCAAAGGCTGCTGCCGGCAAAAACCTGGCGGAGGATATAACCAAGTTCCTTTATCCCAACGATACAAAAAAGCAGGGGAAACAGCTTCGGGTTAAGCAGCAGTATGTGCTTGTTTCCGCTACAATGCAAGACCTCCTGCGTGCCTACAGGAAACGCCATGGCAGTGATTACTCATTCTTTGCAAAGGAAGTGGCTGCTCAGCTTAATGACACGCATCCCACAATGGCAATTCCCGAATTGATCCGCCTGTTGGGTGAGGATGGTGTCTCTTTCGAGGATGCTTTCCTCATTGCCAGGAAAACCTTTGCCTATACCAATCACACTGTCATGCAGGAAGCTCTGGAAAAGTGGGATCTTTCGCTGCTTTCCTCTGTATGTCCCCAGATTGTCGGCATTATCCGTAAAATTGATGCACGTTTCCGCCGGGAAATTAAAAAAAAGGGGAAGGAAATATCCTCTTCCCTGTGCATCATCCTGAACGGTTATGTTCACAGGGCGCGTGTGGCTGCTTATGCATCCCATGCTGTCAACGGCGTTGCCGCGCTTCATACGGAAATACTGAAAAATGACGTCTTTGCTGAGTGGTATAAACTTTATCCGGAACGTTTCCAGAACAAGACAAACGGTATTACACAGCGCCGCTGGCTCGGCTTATGCAACCCGGAGCTCTGCAGCCTGATCGAAAGCCAGATCGGGCCGGGCTTTATCACTGATCTGAGCCGTCTCGCAAAACTGGATCCGCTCATCAATGCAGAACTGTGTAAAAAGTTCAGTGCAGTAAAGATGGAAAAAAAGAAACAGCTCTGCATTGAAATTGCGAAGCGTGAAAAAACAGAGCTGAATCCCGGCATGGTATTCGATGTGCAGATAAAACGGCTTCATGAATATAAACGCCAGTTTATGAATGCATTGAGTATCCTGGTGATCTATGACCAGTTGAAAAAAGGGCAGCTGAAGGATCTTCCTCCGGTGGCGTTTATCTTTGGTGCCAAAGCAGCTCCCGGCTATGACCGCGCAAAAGCCGTTATTCACTGGATTAATATGATTGCAGAAAAAGTCAACAGTGATCCGAAAACAAAAGACCGCCTGAAAGTTGTCTTTGTCCGGAACTATTGCTGTTCCTGGGCAGAAAAGATCATCCCTGCGGCGGACATATCTGAACAGATATCGCCCGCCGGCACGGAAGCATCCGGCACAGGCAATATGAAGCTGATGCTGAACGGCGCAGTCACGCTTGGTACCTTTGACGGCGCAAATGTTGAAATCGTTGAAGAAGCCGGTCTTGAAAACAATTATATTTTCGGCGCAACTGTGGAAGAACTTGAGAAAATCAGGGATACATACAACCCGGTGAAAATCTATAAAAAGAACGCTGCTCTCCGCCGTGCGCTGGACACTCTTACTGACGGTACATTTCCGGATGAAGACGGCGCACTGAGAGAACTTCATGATGCAATTCTGAAGGGGGCATCCTGGCATAAACCCGACCATTATTTTGTTATGAAGGATTTTGAAAGTTATTATGATGCGAAACTTCGTGCTATCCGTGATGCCGGTTCAGGCGATACAGCCTTTTTCCGGAAATGCCTGATGAATGTTGCTCACGCCGGCAAATTTTCTTCTGACCGCACAATTCTTCAGTATGCAAAAGAAATCTGGAATGTATAAAAATATGAGAAAAGGGCGCCTCCGGGCGCCCCTTTCTCGTTTACTCTTCAGATAATTTCAAACATCTTTTTCAAAACTATCGCCGCCTGCTTGACGTTATTCTTTTTTTCGCCTGCTTTGATCAGTGCATCCTGCGCTTCCCGCAGTGTCATACCCTGTTTCATTGTTTCAACCAGCCTGGCTTCAATCGATAATGCTGTCTTTGGCTGCTCATTTTCAGCATCCGGAACCCCGTGCAGATCAATCACTACACAGTATTCGCCCTTTTCGGCTTTCTCATTTTCCTTTAAATCGGCAAGTACTTCTGCAGGTGTTCCGTATAATGTTTTTTCGTGCAGCTTTGTCAGATCGCAGCAAACCGTCAGCGTCGCTTCCGGTATCATCTCCGCTATGGCCTCCGTCAGTTCAATGATGCGGAATGGTGATTCATGGACTACCGCAACCCGCACACCGGCAGAGATTTCCTTAAGCTTTTCGCGCAAGGTTCTCTTTTCGCGCGGAAGAAAGCCGTAAAAAGCGAATTCCCTGGAGTCCGCCCCGCTCACGCTCAATGCAGAAATACCGGCACAGCATCCCGGGATCGGTATTACCCGTATTTTCCTGCTCACGCATGCGCGCACAACTTCGCTCCCGGGATCAGAGATGCAGGGCGTTCCCGCATCTGTCACCAATGCAGCCTGCAGATCCTCCTCAAGAATCTTCTCCGCCAGCGTTTCTGCCTTGCCAATCCCGCTGTGCCGGTGACAGCTCACCAACGGAGCATGAAAGCCGAATACCTGGCATAGTTTCATTGTAACCCGCGTATCTTCTGCGATAATCAATCCGGCATTTTTCAGCGTTTCAATGCCGCGGGGAGACAAGTCCTGCAAATTCCCGATCGGTGTACTTACTACATACAGCACTGCCATAATCAGTCCTCCCCGATCTTCTCCCCCACACGGAGCTTAGCACTTCTGGATCTCGGATTGCGTTTTGTCTCCTCTTCGGAAGGCGGAATTGCTCCTCCTGCAAGCACCTTCATAACCGGTTTTCGTCCGCAGGTACAGATCGGCGCTTTGGGCGGGCAGATACAAGGATGTTCCATCGTTCGGAAACAGTTTTTGACAATCCGGTCTTCTAGTGAATGAAATGTAATAACGCATATCCGTCCGCCCGGCTTCAGACATTCAGTAAAATCCTTCAATGCCTGTTCCAGCGGAGCCAGTTCATCGTTCACTGCGATCCGGACAGCCTGAAAGGTTTTGCGTGCAGGATGACCGTCGTCTTTGCGGCGTACTGCTTTCGGGATGGCCGCGTCGACCGCTCCGACCAGATCAAACGTGGTTTCCATCGGTTTCTTTCTTCTGTGTTCACAAATGATGGCAGCGATTCTTGAAGCCCATTTTTCTTCGCCGTAATCCCGCAAAATCCTTGCGATATCCTTTTCATCAGCAGTGTTCAGGAATTCTGCCGCTGTCATTCCCCGGCTTCTGTCCATCCGCATATCCAGAGGCGCATCCGTATGATAGCTGAAACCGCGTTCGGGAGTATCCAGCTGCGGACTTGAAACGCCAAGGTCCAGCAAAACCCCGTCGAGTTTCCCGGCTCCGGCTTTTCGCAGCAATTCTTTGCCGTCATGAAAGTTTCCACGAATCGCCAGAAATCCGGAATACCCGCTAAGTCGTTCGGAAGCTGCCTCAATAGCGGTCTCATCCCGGTCTATACCAAACAGCGTAGCTGTTCCCCGGGAGGCGCGCAGAATTGCCTCGCTGTGCCCGCCGCCGCCGAGTGTCCCGTCGCAATATACGCCGTTCTCCCGGATATTCATCCATTGCAGAACTTCCTGCAGCATCACAGGTTCATGCTGAAATCCCATGTTGTCAGTTCCTCAGATGTTTTCCTTCAGTTCGGCAATACGGTTCTCAAGTGACTTTGCCTTTGCCTCTGCTGCTTCCAGTTTATCCTTTTCTGCTTGCACCAGCTGTGCCGGTGCCTTGGCAAGGAAGCCCTGATTGTTAAGCATGCCTCTGGAGCGGTTCATTTCCTTATGCAGGTTTTCCAGTTCCTTGCCGAGGCGTAAAATCTCCTTTTCAAAATCCACAAGGTCTCCCAGCGGAATAAAGAGCTCACCGGCTGCTGTAACAGCGGACACAGTTTTCTCTTTCACTTCATTCCGATCCTGCAGCAGCACGGATTCAGAAGCGCCGGCCAGACGGCGGAAGTAGCCGTCTCCGCCCGCCAGTGTTTCCGCCCAGCCTTCAGCCGGCAGAAGCATCAGCCTTGTACGTTTCGAGGGTGCCACATTCATCTCGCTCCGCAGATTACGGATTGTGCGGATGATTTCCATAATGCCCTGCATTTTCTGTTCATCCTCTTTAAAGGAGAACTGCATTTTTACCTCAGGCCACCTCTGCAGCATCAGGAATCCTTCTGTTTCAGGTAGGTACTTATATACCTGTTCCGTCAGGAAAGGCATGAAAGGATGAAGAAGTTTGAGCAGGTTTTCCAGTACATAAAGCAGAACCGCTTTCACCGTTTCTTTGCTCTCACCGTCCTCACCCAGCAGACGTGATTTACTCAGTTCAATATACCAGTCACAGAATTCGCTCCATGAGAAATCATAAATTTTGGTGGCTGCCAGTCCAAAGTCGCCGTCCTCCATATGATCCGATACATCCCGGATCGCTTCCTGCAGGCGGCTCAGAATCCACTTGTCCGCTGTTTCCAGCTTTTCAGGATTGAAATCCTTCCGGTCGCTGACGTTCATCAGCACAAAACGGCTGGCGTTCCACACCTTGTTGGCAAAATTCCTTGCTGCTTCCACCTTGTCGCGGCTGTAACGCGTATCGTTTCCGGGACTGACGCCCATCACGAGGCTGAAGCGCAGAGCGTCAGCGCCATACTCCTCCACAACTTCAAGCGGATCTACGCCGTTGCCAAGGGATTTGGACATTTTTCTTCCGAGCTCGTCGCGGACAAGGCCATGGATCAGAACTGTTTCAAAAGGCGTTTCGCCCATGTTCTCGATTCCGGAAAAGATCATCCTGGCCACCCAGAAGAAAATAATATCGTATCCTGTCACAAGCATGTTTGTCGGATAGAAATATTTCAGGTCTTCAGTCTTTTCCGGCCATCCCAGCGTTGAGAAAGGCCACAGTGCGGAAGAAAACCAGGTGTCCAGAACGTCTTCATCCTGCCGCAGTTTTCCGCCGCATTTCGGACAGTATGCCGGATCCTCCCGGGCAACCGTCATCTCACCGCAATCATCGCAGTACCATGCCGGGATCCTGTGTCCCCACCAGAGCTGGCGGCTGATACACCAGTCGCGGATGTTTTCCATCCAGTTATAGTAGATTTTGCTGAACCGGTCGGGAACAAACTTTGTCTTTCCTTCCTTCACGGCGGCAATGGCCGGCTCCGCCAGCGGTTTCATTTTCACGAACCACTGCTCGCTCAGCCGGGGTTCCACGGGGGTATCTCCATGCCGGTAGCAGAAACCCACGTTGTGGGTGTAGTCCTCGGTCTTTACCAGCAGGCCAAGCTCCTCCAGCTCTGCCAGCACCGCCCTGCGGCATTCCATCGGATCCATTCCTGCAAAGCGTCCGGCGTTCTCATTCATGGTGCCGTCGTCATTGGTGACCGTGATAATCTCCAGGTTGTGACGCTGTGCCACTTCAAAGTCGTTCGGATCATGGGCAGGCGTCATCTTCACTGCGCCGGTTCCGAAATCCATCTCCACATAGTCATCCGCCACTACGGGGATTTCCT
>JAEEGL013100927.1_pt1 | contig 11674 bp, 15 predicted proteins | sample 9134231 | NCBI WGS metagenome assembly JAEEGL01 (sample SAMN16246548, study PRJNA631951) | gut metagenome | biome: gut microbiome; feature: rumen; material: fiber-attached | host: Bos | place: Iran: Karaj | collected 2018-10 | reverse complement strand
TACAAAGGCACTTCCAAAGGGAATCCTGCTGAATACCAGTGCTGATAAGTTCAACACGATGGTAATAGGCTGGGGGCATCTTGGAACCCTGTGGAATAAACCGACTTTCCATGTGTATGTTCGTCAGGGAAGATTTACCAAGGGACAGCTTGATAAAGCAGGGGAGGTTACAATCAGCGTTCCACTTGAAAATCCGGATCCTCAGATAAACAAGATCTGCGGATGGCAGTCAGGCTTTAATATCGATAAAGTAAAAGAGGCAGGGTTAGAGCTTGTAGATGCTGATACCATCAAGACTCCGGGAGTTAAGCAGTATCCTCTGACTATCGAGTGTAAAGTCCTGTATGCGCAGGATCAGGACCTTTCAAAAATCCCTGAAGATATAAGAGAAAAGACATATCCTCAGGATGTGGACGGGACATATCCCATGGCTAACAGAGATTTCCACACGATGTATGTTCGTGAGATAGTTGATGCGTATATCATTAAATAAGAGAGGAACAGAGCCTATGTTAAAAGTATATGGTAGTGAAATGTGCCCGGACTGCATTGAGTGTAAGTACAATCTGGACAGAAATAACATAGAATATGACAATATCGACATCACCAAAAACCTTAAGAGCCTGAAGGAGTTTCTTAAACTCCGCGACAATGACGAGACTTTTGATGATGCCAGGGACAATGGATATATTGGGATTCCTGCGCTTGTGACTGATGAGGGAAAGCTCACTCTGGACTGGGAAAGCTTCTTTACTCAGCAGGGAATCGAGGTTGTTCATCCTGGAGAAGCGGGAGCAGCCTGTGGTATAGATGGCAAGGGATGCTGATGTTGCCAAGAAAAAATAGGAGAAAACTATAATGAACGATGTAATCAAAGTATTGGAAAGCAGAAGAAGCTGCAGAAATTTTGGGCCTGAGATGATAAAAGAGGATCTGATAGAGATAGCTGGTAAGAGTGAAAAGGTTATTCTTCTAAAAGATTTGTCATACTCTTCATGCTTAGTGCAATTGTTGACGCATTGTGAAGGAATGCAGTAGTGGTTGGCGTAAAGGTTCCAAGCATGCCCATGATTATCAGGAAAGAGTTAAATCCGATAATGGAATTGTAATTCAGGTTGATCCGTCGCATCAGTTGAGAACTGAGTTTTCTAAGAGTCAGGAGAGCTCCAAGATCATCTGAAGAAATTGTTATATCCGCGATTTCCCTTGCGATGGACGCGCCTGTACTAACGGCAATTCCGGCATCGGCTTCGGAAAGGGCTGGAGAGTCATTAATTCCATCACCTATCATGATTACCTTTCTTCCTGCTTCGTGCGCTCTTCTTATGAAGTCAGCTTTATCTTCAGGAAGGACTTCGGAGAAGTACCTTGTAACGCCTGTTTTTTCTGCAACAGATTTTGCGGTTCTTTCGCTGTCCCCGGTCATCATAACGATATCTTCAAAACCAGCCTCTTTCAAGCTCTTTATTACTGAAGGGGCTTCATCTCTTAGAGGATCTTCAATAAGTATCACTGCAGCGAGTTCTTCACCTATAGACATATACAGGTGCGAATACTCAGGCGGAAGAGAATCGAACTTGTCAGTGAATCCAATTGGAACAGTACACTTTTCGTCCTCAAAGATGTAGTGATGGCTTCCTATACACACTTTTTTACCATCAATTGTACTGGAAATGCCATGTGCAACAATGTAGGTTGCTTTGGTATGCTTCTCTTCATGAGTAAGCCCTTTAACCTCCGCAGCTTTAACTACGGCATTGGCAATGGAGTGAGGGTAGTGCTCCTCAAGGCATGCGGCCAGACGAAGCATCTCATCCTCGTTGTGGTCGCCAAATGTGACAACCTTGGCAACTTTGGGCGTAGCATAAGTCAGAGTGCCGGTTTTATCAAAGACTATAGTTTTTGCTTCGGCCACAGCCTCCATGAACTTCCCGCCTTTTATGGAAATCTTGTGGTCGCCTGCTTCGCGCATGGCAGATAAGACAGCTATTGGCATTGCGAGCTTTAGTGCACAGCAGAAGTCAACGTTAAGAATGGAAGTTGCTTTTGTGGCGTTCCCTGTGATAAGCCAGGTGAGCAGAGTTGCCCCAAAGGTATAAGGAACAAGCCTGTCAGCCAGGTGTGCAGCTTTTGCTTCAGACTCGGACTTTAGCTTTTCGGATTCTTCTATCATAGACACAATTCTGTCATAACGTCCCTGCCCCTGAGCTTTTTGCACATTTATGACTAGTTCGCCTTCATCAATAACAGTACCGGCATATGCAAGAGAACCTTCTGTTTTGTGTACGGGCTCAGATTCACCGGTCATGGCAGCCTGGTTTACAGAAGCATCACCACTAAGGACAACTCCGTCAAGAGGTATCATGGTACCGGTTCTGACAACTATCCTGTCATTTTCTCTTATATCAGAGACATTTGAGAGAATTTCCTGACCATCAGAGGAAATCATCCATACCTTGTCAACATTGAGGGACATTGCTCTGGCCAGATCATCAACCGATTTCTTATGTGTCCAATCCTCCATCATCTCACCCATTTCAAGAAGGAACATAACATTGCTGGCTGTTGCATGGTCGCCCCTGATAAGAGACACTGCGATGCTGGTTGCATCAAGAACGGGAACTTCGAGCTTTCCGGAAAACAGGCACTTAAGTCCTTTTATAACGTAGGGAATAGCCTTTAAGTAAATGATCCCCCTTCTTATCTGCAAAGGAATGATAAATCTGCGGACGAGTTTGCTTGCAATATGAAAGAACATCCTGTCTTCATATGCAATGCGAAGCTCCCTGCCAGTATGTTCCGGAACAGTGACATCTATTTTTGTGTTATATTCGGAAAAAGCCTGTATCAGATCATCCCTGCAGGCGCAGTCATAGAAAACTATGGCATTTGATGTCCGTTCATTTACATCTGCCTTTTTTACGAAAGAAAGTGAAGACAGGTAATATTGAATTTTGTCAGCTTCAAAAGAAGACATATGGTGTACAGCAATGTGTACACGCATACGTCCCCCATTTTCATGTAGTATTTTACAATTCATAGTTATGCCCCGGCATTAGCAAGAACAGCTTTTGCATCCTCTATTTCTTTTGCTCTTTCTTCAGCATATCTTTTCTCGTTTATCTCTTTGGCATCAGCGTTGATATCCTGGCAGTTCTCCTTGATCTTAGTGTAAGTCTCAAGACAGGTATCTTTGCATCTGTATACTGCAGCAGTTATATGTGTGTAGCATTTCTTGGCATCTTTGCTGGAAAGAGCCTTAACACCTGCTGTACCAAGTGCGAAACCGCAAGCTACTTTTCCTATTGTGCTCCAACTGATCATGAATAAGTCCTTTCTGTACATGGAAATGTACCCAATTAATGAAATCGGTTTAATTAATTATAAATCAGATGAAGGATTGAAGATGCAAATGATGGTGAGAACTTTTATCAATAGACATGATTGTTTTTTTATCAGATTGTCAGTTGACCGGACAATACCGCTTATAACAGTGTCTGACAATCGGATAAAAAGATGCATGGAGGTATTATTTTGTCTATAATTATAGGAGAGGCTATATATCGGAGATGAGGATGACTACGAAGATGAAAATAGAGCATATTGCTATGTATGTGAATGACTTGGAAGCTGCTAGAGATTTCTTTTTAAAGTATCTGGATGGCACTTCTAATGATGGTTATCATAACAAAAATACAGACTTCCGGTCTTACTTTATCTCTTTTGAAGATGGAGCAAGATTGGAGTTGATGACAAAGCCTGAGATCATAGATGCAGAAAAGTCTTTGTCAAGGACAGGCTATGCACATATAGCTTTCTCTGTTGGTAGTAAGGAAAAGGTTGATGAACTAACGGAGAAGCTTAGATTAGATGGCTATGAAGTTGTCAGCGGGCCGCGTACTACAGGAGATGGATACTACGAGAGCTGTATTGTAGCTTTTGAAGGAAATCAGATAGAGATTACGGTTTGAGAAGATCTGGAGAGGGTTGAAATATGAAGAAGGTTAGAATCACAGTTAAGAAAATTGCCAGATACGAGGATCTTATGGCAGAATATGAAAATCCGATAGATCATGCCTGTTCTATGGAACTTGGACAGACTTTTGTCTGCAATGGGTGGGAAAGGCCGAAAGGCTTTTGCGAAAGTGCATGGGAAACAGTATCGCCTTTTGTAATGACGCTGGCCCATGGTGGGGAGAATTTTTATGATGGCTGGATGAAGAATCCTAAGTCTGCAATGATTTCCTGCAATGATGGATTCAGGCCGGTGAGTTTTTTGATTGAGACGATAGATGAGGATAGTGAGTCATACTTATACTAGGAAGTAATAGCGAAGCCTGTTATTGAGCTTGCTGATCAAAATGGTTGGCAGGCTTTTTTATTTTGTGAATTATATGTTATTATTGAGTTAGTGTTGGCTAACATAAAGAGGCTTATATATGAGCGTGATGATGACAACAAATGAAAATTATAAGAAAATACAGCAGATAGATTTTGTCATTCCCGGTGAAGATTACGAAAATGAAGGAAAAATGAAATGGATGGTGTTGAATGACTATATTTTTGTCGGATATATAGACATATATTCAAGATTTCTTCCAAAAAGCATTTTTACGGCGTTTTCCACAATAGATGAGGGAAAAACACCAATTAAGATCAACTACTGTTTTCGTGGCCGTTGTGAAGTCAAGCTTGGCTCAGGTGCTACAACATTTTTAGTGGGTGATGAACTCGCGATAGACTATGGAACTTCCAATAATGACGAAGAGGCATTTTTTTATCCCTCATCACAATATGAAGGGATAGAGATAATAATCTTTCCTGCGAAAGAGATGGGAAAAGAGCTTACTGAACTGGGAGGCGCAAAGACGATTAAAGGAATCACAGGTAAATTTAAAGACCGGACAATACCGCTTATAACAGTGTCTAACAGTCGGCTAAAAAGATGCATGGAAGATATCAGGGAGGATATCCTGAACTTCACGGATGAAAAGCTTTTAGAGACAGATATTATTAGGATGCTGCTCTTGCTGAAAGGTGTATCCCTTGATACTGATAAAAGAAGAACATTCTGTACCGGCTCGCAGGTGGATATCGCCAAAAAGGCATATGAGATGGTGAGTAGGGATCTTTCAAAAAGATATTCTGCTTCAGAACTCGCATCTGTTTTTGGTGTTAGCGAATCCTCACTCAAGAACTATATAAGGGTTGTTTTTGGCAGAGGATATAAGGAACTGGTAAATGAGACCAGGATGAAGAAGGCCGCAGATCTCATCAGAAACAGTGAAAAAAGCATGGGTGAGATTGCAGAATCCGTGGGCTATCAGAACCAGTCAAGGTTTTCGGAAGCATTTCTCAAATATCACAAAGTGCTGCCGATGGAATACAAAAGAATGCATTACGTTGCTAAAAAGGACAAAAATACTATTTTGTTATAGAAAAAACGGATGTAAACAGATAAAATCATGTACTGGTGTTAGCGGTTGCTAACTAAGTGAAATATTGTTTACAGAAGGAGTTGTTGCTGATTTTATAACAGGAGGAGAGAGGAGAAGATGGAAAAGAAGAAAAGTGTTATAACACAGCTGTTTGAATATGCAGGAAATTATAAGTATTTTACTATCAGTTCCTGGATACTTGCGGCCATAAGTGCTCTTGTGGCACTGGCGCCATTCTATTATATCTGGCGCATCATAAAAGAAGTTGTGGAGGTAAGACCGGATTTTTCTAAAGCGACGCACATAGTATCCTACGGATGGAGCGCTGTGGGAATGAGCCTTCTGGCCATGGCCATATATATAGCAGCGCTTATGTGCTCGCATGTGGCAGCATTCAGGGTTCAAGCAGGCATGAGAACTGCAATGATGGAACATGTTATGAAGCTTCCCATGGGCTACATTGAATCCGAGGGAAGTGGCAAGATAAGAAAGATAGTAGCAGAGTCGAGCGCTGCAACGGAAACCTATCTGGCACACAGCCTTCCGGATAAGGCAGTAAGCTATGCAACGCCTGTTGGTCTTATTGCAATGCTCCTTATTTTTGACTGGAAGATAGGACTCATATGCCTTATTCCTGCAGTTCTTGCCTTTGTCATGATGGGCGGCATGATGGGCGAAAAGATGCAGAATGACATGAAGGAATATCAGAATGCACTGGATGAGATGTCGGCAGAAGCAGTTGAATATGTCAGGGGCATTCCCGTTGTTAAGACCTTCGGGCAGACCGTTTTCTCTTTTAAGAGATTCAAGGAAGCAATTGATAAATATGAAAAGTGGACAATAACCTACACTATTGGTATGAGAATGCCTATGATCGGCTTTGTTACTGCGGCTAATGCGGTGTTCGCAGCACTTGTGGCCTGCAGTTTCATTTTTGCCAGAAATGGCGTAGCTGATACGTTTCTTTATAATATTCTCTTTTACATCATAATCACGCCGATACTTACAGTTACCCTCATGAAGGTGGCCTATGCCGGGGAGAGCCAGATGATCGTGGTTGATGCACTGAATAGAATGTATACCCTTTTGGATGTTCAGCCTCTTAAGGAGACGTCAGATCCAAAGAAGCCGGCAGACAGCAGTATAGTCATGGATGACATAGCCTTTACTTATGATGAGAATAAAGGCAATGCTATAGATGGCATAAGTCTTGATATAAAGCCGGGCGAACATATTGCCTTTGTGGGGCCCTCAGGTGGTGGCAAGACAACCCTTGCGTCACTTATCGCAAGGTTCTGGGATGTGAAGCAGGGAAGCATCAGGATTGGCGGAGTGGATGTGAGAGATATTTCGTCAAAAGAGCTGATGAAGAACGTTTCTTATGTTTTTCAGGATAGTAAACTTTTAAAGATGTCGATTCTGGATAATGTCAGGATGGGCAGAGAAGATGCCAGCGATGCTGAGGTTATACAGGCACTTAAGGATGCAATGTGCTGGGATATTATTGAAAAGCTCCCTGACGGAATAAATACAGTTATAGGAAGTAAAGGGACCTATGTGTCCGGTGGAGAGGCGCAGCGAATTTCCATAGCAAGGGCTTTTCTTAAAGATGCACCCATACTGATACTCGATGAAGCTACAGCTTTTGCTGATCCGGATAACGAGATAATGGTTCAGAAAGCTTTTGCGAATCTTTCAAAGGACAAGACAGTTATCATGATAGCCCATCGCCTATCTACGGTCGTTAATGCAGATAAGATCTGTGTCATAAAAGATGGAAAGATAGCTGAAAGTGGAAAGCATGAAGAGCTGCTTTTAGCGAAGGGTATCTATAGTCACATGTGGAATGAGTACCAGAAATCTGTGGGTTGGAAGGTTAGTAAGGGGGCCAAAGATGATAGAAAAATTACAGCATAAGTACGCTCTCTCCGAGCAGGGGGCAAAAGATATGATTAAGGCATTTGCGGCATGCACTCTGGCAAATCTGGCTCAGATGATGCCTGTGGGAATACTGTTTATGATGACAGGGGATCTTCTGAATGGAGAACTTCCTAAAGACCATCTTGTTATATTTATTGCAGGTTCGATAGTCTGCCTGTTTCTTGTGGCATTTACAGAGTATTTGCAGTATAACGCCACTTTCTTTTCAACCTATGTTGAGAGCGGCGTCAGAAGGAGAACTCTTGCAGAAAAACTGAGGAAGATTCCACTTTCTTTTTTCGGGAAAAAAGATCTGGCGGATCTGACAAATACTATCATGGCAGACTGCGCAATGATTGAGACGGCTTCATCTCATTGGCTTCCTGAACTTGTGGGTGCATTTATTTCTACCACCTTGGTTGTGATAAGCCTGTTTTTCTTTGATGCAAGAATGGCGCTGGCAGCTGTATGGGTTCTCCCTGTTGCTTTTCTCATAGTATTTACATCAAGAAATGTAATTCATAAAGTTAACAGAAGAGGAAGCAGATATAAGGTTGAGTGCCTGGATGGTATACAGGAGGCGCTTGAGACTGTAAGGGATTTAAAGGCATATAATGCGCAGGATGCCTATATGAAAGGTCTCAATAAGAAGATAAAGGCTGTAGAATCCCATAACATATTTGCAGAGTTTATAAATGCAGCCTTTGTCTGCAGTGCCCAGATGATATTAAAGCTGGGAATTGGAACTGTGGCAGTAGTGGGATCAGCACTTCTATTAAAGAATGAGGTGAGTGTTATCACCTTCTTTATGTATCTTCTTGTGGTGTCCAGAATGTATGAACCGCTTCAGATAGCACTTCAGAATTTTTCTGCACTCATAGCTACTGATACCCAGTGCGAGAGAATGGATGAAATCTTGTCTCACTATGAGCAACGTGGTGTTGAAGCCATGACGAACAATGGCTATGATATTGAATTTAAAAATGTTAGGTTTTCTTATGAGGACGGCGAGAGTGTATTAAGCGGTGTGAGCTTTACAGCTAAACAGGGCGAAGTTACGGCACTTATAGGGCCTTCAGGCGGAGGGAAAACTACTGTATCACGACTTGCTGCGAGATTCTGGGACATTGATGAAGGAAAGATCACCGTTGGAGGAATGGACATCTCGAAGATCGATCCTGAAAAACTTCTTTCCATGTATTCCATAGTATTTCAGGATGTAACGCTGTTTAATAATACTGTTCTTGAAAATATCCGAATTGGCAAGAAAGAATCCACAGATGAAGAGGTAAAAGCAGCTGCAAGACTGGCGCATTGTGATGAGTTTATTGAGAAATTGCCCGAAGGATATAACACGCTTATCGGAGAGAATGGCTCTGAATTATCCGGTGGCGAACGGCAGAGAATATCGATTGCAAGAGCTTTTCTTAAGGATGCCCCCATTATACTGATGGATGAAGCGACAGCATCACTTGATGTAGACAATGAATCTCTCATTCAGGAAGCAATCAGCGATCTGATAAAGGACAAGACGGTTCTTATAATTGCCCATCGTATGCGTACGGTCGATGGCGCAGATAAGATAGTAGTGTTAAAAGATGGAACGGTAGCAGAGTCTGATGCCCCATCAAAACTGCGCTGGAAGGATGGAATTTATAACCATATGTTGTCTGTCCAGATGCAGTCTGAAAACTGGAAAATGGCATAAATTTACCCTCATGAGCTGATTACCATAAAACGTAATCAGCTCATTTATTAAGCAAAAACAGTAACAGATGCGATTATAATGTGGTTGGAGATAAGAATTCTATTGTATCTGATTTTGAAACCCATATCTCCAAATGCATGTATGCCGAAATATTTGAGTTCTACGATATTCACTCACTGTGTAAGCATATAGCGCCGGAGTTATTTTGGGCTTATAATTAGTAATGGTTTATTTCTATAGAAGTGGTTGGATGGTATACAACGAAGCAGTAAATCAAGCTGATTGTGATGAATGAGGCCAAAGCGCTTGCTGCCAAGCGTATGGTAGAAGAAGCGGAGCAGATTATTACAATGTGGAGGTAGAGTATGCAAAAACTAAGTTTCAGGAATGCATCAGTTGATGACTGCAGGTTGATCTTGTTCTTTATTAAAGAGCTGGCTACTTATGAAAAAATGCTTGATGAATTGGCACAGAAATAGTAGATATGGCTCTAATAATGTGCTTGAATTAAAAACACATGATGTGCTCTACCCATCTGAAATGGAAACTATCATGGGGTGAAATGGGCAGTGGAGAATTTGTAGTAGATGATCATACAATTGATCTGGCATTGACGGCAGCCTTGATACTGGCCGATAAATCTGATGTCAGAAGGAGCCGTGTTCAGGATGATGACAAGGTAAACTATGATATCCATGACAGAGTTAACTATTCTGTAAAAAACTCCATACTAAGGATCAACAGGGATCACACTGCAATAAAATTAAAGCTTGAGATAGACACAAGATACCTTTAGGCGATATTGACAATATAGAGAAATCTATTAGAGATCATAATGCACCTGTCTTTGTGTATTGCCTGAGAGGGAGCAGAAGTGCCAAGGCGGTGAGCAAAATGGAGACGATGGGTTACAGTAATGTTAAGAGCATTGGTGGGATAGCATCTTATAAGGGAGAAGTACATGGGGCTGATTGAACTTGCCAGTGGTAATTCAGTATGCGAGGAATGGATTTTTACAAGCTAAGAAAACCAAATCAACAGGTATTGGTGACGAGGAGGGGGCAGATAATGCAAGGCAAATATCCGGTAATTACGTTGTGTGGGAGCACACGTTTTAAAGATCAGTTTATGGAAGCTCAGAAAAGGCTGACGCTTGAAGGAAATATAGTTATCAGTGTTGGATTGTTTGGTCATTCCGGGGATTCTGAAGTCTGGGAAAACATGGATGAAGGAACACTGACCAAGACCAAGGAAATGCTGGATGATATCCATAAACGCAAGATTGACATGTCTGATGAGATTTTTGTGATCAATGTTGATGGGTATATCGGCGATAGCACAAGATCAGAAATTGAGTATGCACTGGCACATGGCAAGAAGGTTAGATTTTTAGAGAATACATAACTCCAATTTTGTAATGACGGTTTTAGGCCGGTGAGCTTTTACTTGAAACTATGGAAGAGGAAGCAGACTAATGAACATACAGATTTTTGGCACGAAGAAGTGCAATGATACTAAGAAAGCAGAGCGGTTCTTTAAAGAAAGAGGTATTAAATATCAGTTTATTGATATGAAGGAAAAGGGCATGAGTAAGGGCGAACTTACTTCTGTAGCCAGTTCAAATGGTGGTATCATGAATATGATAAATCCTGATGCAAAGGACAAAGATGCAATTGCGTTGCTTCAGTATATTGCAGATGAGGATAAGCTTGAAAAGCTTATTGAGAACCAACATATCATTAAGACTCCGGTAGTTAGGAATGGAAAGAAGTCTACGTTAGGGTATCAGCCGGATGTATGGAAGGAGTGGGAGTAATATGAGGATGAAATATATAAAATGGCTTAATCTGATACCGCTTATTATGTTCTTCATAGTAGACAGGCTGAGAGGAACATTGATCAGCAGGTATTTACTGATAATAATTGTTGCTCTTGGAGTTGTGAATATGTTCCTCGCAGAAGGCATGAAAGAGTATGTGATTTCATCGCTGATGCTTGTGGCATCGACCGTCGCGGGAATGATTCTTTACACATATTATTACTATTTTTTTGTCAGCGCTAATCCTGAGGCTCCAATTTTTGGTACGGCTATCATGATGGTTTATGGCTTTATTGCTTTTGCTGTTGCTGCAGTTGGAGCAGTTGTGGTGGTTATTAAGGACAGAAAGGTAAGCCGTAATAGTAAAGAGGACTGAGAATGATAGAAGATAAGGCACGACTGTGAAACATCGATTAAGCTGATTGATGTAGAGGACTTGGACTAATGTAATGAAGGAGGATTGATATGGCAGCATTTGAACTTAATGACAGGGTAATGGTTATAGCAGAAGGGGACAGATTCAAAGGATATGCAGGAAAGGTATCTAGCATCCTCGAAAATAAAACCGAGAAGAATATCGGTGTTGATATCGATGTGGATGGCACATGCCCTGTTCCATACTACTATAGCGAATCAGAGCTGAAGCCTTTATAATGTTTTAGCGAGAAAACCCCTTCCGTCAGGTTGGGGATGAATCGCTTAGTTTTTTCGCTTTTTGTATTTTCCGGATTTTGTATATTTCCTTTTGTGTTCATCGGTTCGTTGTTCTTCAATGTATTTCCGGACTGT
>JAEEGL012801615.1_pt1 | contig 11674 bp, 8 predicted proteins | sample 9134231 | NCBI WGS metagenome assembly JAEEGL01 (sample SAMN16246548, study PRJNA631951) | gut metagenome | biome: gut microbiome; feature: rumen; material: fiber-attached | host: Bos | place: Iran: Karaj | collected 2018-10 | reverse complement strand
TTTTTATTCGCGTAAAAAAGAGGATGTGCCAATGATGACACACCCTCTTTGTGATAGAGCCAGGAATCAAATTCAAGGCATCATGGGTAGAGTACCAGCGAACGGATCTAACTCATTAGAGAACGGTCCCAACTCATCGGCGAACGGATCGAAGTCGCGTGAGAACTGGACGGGTGTCTCGCTATCGTTGAGACTCATGGTCAGCATCGGCTGATGAACGTTCAACTGAACAGTCTCCATCGTCGGTTTAATATATATCTTTTTCATCATGACAATTTACTATTTGACGATTTACTATTTGACGATTTATTTATTAATTGGGCTTATTGGGTTATTTTACAAGAACTTTACGTCCATTCACGATGTAGATGCCCTTCGTCGGATTCATGACGCGACGACCGTTGAGGTCATAATATACATCACTTCTTCCATCTGACATCTTACTTATTACATCGATGCCCGTTACATCACCAACGATGTCAAGGAAGTCACGACTGCTATTAGCTGGAACCTTGAAGAATGCCTTGTTGGCACCCAGGGTTGCGCCAGAATACTTATAGAACGAGAGCTTTGCGTTCTGATAGCTCAGTACATAGTAGTCGGAGCTTGACTCCTTCGCCGTTTCCTCATCAACACCCTCGAGGTCGTTGCCGGAATAGTCGTCCTCGCTGGCATCAGCGCATGGTGTCAACACTACATCACCGGTTGTCGTCTTCTTCAGGAGAACGGCCTGTCCTGCAGTAATCACCTTGTCGGTAATCTCGGTCAGTGTAACGGTAGAGCCGCTCAGGCTTGCCTTATAGACCGTAGTATTAGCGTCTGCCTTCAGATGAGCGGCACTGTTATAATAGCTCGACCAGTATTCCTCTCCTGCAGGGTTGGTTTCTGATTTGGGAGCCAGGTCGCCCACAAATTTGACGTTGACGTAAACATCAGGGTTGCCAGTTGACCAGTTTGCTATAAACTTAGTGGCATCAGTCACATGACATTTAGTGGCTTTTCCATCCTTAAAGTCATCACAGCCACCTTCGTCCCACGTCAAAGCATCAGGGTCAGCATAGCAATAGACATCCGTCACAGCCGTACACCCATAGAATGCATCATATCCTATGTAGTTCACACCACTGCCGATGGTGACGGTCTTCAGGTTTTCACAATGCACAAAAGCACGCTCACCAATCACAGTAACGTTATTGGGAATGGTTATATTTGTCAAGCCTCGATAATTATCAAACGCATAGGGACCAATTTCTGTCACACTACTTGGAATCGTGACAGAAGTTTTGTCATGTAAACAAATAATTAACTCTTCACCACCTATCGTTAGGAGCATACCGTCAACGCACTTATATGCTGTATTGCCTGCATCGACTGTCAAAGTCGTCAGTTTGTAATCGCCTATGAAAGGATTATCCCCGATAGACGTCACACTGCTTGGGATCGTGAAAGAGGATAATTTCGGGCAATATTGGAATGCAAAATCTCCAATACTTGTCACGTTATTGGGAATCGTGACAGAGGGTAAAGCAGAACAGTCAGAGAAGGCAAAATCTCCAATACTTGTCACGTTATTGGGAATCGTGACAGAGGGTAAAGCAGAACAATTATAGAAGGCATAATCTCCAATACTTGTCACGCTATTAGGAATCGTGACAGAGGTAAGGGCAGAACAGTCAGAGAAGGCATAATCTCCAATACTTGTCACACCATCGTTTATGACGACTTTTGCAATATTTCTCGCATAACTGTACCACGGTTGATAGTCAGAATCAATATAATCCGCCATATCACCCGTGCCGCTGATGGTGAGGGTGTAATTGTGAGAAGTATTTTTCAATACCCATGTCACGTCTTCTTCATGACCTTCTGCGCCGCAGTAGCCTTGTGAAATGATATTTTCCATGATGATGCTCGCATAGGCACTCCAGTTTTCAGCAGTCTTATAGTGGTCTACTAAGTCGCTGGGCACGTAAATAGCCTCCAAATTGTTGCATCCATCAAAAGCGCCATTGCCTAAAGTGCAATCCGGAGCATAAACAGTGACAGATGTCAGACCAGTGCAACCAGCGAAAGCTTTCTTACCGATCGTCGTCACACCACTCTCGATGACGACTCTTGTGATGGAAGAACGGTAATCTTTCCACGGCTGTGCGGAAGGATCGTCATAATCCGCCATAGCACCCGTGCCGCTGATGATGAGTACACCAGAGCCCAGTTTCCATGTTACTGTCGCACCGCAGTCACCACCAACGAATCCTACGATGATGCCTGCGTAGTCACTCCAAGCAGTCTTATAGTGGTCTACCAAGTCGCTGGGTACGTAAATAGTTTCCAAAATGTTGCATCCATCAAAAGCGCCATTGCCTAAAGTGCAATCCTGCGAATAAACAGTGACTGACATCAAACTAGAGCATTCTTCGAAGGCATAATAGCCGATGCTCGTCACACTGGCAGGGATGGAGATGGACATCAGACCAGTACACCCATAGAAGGCATCATCGCCGATGCTCGTCACGCCGGTGGGAATCGTCGTACCTACACATCCTGCTACCAATGTGTTGGACGATGTTTCTATGATTGCATTACAGTTGTTGCGAGAGTCATAGACGGGATTCTCGCTATCCACCGTCAATGTTGTTAAGTTATTGCAATATTCGAAGATATGTGTGCTGATGTTCGTCACACTGGCAGGGATGGTGATGGATGTCAGACTAGTGCAATCTTCAAAGGCGTATTTGCCGATGTTCGTCACACTGTTGGGGATAGTGACTGATGTCAAATCTTTGTAAGAATAGAAGGCATTCCTACCAATACCCAACACACCATCCTCAATAACAATTTTTTCGGCTTCTGGAAAATCATTGAACCAAGGGCGGTCATCCGAATCACTATAAGATGGAATCGCTTCTGTACCGCTGAAGGTCAGCGTCTTGGTGCCTGCGTCGTAATCCCAAGTGAGAGGTATGGTAGAGGGGTCTCTGAAAATACCATTGACTTCCCCACCAAACTTCAGAATCCAAGGAGCTGCGTTAGCAACATGGATGATGGTGGTGCCGTTCTCCTTAAAATCATCACAGTCTGCTTCCTCCCACGTCAAAGCATCAGGGTCGGCATTGCAATAGACGTCCGTTACAGCCGTGCACCGATAGAATGCATCACGTCCAATGTAGGTCACGCCAGTGCCGATGGTAACAGTGGCCATGGAACTACAGCCGCGGAAAGCAACCTCTCCAATGGTTGTCACGCTATTAGGAATTGTGACAGAGGTAAGAGCAGAACAGCCGTAGAACGCATTTTTTCCTATACCCCCCACACCATCATTAATAACTATATTCTCAACTACTTCAACATAATCTTTCCAAGGGCGATCATCCTCACTATAAGATGGAATCGGCTCTGTACCGCTGAAGGTCAGTGTCTTGGTGTCTGAGTCGTAATTCCAACTGAAAGGTACGGTAGAGGGATCTCTGAAAATACCATGGACCACACCAGTAAATTTCTCAATCCAGGGAGCTGCGTCAGCAACATGGATAATGGTGGAGCCGTCTTTCTTAAAGTCATCACAGCCATCTTCCTCCCACGTCAAAGCATCAGGGTCGGCATTGCAATAGACGTCCGTTACAGCCGTACACCCATAGAATGCATCATATCCTATGTAGGTCACGCCAGTGCCGATGGTAACGGTAGTCAGGGAGCTACAGTGACGGAAAGCAGCCCCTTCAATGGTTGTCACGCTATTCGGAATCGTGACAGAGGGTAACGCAGAACAACTCTCAAAGGCAAAGTCTTTAATTTTTGTCACGCTATTCGGAATCGTGACAGAGGTAAGGGCATAACAAACTTTGAACGCATTAATTCCAATACTCGTCACACCATTCCCGATAACGACACTTTCGATGTCTGCCGTATAATCTGACCATGGTCGTTCATCATAATCGTCATAATCCTCCATAGCCCCCGTACCACTGATGGTGAGGGTGTGAGTAGATTCCACGTAGGAGTAAGAAACTTCGCCGCACGAGCCACTGTCGTCCGCCGCCCATACGCCCGTCACTGCCGTCAGCAGGAGGGCAAAAATAAAGAGTATTTTTACTTTCATAAATATAATTGTTTTAATGGTTAATCGTTTAATAAGCTACTATTTTGCTTGCAAAAGTACAAAAAAAAATATATCTTTGCAAGCAAAAAGAAAAAAGAAATGTCACAAGTACAGATAGAGGATTCTTGGAAAGCACAGTTGTCGGGCGAATTTGAGAAGCCTTATTTCCAGCAACTTACTACTGCTGTCAGACAAGAATACACCGCCGGCACATGCTATCCGCCAGGAGGACTGATCTTCAACGCCTTTAACCTGTGTCCCTTCGACAAGGTGAAGGTGGTAATCATAGGTCAAGACCCGTATCATGAGCCGGGACAGGCACACGGACTAAGTTTTTCGGTGCAGGACGGTATTCAGTTTCCACCCTCGTTACAGAATATCTTCAAGGAGATACAGGCAGACCTTGGTACCCCGATACCCATATCGGGTAATCTGACACGCTGGGCAGAACAAGGGGTGTTGTTGCTCAATGCCACCCTGACCGTCCGTGCCCATCAGGCAAACAGTCATTCCACGCTGGGATGGCAACAGTTTACCGATGCCGCCATCCGTGCCCTTGCCGCAGGACGTGAACATCTGGTCTATATGCTATGGGGCGGTTATGCCCGAGGCAAGGCGTATATGATTGACAAGAACCGTAACCTGGTGTTGGAAAGCGTCCATCCCTCCCCATTGAGTGCCAATCGTGGCGGTTGGTTCGGACAACACCAGTTCTCACGTTGTAATGCCTATCTGGAACAAAACGGAATCACACCCATCAATTGGTAACAAATTGTCAAATAGTAAATTGTCAAAGGTTCCTCCCATATTAGAAGTAGGCGGAGTCCTCATTTCCTCCGATATCCTCACCGAGTACTTCTGTTGTGACTACGAGAAGTGCAAGGGTATCTGTTGTGTCGAGGGAAGTGACGGTGCCCCTGTGACGATGGAAGAGATAGCAGGGATAGAGGAAGCCTTGGATACCGTGTGGGGCGACCTCTCCGCATCGGCACAGAGTGTCATCGACAAACAGGGTGTTGCCTATACCGACAAAGACGGTGACTTGGTGACGAGTATCGTGAGAGGGAAAGATTGTGTGTTTACCTGTTATGACGGAGACAACTGTTTGTGTGCCTTAGAGAAAGCCCATTTTGCGAAGCCTATCAGTTGTGCCCTCTATCCCATCCGTGAGAAACGGTTTTCTGGCGGACTTGTCGGTTTGAACTATCACCGCTGGGCAGTCTGCAAGGATGCCGTAGAAAAAGGGAAGGCATTACACCTTCCCGTCTATCAGTTTCTGAAAGAGCCTCTCATCCGCCGTTTCGGCAAGGCGTGGTATGAGGAACTTTGTGAGGTGGCAGACCAGCTCCTTAATGCTTCCTGTACGCCAAAGGACTGACTCCTACATGTTCCTTGAAGTATTTCCCTAAGAATGACTGGTTGGGGAAATGCAGTTCTTCCGTAATCTCCTTGATGGACTTCGTAGAGTTCTTCAGCAATACCCGTATCTCCAGGACGACATAATGGTCGATCCAGTCGTTGGGAGTCCGTTTGCTGACCTCCTTGACGGTCTCAGAGAGGTATTTGGGTGTGATCGCTAATTGTTTGGCATACCAACTGACCCGTCGTTCCTTCCGATAGTGTTCCTCCAGCAGACGGATGAACCTTGAGAAGACGACATCGGCACGACTCTGTGCCTTCTTCTCATTCCGTTCCACACGCCAGATGACGTTGCTCATATCATAGAACATGGCAAGCAACCATGTCTTCACCAGTTCGTCCTGATAATGATGCTTGGTGTCCTGTATTTTCTCCCCGATGACACGGTAGTAGTTGGTATAGACCTCTATCTCCCTCGGAGTCAGTGCTACGACGGGGTTGTTCATGGAGAACAGCAACAGTGACGAGACGTTCTTCACGTTCTGTACGAAACTATGGTAATAGGCGGTACTGACCAGGATACACAGACAGGAGAAGTCGGACGATGCCTGGTAGTTGTTGACGATATGTCCTTCGGAGATGAATAGCAGGTCACCGGATTTGACGGTCTGTTGACGCGTGTCGATGTCGTATGTGGCCGTCCCTTGTTGACACAGTGCCATCAGGATGAAGTTCATACGGGCAGGGGTTTGAGGAATGGGCGCATCCGCAATATGGTCTGTCAATACCAGTCCATTGTCCATGTACTTAGCCTCTTTCCACGTCTTAGCCTCTTCGAGTGTAATGTCTACGATATGAGAATGTTCGGTTGTCTTCATACTATTGTTCTATTTTCACAGGGAGTGTCTGTCCTGCTTTCAGTTTAAGTTTCTTTTGTTGTCCATTATATAATAAGGTGACGGTGCCTTTCTTCTTCGCCTTGATGGTGGCATGACGCACCTTCCCGTCTTTCCATTCAAAGCTGACCTCATAGCCGCCACGGGCACAGAGTCCACTGACCTTTCCGTCCTTCCATTCCTTCGGACAGGCTGGGAGGAGTTCGATGGTTGAGAGTGGAGAGTGTAGAGTTGAGAGTGTAGAGTTGAGCGTTGAGAGCTGAGATTGCATCAGCATTTCACAGACTCCTGCCGTACCACCGAAGTTACCGTCAATCTGGAAGGGAGGATGTGCATCGAAGAGATTGGGGTAGGTGCCTCCGCCATGACTATAGTTGGGTGCTTTATTTCCTTCCGGAGCGACGGCAGTCAATAGTTTGCGATAGATCTGATAGGCTTTCTCTCCGTTATGCAGGCGTGCCCATAGGTTGATGCGCCAGCCTGTGCTCCAGCCAGTCGTCTCGTCGCCTTTCTGGATGAGTGTCTGCTCGCAGGCTTTTCTGAGGTTTCCGAGATCTCCGAGTTCTCCGAGTACTCCGAGTTCTCCGAGAACTCCGAGGTGACTCCCCGGATATAGTCCGATGAGATGACTCTGGTGGCGGTGCTTAGGGTCTTTGTCCTGCCAGTCGTAATACCACTCGTTGAGGTCACCGTCCTTGCCGATGGTATAGGGATGGAGTCGCATGATACGGTTTTTGTCCATCTCCAACAGGTATTTGGGTGTACCGATGACGTGATGCGCCTGGAGGATATTGTATTTCAGTTCACGGATGATGGCCAGGTCGGCAGTACCGCCATAGCAGGTGACCCCATGATAGCCTTTGTCGGTGATATACTCATTCTCAGGTGACGTACTGGGTGCCGTGATACGGAAAAAAGTGTTGTGGGGGTCTTCGACGAGCCAGTTCTCACAGAACTCATTAGCTCCCTCCATCAAGGGCAGGGCGACGGTCTTCAGATAGTCGGTGTCCTGTGTGAACGCATAACGTTCCCAGAGCGTATTGACGAGCCAGGCACCACCCATATTCCAACAACTCCACATCGGACTCTCACGGTTTTCTCCCACGGGATTCGTCATTGCCCAGAGGTCACTGTTATGACTGGCACACCAGCCGTTATAGATACCGTAGAAGTTACGGGCGGTATGTCTGCCGTTCACGGAGAGCGCCTTGACGAAGTCATCCAACGGTTCCGCCATCTCTGCGAGATTGGCAGTGAAGGCAGGCCAGTAGTTCTCTTCTAAGTTGATGTTCATCGTGTAGTTACCACGCCAAGGTGACCAGAGTTGTGGAGCCCATAGTCCCTGCAGGTTGGCAGGCACGCCTTTGGTACGTGAACAACTGATCAACAGATAACGACCATATTGGAAATAGAGGGTTTCTATGTAATGGTTGTCCGTTTGTGCAAGCAGCATCTGGTCTGTAGGAACGGAAGAACCCTTACCTCCGATATTCAGTTTCACCCGATCGTAATACTGTTGATAGTCTGCGATGTGACGTGTGCGGAATGCCTCGTAGGAATAGTTCTGCGTATGCCAGAGATCGTCCGTGGCATTCTCCAAGTAAGGTGCCCCTTCCTTCACGGGGTGCTTGTCATAGCCGTTGAAACTGGTCTCGTTAACCAGGTAGACGACGGCTTCCTTGGCATTTGCAATCGTCAACGTGGAGTCTGACGTGCTCACCTCTCCGTCAGTCTTCACTTGAAGCATCGTACAGAAGTGGATAGTCTCGTTGGCGTCACCAGTGGCATGACCGGTCATGGTGAGTTGAGAGTGTAGAGTTGAGAGTGTAGAGTTTGCTACCGCCCTTGTTTTGTGGGGAACTTGTGCCGTCATCACAATCTTGCAATTGACATCTCCTTTCAGTCGGATGGCGATGAGTTTGTCGGGATTCGAGGCGAAGTATTCGCGTGTGATCGTTCTCCCGTCCCTTTGATAGCGGTCTCTGCATAATGCGCTGTCAATATCCAGTTCGCGGTAATAATCCGTCACCTTACCCTTGTTCAGGTCAACCAAATACATCGTGGCAAGGGGTTGGTAGAACTCCGAGTTATGTCCTTCGACATGCAATTGCAGGGAGTCAGCACGGGCATAGTCTTCGGCAAACAGTGCCTTACGGATTTCTGGAATCCACTTGGAAGCCCCTTCCCCCTCGTTGGGATCGACGGGCTTGCCTGTCCAGAATGTGATGTCGTTCAGGTGAATCAGACAACTGTCCGTCCCTCCGTACACCAGTGCTCCGAGTTTTCCGTTACCGATAGGCAGTGATTCCTCGAAATACTGTGCCGGCTTATCGTACCACAGTCGCATGGGCAGTTGCTGCTGCGCCTGTACAGCGAACAAGGTCGTGCTCAAAAAAAATAATGTTAGTAGTCTTCTCATAGTGTCGTTCTTTATCTTGGTTCCACATGAACGGCGATATGGGTATCCTCGCCATAACGTTCTCTTAGCAGGTCTTCTACTTCCGATGCCTTCTCATGGGCTTCGTTCAGGGAGATGTCACCATCCATGAGGATATGCAGCTCGATGGCATAGTGATTACCGATACGACGGGTACGTAACTCATGAGGCTCTGCTACACCGGGCACCGTAGCCGCTAATCGTAGTATTTCTTCCTCTACGGCATCGGGCAATGACTGTTCCATCAGATCACCGATACCATTCCGCAACAGGCTTACTGCCACTTTGATGATGAACGCACCTACGATGATAGATGCGACAGGGTCGAGGACTGTCCATCGCTGTCCTAAGAAGATGGCACCGCCGATACCTACTGCCGTACCGATAGATGACAAGGCATCGCTGCGATGATGCCAGGCATTCGCCTCTACCGCTTGGGAGTTCAGTTGTCGTGCCTTTACCATCGAATAGTGATAGACCCCCTCTTTTAAGACGATGGATACGAGGGCAGCCCATAGGGCAAGCATTCCAGGCGCCTTTAACTGTTCGCCATTTGCCCAGATGGAAATCTTAACAGCACCACTATAGATAATGCCGATGGCGACAAAGAGTAATGCCGCACCTATCAAGGTCATCGCCAGAGTCTCATATTTCCCGTGTCCGTAGTCGTGCGACTTGTCCTGAGGCTTGCCGCTGATACGGATAAACACCAGTACGATGACATCCGTTACGAAGTCAGACAACGAATGGACGGCATCAGCGACCATAGCGGCACTGTGTCCAAGGATGCCTGCTATGAACTTGAATAATAACAAAATGACATTGATGGCTCCTCCCACCAATGTCACTTTATATATTTCCCGATTTCTTTCCAAAAGCAACTATTTTATGCGTCGATATTCGCGTAGGTAGCATTCTTCTCGATGAACTCACGACGTGGCTCTACATCGTCACCCATGAGCATGGAGAAGATCTCGTCAGCCTCAGCGGCATTCTCGATAGTCACCTGCTTCAACAGACGGTTCTCAGGATTCATGGTGGTCTCCCACAACTGCTCAGGATTCATCTCACCCAAACCTTTGTAACGCTGGGTATGCAGTGCCTTGTCGTCGTCACGTCCCTCCACGTACTTGTCGATGAATGCCTGACGCTGCTGTTCAGTATAGCAGTACTCAGAGAACTTCTTATACGTACATTTGTAGAGGGGTGGGGTGGCGATATAGAGGTGACCGCCCTGGATGACCTGTGGCATGAAGCGGTAGAAGAGTGTCATGATAAGGGTGACGATGTGTGAGCCATCGACATCGGCAGTGGTCATGATGATGATCTTGTTGTAACGCAGCTTGTCGACATTGGCTTCACGGTCACCTTCTCCGTCCACACCGAAGCGGACACCGATGGACTGGATGATGTTCATGACGGACTCAGACTCGAAGACACGGTGCCACTGAACCTTCTCCACATTCAGGATCTTACCACGCAGTGGAAGGATAGCCTGGAAATGACGGTCACGACCAGACTTGGCAGAACCGCCTGCAGAGTCACCCTCGACGAGGAAGATCTCACAGACGTTCGGGTCTTTCTCCGAGCAGTCGGCAAGTTTGCCGGGCAGACCACCGCCTGTCATCGGGTTCTTACGCTGTACACTCTCACGTGCCTTACGGGCTGCGATACGTGCTGTGGCGGCGAGAACGACCTTGTCGCAGATCATCTTAGCCTCTTTCGGGTGTTCCTCCAGATAGTAGGTTAAAGCCTCGCCTACGGCCTGCTGGACGGCTCCGGCAACCTCTGAGTTACCGAGTTTTGTCTTGGTCTGTCCTTCGAACTGCGGCTCAGCCACCTTGATGCTGATGACTGCCGTGAGACCCTCGCGGAAGTCTTCCGGGGCAATCTCAATCTTCGCCTTCTCAATCTGCTTGGAGATCTGTGGGTCGTTATCAGCGTATTTCTTCAATGTACGAGTGAGGGCGGCACGGAATCCGGCAAGATGGGTACCTCCTTCAATGGTGTTGATGTTATTGACGTAGGAGTGGATATTCTCGCTATAGTCGGTATTGTACATCACGGCAACTTCGATGGGCACACCCTGCTTCTCGGTCTTCAGGTAGATGACATCATCCACAAGGTGGGTACGATGGCGGTCTACGTAACGGACGAACTCCTTCAGACCCTCCTTGGCATGGAACACCTCAGGCTCCTTGAGCTTACCATCCTCGTCGGGACGAAGGTCGGTGAGCGTAATGGTGATACCTGCGTTCAGGTAGGCCAGTTCACGCATACGACGGGCAATGATGTCGTATTTGTATTCCGTTGTGGTGAAGATGGTACCATCGGGCCAGAACTGCTGACGAGTACCTGTCTTGTCAGTATCACCGACAATCTTTACGTCGTAAAGGGGCTTTCCCTTTTCGTATTCCTGCTTGTATATATGTCCGTTACGGAACACCTGTGACATCATGTGGGTTGACAGGGCATTGACACAACTCACACCCACACCGTGGAGACCACCGGACACCTTATAGGAGCCCTTGTCGAACTTACCACCGGCATGAAGCACGGTCATGACGACCTCCAGTGCCGACTTGTGCATCTTCTCATGCTCGTCGACGGGAATGCCTCGTCCGTTATCTAGTACTGTAATGGAATTGTCTTCGTTGATAGTTACCTCGATGTGGGTACAGTAGCCTGCCATCGCCTCGTCAATAGAGTTGTCGACAGTCTCGTTCACCAAATGGTGCAAACCCTTTTCGCTGATATCACCGATATACATTGCCGGACGCTTGCGAACAGCCTCCAGACCCTCGAGTACCTGAATATTACTCGCGGAATAATTACTTTCTTTGTTCAGTTCTTCTGCCATTGTTTCAAATAGTCCTTAATAGG
>JAEEGL012346390.1_pt1 | contig 11674 bp, 12 predicted proteins | sample 9134231 | NCBI WGS metagenome assembly JAEEGL01 (sample SAMN16246548, study PRJNA631951) | gut metagenome | biome: gut microbiome; feature: rumen; material: fiber-attached | host: Bos | place: Iran: Karaj | collected 2018-10 | reverse complement strand
CCTTCACCATGTCCTTCAGTTCCCGGTTCTCCCGGGCACGTTCATCCTCGCGCTTGACAAGGAAGTGTATCATTGAAATCAGCTGGTCCTTTTCCATAGAAGCGTATGGGTCTTCCGCAGAGACTGGCTCCATTTCCATCCCCTGCAGACGTTGCATCATCAGCACTCGCTTCAACAATTCGTCCTTCTCCATACCTTCTATTTATGCTACAAAGGTACGAAAAATTTCTGATATATGCAAGCTTTTTAACCATTTAATTTACTGATTATCAGTGTTTTACACAAAGTTTAACACTTCATTTGCAGGAGCTTTTATTTAATCGTAAGTTGCTTGATCACAGGAGATTCGAGTACTGCCACCAGGTCTTTCCAGTCGATGGAATAGACCGGTTTTTCCTCTACAAACTTCAGTTTCATAAACGTATATCCGTTGGCAAAAGTCTTCTGATGCACATAGTAGGCATTCTCCTCAAAATTCACCATCTTCACCGTTCTCTGGTTCTTCGACATGAAGATAAACACGTCACCATTGCTGGTGTTGAGGTGATGCTTGTGTTTTACGATTTCAAGCAATCTATGTGCGCCACAACGCATGTCATTGATGTCGGGTACGAAATAGAATTTCTTCAGCCCGGAAATGGTCAGCATACCACCTCCAATCTCTCAATCAGATGCTTGAGCTCAGTGAAACTGATACCTGTCTTCGCGATTCTCATTCCGTCAGGGAACTTGATGCTGATGGAGATCTTCTTGTTGATGTTAGCCACCCGATCAGTGGGGTATTTGAACGGATGCCTGACTGGATCGTGCACCTTACTCTCCTCTGCAACCTTTTCCGCCTCAGCCTGAATCTCAGCCTCTTCTTCAGCAGGCATTCCGGTTACTGTTATCGGATAGACTTTCTTATGCGTCTTCCTGTACCATTTGTCGAAAGTCGGGAAGTCAACTCCGTGCTTTGTGCAGAATTCCTCTATCGAGATATTCTTCGGGAGGCCCTCAGCCTGGTACAAAAACCAAAGGCTCTCAAAATCCTTACTACTGTATACCATAGCTCTCATTCTTTGAACGAGGGCAAAGGTATCATTTTCCCAGTTCATACACAATACGTCAAAATTGACAGCTTACTTACTGCTAACAAATACCCACAAAATACTATAGTTGTTCACCTCTGTTTGCTAATCTCCACATGAAGTGCCATGTGCGGAAGAATGGTTCACAGAGAGCCTCTGATGGAAATTCCCGAACAAAACTCATGCTTCGCTTGCATTTCAAGACATATTTTACGACAGTACCATGATCGGAAAGCCCAGAATAATGACCGAAATTACCTCCTTTTAACATTTCCGTCATAAGCATTTTACCACGTCGTTTATTCACTGGTGCCAACAAATATTTTTCATCTAATTCAAATACCTCTTGCATGATATACATTACAGCACCTGCAAATTTCCAAAGCCCAAGATACTTTAAAGTTCTTGAAATATCTTCAGTTTGACATCTTCCGTTTTTTTTCAACAAGAAGTAGTAATCCATCATTTGTCTTAGCCCAATTCCTTCGTCAAAGAAATGTCCTTTCATATGCGCTAATTGATAAATCAGATTGTAGTGCACATCTGGAATAGAAATTGAACCGACTCCTTCTGGTAAATCTACAAAATTGTTCCATATTCCAGGAGAATTAACAACAAACCAATGTTGGAGTCTATGATGATAGATAGGATTGTTATCGGAACATGGTAATAAATGTATTTCAATAGGAATCCCATCCTCTTCATACTCTATATGTTGGAAATGCATTCCCTCAATAGCTTTTCCTTTTTTTTTCAAAAACTTCAATATCTTATGCCTGTCCGCATCTCTTATCAGCAAATCAATATCACCAGTATTACGTATTAGATTGTTGGGGTAAAGCCAGGCATTGCCTTGTCCTTTCAGAATGCAACAGCTATATCCAGCCTTTTGGTATTCCTCAACAATCTCAGCGCTCTTTCTATTTAGTAATCTGTTGTGATTTTTAATTTGTTCTGAATATCCAATCCAGTTCATCAGTATATCAAAGGGAATATCAACATCTTTCCCATTAAGATTAACGATTCCATTAAAAACTACTCCAGCAATGGCCTGTTCACATGAGAATTGGAACAATTCAGCCCAATTAATCATATTTAGATTTATCTGAGTTGTTCTTTCTGGATTGATAGCATATCTTATAAATGCGAAGATTTGTTGGTAATTCATGTACTATGCCTTGAATGATATTATGGCATCCACAATCAGCCTTACTTCTTCATCAGTTAATTCATAAAACAACGGCAAGCGAACAAGAGTATCCCCGTACCTATCACAGTTTTCCAGTACGCGTCCATCGTGCTTGTTCTGATAATAAGTACTAGAATGTAAAGGCAAATAGTGGAATGTAGTCTGAATGCCCTTTTCTTTCAGATATCCCATCAATTTTGTACGATAATCAAGAGAGGGACATAGTAGATAGAACATATGTGCATTGTTAGTCGCATAATCGGGCAATTCGGGGATAACAATCTGAGGGTCTATCTTACATTTTAGACCGTCATAATACATCTGCCATATGTGCTTTCGTTTGTTCTGGATATCATCCAATTGTTCCAATTGAGCCCACAGGTATGCTGCATTGAATTCTGATGGCAAGAATGAACTTCCCATGTCACACCATCCATATTTATTCACCATACCACGATAGAACTCTGCACGATTAGTACCCTTCTCCCATAATATCTCAGAACGGCGAATAAACCTTTCGTCATTCACAACAAGCATACCACCTTCACCACTACTGATATTTTTTGTCTCATGAAAGGAAAATGCCCCCAGATGACCAATACCTCCTAAGGGTTTACCTTTATAATAGGAATCTACAGAATGGGCAGCATCTTCTACGACAAGCAAGCTATACTTCTCAGCCAATGCCATGATAGCATCCATGTCACAAGCGACACCGGCATAATGAACCACTGCTATAACCTTAGTTTTTGGAGTAATCAGAGGTTCTATATCAGCCAATGTGATGTTGGGGTTGGCTTTCCCACTATCAGCAAATACAACCTTGGCACCTTCACGAAGAAACGCTAATGCTGTCGAGACAAAAGTGTATGATGGGATAATTACCTCATCATCTGCTTTTAAATCGCAAAGCATAGCACACATCTCCAAAGCATCAGTGCCTGAAGTCGTCAGCAAACATTTCTTGAAGCCATATTTCTCCTCAAAAAAACTATGGCATTTTTTTGTAAACTGACCATTACCTGACATTGTCGTCGAATGGCATACTTCCTCCATATACTTCAGTTCCCTTCCGGAACAATATGGTTTGTTAAAAGGTATCATAATTAAATCTTTTTATTGTAAATACATTCCTTTATTATCTCTATACCAATCATCAAGTGCTTCCTCAAAACTCCATTTCGGTTGATAACCGGATTCTTTCATCTTTTTTCCACATATATTAGTAGAGATTTGCAACTTCTTCACCCTTGCAGGGCAGATACCCATCGGACTGCCAACCAACTTAGCACAAACTGCCATAGGCATGATAATACTATTGGGGATATATGGAACAGACTGTGTTAGTCCTGTCACCTTTTTCATGGCAGTTACTATCTGCTCAATGGTGTATGCAGGCTCAAAGGTGCAATTATAAATATCAAATAATGTTTTACGCTCTTCAACATTCCATAGGATAAAACGCACCAATTCCTTCACATATACACAGGCTTTGATAGTATCCTTACGTCCAGGATATGCAAAGGTGTGTTTGCGAATACTCCAATAAAGGCGAGAGAAATTACCATTCTCACCACGTCCAAATACAACACCGGGACGAACGATAGTTAATTTCCGCCCTTCTCCTCCTTTTTGCCAAGCCATGTGTATCTTCTCCGCCACTAACTTAGAGATACCATAAGCAGTATTGGGTGTTGGCAATGTCGTCTCTTCCTTTAGCTGTTCTGATGCACCATAGGGAGCAATAGAAGATGTAAACACCATATTATTGATACCATACTGCTCTGCAAACGCACACACATTCTCTGCCCCACGTATATTCGTTTCAAAATACTCTCTGTCCTCATGGCCAGGTGTACGATGTACTGCTGCAAAGTTAAATACTACATCCTCAGGAGTAGGTGTAAATGGTAGTTCGTTAATAGTTTTTCGTATGTCCGTCTCTACGTATTTAGAACCAAGTGTCTCTCCATCTCTTACTGCTGGTTTGTATTCCTTTACCACTGGATTAGGAGAACCTGGTTTAACAATATCCAAATTCCATACATGAGCATTTGGATGCACTTCGTTCAGTAAATTTGTTAGGTGGGTTCCTATGAATCCAGTTCCACCTGTTATTATATAATTCATATACGTAATTAATGTTTGGTTTGCTCTGCTACTGCGTTTATCCAATAGTTTGTAAGTCTCTCTGTTTCTGCAACGGCATCGTACCCCCCATTTATAAGATCGTCCTCGTGTCCTCTTCTTTGAGGTATATTCTTATCCGTTTCAGTAATAATCGTTTCAGCCCACTCACTGGCTGTTTTGTTCAAACTGATAAAATGCCCCAACTCACAAACAGAAGCTTCTTCTGTGATGGCATCTGAGAAAAATACCGGCAATCCTGAAGCTTGGGATTCTAATCCAACCACAGGCAAACCTTCGTATCTACTAGGCAGCACAAAAGCATCAAATGCATTGTAGAATTGCCTGATATCCTCACGCCTTCCCAGCCAGCTAACGTTGTCTTTTATACCATATTCATCTACCAGATTGAGCATCTGATTCTCCAAATTTCCAGCTCCAATAATTACAAATTGTGCATTATCTCTCCTTTTTCTAATTTCTTTGAATATCTCAATCAGGAACAAAGGGTTCTTTTGCACTGCAAAGCGTCCAATAAAACCGTATACGACTTTGTGCTCCCAACCGAACTTTTTTCTAGTTTCATCTCTTAATTCTTTATCAAAAGTATTAGCTTTAGCATCAATACACGTTTTGAATATCTCAACTTTTCCTTCCTTAAACGTTTTATTGCCAAACTGAAATACGCCACAGTCTTTGCCACATGCAACATAGTAATTGCAGAAACAATGAGAGAAGTGTTTAAGTACTTGTTTCATTAGTGATTTTTTCCACTCGGTTTTGGCAGCCATAGAAAGACTCTCGCTAATTCGTACTTTAATACCACATTTCTTTGCCAAATATAGAGGGAATACATTCATTGTATTGTTCATGGCAAAAAGCACATCGAACTGCTCTACTTCGAAGACCTTCTTAACGGCTTTCATATGCTCCCCAATTTTCTGATAGGGGGGCACTACATGTATCTTTCCACCGAGTCGTTCTACCTCTTCATATGGTATGCTGTTTGAATCTTCATCAACTATCAGTTGGAATTTGACCCTATTTGGGTCAAGATTTCTCAAATAACCAAGAGCCAAACTTTTCTGGCCTCCTGAATCACATTTATTAATACTTATTCCTACCTTAATGGGAAGTGTCATCTTATTTTGCATTTTTTAATACGTCTTCTAATTTCTTTCTTGGATATACTTCTAGCATTCCACCTCGTGTACAATTAAATACTTTAACGCCTCTTGATTCTGCAAATTCTTTAAATTTCTTGTGACAATAGATTAGCCTTTCACCAACTATGTCGGCAACCGCATCTTTGACTCCGTGCTCTATGAAATGCGCCTTGGGTATTTTATAATTGCAGTCACAGCCTAAAAAGTAAATCTCCTTAAAACCCATGTAAATTGCAAATTGACACATAGAGAATAATATCGACCATGCATCATATACCACCTCGTAGCAATCATCAGAAAATTTAATAGTTCCAAATTTCCGGAGGTCATATTTGTGGTCAAGAATGTTTTGAGGAAAGATTTTGAAATTCTTTGCACTTTTATAATATTTCTCCACATTATTACCAATTAAAATCTTGTCTTTTAATCTTCCTTTTGATTCATTTAGCAAAGCGTTTGCAATATTCTCATAAACATATTCATCCTCAACGCCTAGTAAATCTGGGATCCATTTTGTTTTGTCAAGAGCATATACACATGTATTCATTCCATAACAAAATACACCTGCATCTGCTAACAAATCAAGATCCTCAAACGTAAGGCTTGGTCCTGTAGCAACAATAAAACATTTTTCACCAACATGAGTATCTTTCATTGTTCTGATATAGTCATACTTGTGAGAAAGAGATAATCCTTTCTTTCTAAGCCATGACTGGAAAAATATCTTTTGAGCACAAAACCAAAAATATGGTCTCATCAAAAATCGAATTATCTTTTCTAGATTTCTTTTTGTTTTTATTTTTTTTTTGAATTCTACAATCGTCATCATAACACATTTTAAGCAAATTGAAAAAAATACAATTAGAATTTCAACTTTCCTACTACTTTTTTAATATGGCAACCTAACTCAAGTAATCGCGAGGGTTTATGGGCATCTTTAGGAAAGAGGATAACGCAACTACCTGGTGTCAAAGCAACAGAAGACATATTATTTGAATTAAAATAATGTATTACATCGTTAACAGAATCATAATTATCAGAAGGAAACAACCTGTTAACATCAGTAACATAAAGATTTTCTATCCCTTCATAAACCCATTGTATATCAATATATTTGCGATGGGACTCATATTGTACTTCATTATCTCCAAAAGCCATATATTCCTGGACTATATAATAGAAATCAGAGTTTACAATATATTTCCCGACTTTTAAATTAGGAAAATCCAATTTCGATATATACTCGATGGCTTTATTCAACTTTGTTCTTAAGACATTGTCAACCTCACCATTCTCTGTTTGATTGTATTTTATAATATATTCAACAAAGTCACGGACTGCGCCCTCTCCACCTTTATGCGAAGCTACATAGTCGCTCGCATTTATAACTGATTGTATTGCATCAGCCGGGCAACCTGCGAGGCCTCCAGCCTCTTTAATGGGATTCATACACTGCAAGTCAAGCAAATCATCTCCAATATAGGCTACTTTAGAAAAGTCAAATAGGTTATCAGATGATGAATAATTCTCTATGATGTTTTTTAAACAATCAAGTTTATTCATCACCCCCTGATGGATTTCCGTCACACCTAATTCTTTGCAACGGTGTTCCACCATCGGGCTCTTTCTTGCCGTGATGATGACGGGAATGATTCCGTTCTCTTTTAACAATGTGTGTAGTGCATAACCATCCTTGATATCGAACGCCTTTAAACATTCTCCATCAACACCCATATAGATTTTACCATCCGTCAGGGTGCCGTCAACATCCATAACAAGAAATTTAATCATAATTCTTTAATTGAGTAAAGACAATACTTTCTTATTCAACTCTTCATCAAGCAAAGGCATAATCTTACCAGTTTCCCACTTGATTTTTGGAATCAAAAGTGTATCAGGGTCAAGCGACATATTAATAAGGCAAGGATCATTATCATCAAGCCAATACTTATAGTCTTTCAGCTCATGATAAGAAGGAATAGTGACAGCCTTGATTCCGTAAGCTTCAGCAATCTTTTGGAAGTCGGGTACAGAATAACCACTTTCAGCAGTAGTCTGTGCGTAACGGTCGTTATATGAGCCATGCTGAATCTCACTGATTTTGCCAAGAACATGGTTATTGATAACAATAATCTTAATAGGAAGATTCTCGCGTTTCACTGTTTCAAGCTCCTGGATGTTCATTTGAAGCCCACCATCGCCTGTAATGCAATACACCTTTCCATTGTTTCGTGAAATGGAAGCACCAATTGCGTATGGTAAGCCGCACCCCATAGAACCATAGCTGCCGCCAATTATAATACGGCCCTCATGGCCCTTCAAGGCAAGAGACTGAGCCACCCAACACTGATGCTGACCAATATCAATACAACACACCGGGTTCTCAGGCAACAATTCGCCTATAGCCTCAACAGCATCATTTCCCTCAGTATTATCATATTTAGAAAGCATGTTCTTAACGACTAAGCATCTTTCTTTCCATTCAGAACAATCAGGGAAATCAGCAACTAATAATGTTGTCATGAATGCTTTTGCGTCCATCAAATGCTTTTCCTCGTCATCCTTGACATTGCGGCTTAATTCAGCCTGATCAACATCAACACGCACAAGCTTAGCCTTGGGCGCAAACCACTCTCTCTTATGACCTATCTGACGCAAACCCAAACGAGCACCTACGGAAATAACAAGGTCGCAATTCTCCAGAATCATGTTTGACCAGCGGTTTCCGTATGTACCTATCATACCTATACGAAGGTCATCTTGTGCTATGTCAACGGCATTCATAGTGGTCAGAACTGGAATATGTGTTTTAACGGCAAACTCAACAACCATTTCAGCTGCCCCGGCGGTACGAACACCCCCGCCCACTAACAAAACAGGTTTTTTAAAGTCTTTATAGTTCATAACTCTACCTCCGCCTTTTGAATGTTATAGGGGAAATCAATGATAACGCCACCTTTTCTACCTAACATGGCCATATTGTAGGCACGTGTAACAATATCCGTAAATCCTGTTGCACTCATCGGTGTAACGGACAATTTGGTAATGTGTCTGGTCATAGAAACAATATCCATCTCTTGGAATCCGTTTTGACGAATGCCTGAATATCCCTTTTTCTCGTTAGTTGGTACATTTCCACAGATACCCATAATAGGAATACTGTCAAACCAGGCATCTGCCAAACCGCCAAAAGCATTCACAGCACCTGGACCTGAAGTTGTAAAATAGACGCCAAGTTTCCCGCTTATGCGAGCATAGGCATTTGCTGCAAATGAACATCCTTGTTCATTATAGCATACATGAACCTTTATTTCAGGGCGCTTATAAAGTGCATCCTGAAACGGTACAATGTACCCGCCAGCAAAGCCAAACACATCGGTTACGCCATGCTTAATCAAGAAATCGACTAAATAATCTGCACAATTCATTGTTATTTGATTTTTGTTTTGTATTCAGAGTACTTTTCATCCAACTGAGTAAAATCGGTTTTGGAATAACCAGCACCGTATCTTGTACGCTGCTGAGGTGTGAGCATCTCAATCACATTAAAGACATCCGTAATAGTACTATCTGTAGTTTTTTTCAAATGATTTACATTGTCAACATGGGAATGCTTTGTGCCACAAATAAACATCGGAAGGTCATACCCCCAATGAATGTGGTCAAGTACAGGTACAATGTACTTATCAATAGTTTCAAGCAGCACTTGCACATTATAGTTTGTACCACAATGTTTGTTCAGGTAGTCTGCAAGTAACTCAGTCCGAGCATTTCCAGCACCACGGCCCATACCAAAGAGTGAACCATCAATGCAAATCTCACGACCAGTTTCTTCTGCCAACTGTACCATTCTTTCAGCTAAAGCACAAGATAGTCCAAGATTGTCGTGAGAATGAAGACCCACCATTATATCTTTTTCAAGCAGGCTATCAAACTGACGGAAGATGGTTTCAAGGTCAGTCATATACATAGCACCAAACGTATCTACTATAGAGAATACAGCGGGCTTAACCTTGTTAACTTTCTCAATCAAGGCTGCTCTTTCCTCCATGGTATAGCTAATGCTGTCCATAGGATTGAACTGTACATGATAACCCTTTTCCTGAGCGGCCTTGCAGAACTTCAGGGAGTCCTCAATCTCATGCTTAGCAAAAGAAATACGAAGCCATTTGAATGACTTCCCGTCACAATCATCAAGGTCTTCTGCACAATAACGGCTATTATCACAGAATCCAAGATAAGTGGATTTTTTAGAATCTGCCGGCAAATATTTTATCACATCCTTAGAGTTGTGATAAACTATAGTTTCACCATTTACTTTACTCTGCAGGAATCCAGTTTCCATATAGTCAATTCCCGCATCTACTAAGCCCTGTAAAATGCCTTTTACAAATTCAGGGTCTGAATTTTTATCAAAAAGATAGCCACCATCCCGGATGGTGCAATCCACGATATGTACTTTCACTCCCATTACATTATTTATTGGTTATTTGATTCTTTTCTAATCTTATAAATAGCATCGCAAATAGCAAAGTCTTCAGGATAGTCAATATCCATTGCCTCAATCTTGTCAACCTCACAGATAAAAGGCTTTGAGCCAAGTCTTCTGTTGTGTTTCAAGAAAGACTCTTTTGTAAATACGTATGCAATGGATGTCTCTGCGAAAACATCTGGTAAATCCTGGGTTCTGGGGAAATGGTCTGGATCAAAATTGATGGGCTTTCCATCTTTCCACATAAAAGCCTTGATATTTTCTGCACAGAATGCACTATCATACTCTCCAGAAGCTACCTTCTCAACGCATTTATTGATAGTTACAACCTCTGCGAAAGGAGATGTTGTATGAGCATTGACATAAATATCCGCATCTACCTCTTTCATGAAAGCACGGATGATGTCGTTTGCGTTCTTATCATCTCCATCTAACTCAAGAGGCCTCTTCAGGAACTTTACACCAGGAATCACGTAAGGCTTTACGGCTTCATCTGAACAATAAATATACACTTCGTCTATCAATTCAGACTCAAGACAAGTCTTCTGAATAAAAGACATCAAAGGAGTCCCATCAAAGAATGGCTTAATATTCTTCTGCGGAACACGTTTACTTCCTAATTTGATCGGAATTAATGCTACTGTTTTCATATTTTTATTTATAATAATTCAGCAATGGTAAATAAGAATTCTTTGATGCCCTTACTTCCTCAATATGTTCTTTTCTATATTTAAAGAACTGAAAAGCTCCTTTTAATCCCTTTTTCTTTATCATAAATGGGATATACAAACAATCATATCGATAATATGGCCATCTTTTAAGACCTATGGCTTCATAAAAACCATTCCTCTTTTGAGCTTGAAGATAAAATAAAAACTCTCGCTCAATAGTTCTCGGTTTCCTCGTTATACTACCAACACTTCTTATGCTATGGTATAATACATTGGGGAGGACAACAAATTTCCTTGCCAAATGACCTATAGCAAGTCCATAATAAACATCATTATTAACTTGACATTCTTCAAATTTAATATTATTTTTTTTTATAAAAGAAAGAGATACCATTTTGTTCCTACAAATAAGATTCTGATATCTAAGACGAAGAGTGTTTTCTTTGGATTTTTCTTTACAATATGCTTTGATTGATTCACTTGAACGAATCCAGGCCCCATCAGGTCTTAAACTATTATCCAAAGAATCTACTACATAGCATAAATAGTCAATATCAGAATCTATATATTGGTCAAACACATCAAAAGCTTTTGGATCAAATATGTCATCGGCATCAACAACAAGAACCCATTTGCCAGTAGCATAACTGAGGCCAATATTCCTGGCATGACCAGCGCCCAAATTTTGTTTTTCTTTATATATTGACAAGTTTTGATGATGAGATTTTTGTAATTCAGTAATTTTATCTTCATCACTACAGTCATCAACAACAATGATTTGTATATCCTCTCTATTGGGGATACTATCTAGCATCCTTTGAAGTAAATCTGGAGTGTTATAATGAGGAATAATGATAGAATAGTTGTAATCCATTTATGAAAATTTTTTTTCTTCTTTCAATTTGTAAAAATGATCTTTGTCCCTATACTTTATTATTTTGGCAGGATTACCACCCACT
>JAEEGL012082310.1_pt1 | contig 11674 bp, 7 predicted proteins | sample 9134231 | NCBI WGS metagenome assembly JAEEGL01 (sample SAMN16246548, study PRJNA631951) | gut metagenome | biome: gut microbiome; feature: rumen; material: fiber-attached | host: Bos | place: Iran: Karaj | collected 2018-10 | reverse complement strand
GTGCCCGAGATGATCGAGAACATGCAGCGCAGCGGCCTCGACCATGTGGAATTCGACTACATCCAGGGGAAGGCCTGCGCCACGATGACGGAGGAGGCGCTGGCGGACGCCGCCCGCCAGTTCGCCAACGCGGGCATGGTCGTCACCGCCCTGCGCGCCGCCGTGCCGCCGAACGACTACGAGGCGCTCGCCGCCCGTTGCCGCGCCGCCAAGACCAAACGGCTCATCCTGCCGCTGACCGCCCGTGATGTGCAATTTAAGGCACTAAAGAAGGCGGGGCTTTCGGTCGTCTTCGCCAACTGCAACCAGAGCGCGCTGCAGGCCGCCGCCGCCTATGCGGAACAGGCCCGTCTCGCGGCGGAGGCGAAGGTCTCCTGCGCCCTCGCCGTCAATCCCGCCGGCTTCGCCCTCGCGGGAGAGAATCCCTTCCTAAGTTCTTGGCGCGTAGGAAAATTCGTCCGCGTTATCGGACAGCTGGACATCTGCGACGCCCTTTGGGACGGCACGCCGACTGGCCTCGCACAGGGCAACGCCGAAATCCACGAACTCATCTCCATCCTGCGCTGCCGCAACTTCGACGGCGTCTTCACGCTGGGCGGCGGTGCCGTCTATCCAGGCAGCCTCCAGCAGGCCGCGCAGGAACTCATCCGCATGCTGGAGTAGCCACGGGAGGGACGCGTTGCGCGTCCACCTCGCTTCCATCGGTCGCGCAGAAGCGCGACCCTCCCGCTCCTACCCACAACAAAGGGAGGCCCCATGGTCTCTGGCAGACGAAAAAAACTCATCTGCCTTCTTCTGCTGCTCTTCGGGGCACCGTATCTGGCATATGCCAATGCGGGGACGGCGCTCATGTGGGGCGTCTTCCTGCATTTGTTCATCGGCAACTTCTTCATCGGCCTTCTGGAAGGAACTCTTCTGGCTTTGCCGACGAAGAAGGGATACGCCAAATGCATTGGCCTGATGCTTCTGGCCAACTACTTCTCCGCATGGGTTGGCTTGATCGGCACGGAGTATCTGGGCAATTCAGGGACGCTGTCATGGTCTCTGTACAACGTCAGGGCGCTCATGCTTCTGCTGGCCTTTCTCTACTGGCTGGCGACCGTGCTACTGGAGTGGCCCTTTATCTGGCTGACGCAGCAAAAGGGCGCGCGCCGCTGGCTCCCTGCGCTGAAGAAGTCGCTGATTGTCCAGACCGTCTCCTATCTCCTTCTGGTGGCGTGGTATCTGCTTTGCGGCAACTATTCCCTGCTGACACAGTGCACCAGCGTCCAGCCGGACGAATTCACGCTGGCCGAAAAGATCTGCATCTACTATGTCGCCGACGACGACGGCCATGTCTACGGCCTCCGGCCTGGAGAGAAGCCCTTCAAGGTCGCGGAGCTGCCATCCGACGAGACGCCGTATCAGCTGATATGCGAGCGAAGCGCTCCGGAAGCCGCCACCGCCACCCTCAAGGCGATTCGTTTCAAGAAGCACTATACGGACAAGGTGGTGCAGATCGTGGATGTCCTGCCTGATTTCGCTCCAGCGGACCGCGTTCTGCTGGAGCCTGACAGGGAGAAGGCTGACGAAGCCTATCCCGACCGCAGCATGGATGACGACAAGCCCTACATTGACGCCAGCTGGTACTGGGTGGGCAGGCCATTGGGGGCGGCACGGGATTCCTCCATCCGCTTCTCTTCAGGCTTCTGGGCCGCCCAAGGACTTCGTCTGCTGACAAAGGTGGAGAGACCGCGTGGAAGACGCCCATCCCCTGACAGATATGGCTTCGACTGGGGCGAATGGGAAACGACGCGGCGGCTCTTTGCTCTGGAGACGCCCTTCCTTGCATGGCGTGTCCGTGACATCATCCAGTTGCCGGACGATGTGGTGCTCCTGCGGCTCGGCGACCAGCTCTGCCTCTTCGACTACAGGACCATGCGCATCGCCCTCCTCGCCCGCGGCCGCTCCGCGACGGCCGTCCTCGAACAGTGACCGCGCTGCAACCGTCTGATACTCAACCGGCAATTCCGCCCGACGTCACTTTTTGTCGGCTATGGCAATATTGCCTTCAACGCCAGAAACGGCCCTCTGGGCGAGGCTGGATGCCGCCATGGATATATAGGCAAATGCGTGGCGACGGCGCCCTCGCCGTCGAATATCGGCTTTCGACATGCGACGCGCGACACGCGACACGCGGAGGCAGATGCGTGGCGACGGCGCCCTCGCCGTCGAACAATGCGTGGCGACGGCGCCTCTCCGTCGAAATTCGGCTTTTGACAAGTTTCAGCCCTTGCGTCCGGTGAGGAAGCCGACGAGGAGACCGACGACGGCGCCCCAGAGGAGCGAGTTCAGGATCATGACGCAGACGAAGGCGGCGCCGGAGGCGTCCACGCACGACAGCGGGAAACCGGTCCATTTCAGGATGGTCGCCCAGGCGCCGCCGCTGCTCGTGATGCCGCGCCAGATTCCCTTGGCGGAATCGTGGAAGCCGCCGCATCGGAAGAAGGCGATCCAGAAGACGACCGCGTGGATGAGCGCGAAGCCGATGCCGCCGCAGAGAATCCTCCCTGCGGCCCTCTTCAGAAGCATTCCCTTGATTCCCATGTGAGACCTCTGCGGTTTAGGGCGTGACCTTCAGTTTCCTGAAGTAGCCGAGGTATTTCCTGTTGGCGGCGAACATCTCGTTGACCATGGAGCGGATTTCCGCCAGCGAGAGGACGGCGGAGGTCAGCGGGTCGAAGATGACGGCCTGGTAGATCATGTCGGGATCGCCGGCGGCCGCGCCCTCCACCGCCAGCTCCTCGCAGCGGCTGGAGATGTTGTTGAGCAGCGCCAGCTGGGGCGGCAGCGGACCGACGTGGACAGGCGTCAGGCCGTCCTTGGCGGCGAAGACGGGAACCTCCACGCAGCAGCCGGCGGGCAGGTTGTCAATCAGGCCGTTGTTGCGGACGTTGCCGTTGAACTCGAAGACCGTGTTGTCGCCGAAGACGGCGTTGAAGATGCGCGAGGCGTATTCGTTGCCGCGCTTGAGGTCAACGGGCTTCTTCAGCTCCTCTCGCGTCAGCTTCTTCCAGGTCTTCTGGCGGTCGCGGTAGTCGTTGAGGATGTAGGCGTAGTGGCCGGGGTTCCAGCCGGTGCCGTCGGTGCAGTACTTGGCGATGAGGTCGGGGCGCTTGCGGAACCACGCGTTGTATTCGGAGTTGTGGCCGCTGGATTCCGTCACGAAGTAGCCGAGGGCCAGATACATCTCGTTGCGTACCTGCTCCTCGTTGTAGATTTCCTTGCGCGTGGTGACCGCCTTGTGGATGAGCGGATAGGCGTCCTTCCCCTTCCACTTGTATTCCAGATAGAAGGCCTGGTGGTTGATGCCGGCGCAGCGGTAGCTGACGTCCTCCATCTTGGCGCCGATCCAGCGGGCCAGCTTCTCCGCCGTCCCCTGCACGGAATGGCACAGGCCGGTGATGCACAGGTCGGGATAGTTGGCCTGCATGGCGCGGCAGAGCATCGCCATCGGGTTCGTGTAGTTCAGCACCACGGCGTTGGGGCAATATTTTCTGACATCGGCGCAGATCCCCAGCATGGGCGGCAGGGTGCGCAGGAAGCGGAAGATGCCGGAGGGGCCGCGTGTGTCGCCAACGTTGATGTCCACTTTGTACTTCGCCGGAATCTCGATGTCCGTGGCGAAGACGTCCACGCCGCCCTGCAGGATGGTGATGAGCACGCCGTCGGCCCCCTTCAGGGCCTCCGCGCGGTCTGTGGTGACTGTCACCTTGGCGGGATACTTGCCCGCCTCGACGATCTGCTTGACGGCGGTCTGGATGAACGACAGCCGCTCTTTGTCGATGTCCATCAGGGCGATTTCGGCGTCCTTGAAGGCCTCGAAGGTAAGGATGTCGCGGACGAGGCCGCGCGTGAAGCCGAAGCTGCCGGCGCCGATGAAGGCGATTTTCTTTCTCATTTTCACTCCCTTGCTGTGACTTTCGGAAAACCGGACAAAATGTAATGCCTCGCCGTCCTTTTGTAGTGGCGGACGTTCGGTTCAAGCGGTTTTCTGGTCGGCGAGGGAGACATTCCCCTCCACGCGGCCATCGTCCAATATGTCGGTCTGCGTGCGTGCCGCCAGATCACGGAAGAGTCTGATAAGATCGCGGATGCCGCCGATGAAGAACCAGACGGCAGCGATGGCGGAGATGAACATGGGCACCAGAAGCGAGGTTGCCAGGAAATAGTTGCTCCAGAAGTGGCGCGAGAGAGGCCTGCAGGAGTTCCAGAGGGCGACTAGGACAAAGGCGCCCAGAAAACTATAGATGAAATTGTAGGAGAAGAAGGCATAGGCGATGAAACGGTCGCCGCGCGTATATTGCGGCGTAATGCCCAAGAGCGCCTTGCAGATGCCTTTGGGGGACCAGTCGCGACGCAGGTCCTTGTGTTCGCCAGGATCGGCATAAGGGCCGCGATGGAGCATCCGTTCCATGTTGTAGTCCTCCTTGCAGGTGGCCCAGGAGACCACGATGTAGAGCAAGATACAGAAGACATTGGCGAAGAAGAGGAACTCCGTGGCGTTGACGGGAATCTTCAGCGGATCCATTGTCCAATGGATCCATGTGCCGTAGGGAGCGGAGAGGGCGCGCAGGAGGCGGTCGCAACCGTGCACCAAGTTGTGCTTGGCCAGGAAGGGATAGACGCCATCGGCCCAGTTGCGGCTCAAGAGGACGTAGGCGATGCTGAGGCCCATGCCCGTCAGCAGGGAAGCCCAGGCGGCCTTTGTCGTGCCCTTCTTCCAATAGAGACCGAAAATCAGCATGGGACAGCAGCCCGCGCTCCAGATGGAGACCGCCATGTTGGTGAACAACGCAATATAGTCCAGCTGGGCCATATATTTAGATCCAAAGAAGAAGAAGACGCCGATGGCGATGGCGACCCAGCGGATCATCCAGACATGGCGCTTCAGGGGAAGACCCTTCGGGAAGAAGGGGAGAATGCAGTCCTGCGCGATGGTGAGGGTAGCGCTGAAGATGCGCGTGTCGTCGGTGGAGAGCATCGCGAGGAAGAGGAGCAGGCAGAAGGCACCGAAGAGGCCGCCCGGCAGCAACTTGCGCATGGTGGCGGAGAGGTTCAGCTGGTTGAAGAGGGTGCGGCACTGCTGGAACTGGTCGTTGGCCTCCCCTTCCGCGTCAATGAGCGCCCGCTGGAGCGACATGTCATCAGGCGCCTTCAACGGCGCGTCCGCCAGCACACGCCGCCGCGCGGCCTCTTTGAGAGCATCGTGGACGTCCGCCAGAAAACGCGTGTCCAGATTGTCGGCGCGGGAAAGAGGCGCGTCCACGCCGGGCGTATGGACAAGAGGCGTCTTCCCAGCGATGACCTGCAGGACGGACGTCCGCGTGCCCTCGTCCTTGATGACCTCCTCGACGGCGCGGGTGGCTAGGGCCTGCCGCACCTCGTTGGCCTCCTTTGCGAAATGCTTGTGGTTGAGGAAGGTAATGAGGCAGACTGCCATCAGGAGATAGAAGATGCTAACGATGGCGTTCCGCCATGTGCCCAGAAGCATGGCCATCTTCTGCTCGTGGGCGGATTTGGCGGCGGTGGTGGTTCCGGCCCCCGTCCATGTAGTGGCATGGAAGATGGCGGCGAAGGCCACCACGATGACCATGGAGAAGAAGTTGAAGTCGCGCAGCTTCGACACGTCCATTGGATTGAGGAAGCTCTCCCCGGCCACGCGATCGGCCATGACAGGAATGACCTCCTGCGACCAGGAGAATTTGCAGAGGATGAAGACGATAAAGCAGAGAAGGAGCGGGAAGAGGATCATGCCTTGAATGGTGTCGGTGATGACCAGGGCAAGAGTGCCACCGAGGCAGATGAGCGTGATGGCCAGCGTCAGGAAGAGCAGCATCAGGAATTCAAATGTAGGTATTTGCAGGCTCAGCAGTCGTATATGTGACGGCAGATTGAGCATCTGGATGAAGAAGCGCGCCGCGACCGCCGGCATGATCATATTGGCCAGTATCTCCGCCAGCGACCGCAACCCTGCGGAGAAGATGCGCAGGCGGCGGCTGTAGCGCACTTCCAGGAACTGGCCGATGGACATGGCGCGGGTCTCTCGGAAGCGATAGGTGCAGTAGCCTGACAGGACCAGAATGACATTCAGGGGCGTCAGAAGATTCACCCAGAATCCCATGGCAAATCCGGTGGCGTAGCGTTGTTCGATATAAAGCACTAATCCTATGATGGAGAGCGCGTTGGCAATGTCCCCCATGGAGAGGACATAGCGGCCGCACACGCGCCCGCAGGCCAGGAAGTCCGCGACCCCCCGGATGTAGCGCCGCGAATAGAAGCCCATGAACATGACGAAGACGACCGGAACGATGAGAATCACCCAGTCCAATAGGCTCATGTAGATGCCGTCTGCCATGGTCATTGCGCTAAAGGAGGTCGAGGCGTCGCAGCCGCCAGTAGGCAGCCATCAGATAGAGTGGTCCGTAGTAGGTCAGGCGGCTGTAGTCGCGAAAGCAGAGCGCGCGCTTGGCAAGGCGCTGCTGGAAGGGCGTGAAGACGAAGTCGGGCGCCATCATCTGGACGAGGGCCGCCTCGCCTGCCTCCCGCGCGGTCTGCTTGAAGGCGAAGGAGGGAACGCGGTAGCCGCCGTCTTCCTGCGTCTCGACAGTGCGCCAGTCAGGGAATGGGGCCGGTTCGACGCCCGATGCCAAGAACTCGCCCGCCGATTTGAGACCAGCATATTGGACGCGTTCAGCCGCATCGTTCAGCGCACGACGGCACAGGATGGCCTCTTCGCCATCAGGGAAGACGGTGCGCAAGAGTTCCAATGAACAGGCCATCTGGTAAAGGGCGTAAGCCAGATAGGTCCAATGCCAGAGGCGGCAGGAGTATTCTACCGCCTCGCGCAAATAGCGCTTGCATTCCCCAAGCCAATGGGAATCGCCCGTGACGTCATAGGCGGCGGCATAGATCATGGGCAAACGCGCCGCCTCGTGAGGTCCGATTTCCTGCAAATTCCACATCTGGCAGACCTGCGGCGCAGGCGCGCCATCCAGCATCAGCAGGCAATAGTTGTTCTCTGGAATGACAGAGCGCGCCGTGAAGCGTGCGACAGCCACAAGCGCCTCCGCAAGACGAGCCTTGAGGGCCTCGTCCGCCAAAGGCGAACGCCACAGCCGCCAGAAGCCGTGCACCAGATGCGTGTATTGGTCGCGCGAACTGTTCTTGTAGACGGATTTGCCATCGGCCAGGCAGATGCTGCGGGCGACGAAGCCGGGAACGCCATGCGACATTGTACAATTGTACAGGCCGTCAACCAGGAGGCGGGCCTTCTCGCGGAGGGCGGCCTCGGCGGTCACCGCATAGCGGTCGCAGAGCATGGAAAGCATGGCGCCGCCGTTGATGACGGAATCCTCCATGCCAGTTCCCCAGCCGCAGGGATTCGGAAACTGGCGGGCGACCTCCTCCGGCGTGGGAAGGCAGTCGTGGTAGTGGCCAACTTCGTCGCTCGTGACGCAGTCGTAGATGAGGCACGTCTGGGAACAATAGAGGCGTGTCCAGAGCGCCTCCCAGATGGCCTCCGCCTGTGAATGCAGCCTTTCGGCGCTGATGTCGATTTCAATCATGGCATGTCAGTCGTGGCAGATTCAAAGACGACGGCGGCATAGCCTTCCATCTGAGAGAGAATCGCCATCGTGCGCCCGTTGGCTTCCCTGAAGGAGAGCGGCGTACGCGAAGGGGCCAGATAGACCCGCGCGACGCCTGTGATCGCCAGCGACACTTCCAGATTCCGCAGGGTAATGCCCTCTTCTATCATCTCGATCTTCCTGCCGCGCCGTTCGGGGACGAAGGCGGTGATCCAGACGATGAGGCGGCCCGGCTGGCGCGTCACGGAGACGCGGGCGAAGGAGGGGAGCCCCTCCACTTCCAGAAGGCGTGTTGGCAGCAACTGCCGCGCGGCCCAGTCCACCAGATTGCGCACCGGCACCTGCGCCGATTCGTGGTAAAGGCGGCCCGCCTGGAAACTAAACTGGGCGACCTGCGCGTTGAGGGCCAAGGCGCAGGTTCCGTCCGGCTTGTCCGGCGGCAGATAGAGGTAGGCGTACTCGTCGCGGACGCCTCTAGTGTAGTAGGGCAGGATGGTCTCGGCGGCCGTCTGCGCATCCGGTCGCGGGCGAAGACGTAGCGTCTCGCGCCACGTGACGACAGGCATGGCGGGCACGTCCGCCGCCACGTCGGCAGTCTTCCGGAAGAAGACCGGCTCTCCATCGCGCCAGCCGTCGGCCTCGGCGGGCCAGACCTCCGCCCTGCAATCGACCTCGACAGGCCACGCCTCCGGCAGGGCGAAGGCATCGCCTTCCTCCTGCAGTCCGGAAGCGCCGCTGGAGACAACTTTGCCGCCCTTCGCCAAGAAGGCGCGGAGCCGCTCCGCAAGAGCGGGCGTCAGGCGGATGTCGTCCGCCAGGAAGAGAATCCGATAGGGGGTGAAGTCCTGATCCGGCGTCAGCACATCGAAGAGCCACCTGCGCTCCGCCAGCATGCGGCAGAAGCCTTCCGCTATGGGCACGGAGTTCTTCATCGCATGCTGCTCGTAGCTGAACGTGTCGGCAGGCACTACCAGCGCCGCTTCGCAGACGGTGGTCGCGCCTTCCAGCCACGGGTCAAGGGCCCGCAATTCGCCGTAGATGGAGGCGATTAGGTCGTAGACGTCCATGTTGAGGTCGCCGCGCGGATGGAAGTGGTCGCCGATGGTGACTTTCAGCCCCTGCGCGACGGCGGCGACGCAGTCGTAGAGGAGGCTGGCGCGCGTGCGGATGCCGCCGAAGTCGCCCCATGACTCATGGAAGCGGCCGGACATGTTGAGCACAGGCAGCCCCAGAGAGCGGACATAGCGTGAGTAGAGGGCCTGGTATTCGTATCCCCAGCCGCCAGTCGGCAGGCACTCCAGCTCGAAATAGGTCGCATAGGGACGCTGGACTTCAAAGGGAACGCCATTGAAATAGAGGAGATAGCCGGAATTGCGTGACAGGAGGAAGCGGCTAATGCGTTTCATAAAGCGGTCGCGGCAGAAAACCGCGAAGGCTTCACGGTCGAGGCCCATGCGGGCGCGCTCCTCCTTGCAGGCGGGGCAGTCGCAGGGATGCGGCGTGAAGCAGTCCAGAAAGAAGCCGTCGACAGGATAGGCGGTCAATTCATTGAGCATGGCCAGGACATGGTCGGCAAAGCCTGTGTTGTAGCATATCATGCTGGCATAGTTGTCCAGGCGCTCCTGGCGGAAATTGGAGCCATCGGGGAAGACGACCATCCAGTCGGGATGCTGCAGTTCCTCGTAGTGGCTCAGGCCGAGATTCATGTAGGCGCTTATCTTGATGCCACGCTTGTGGCACGCTTCGGCGAATCCCTTCAGCAAGTCAAACTTGAGGGAAAGATGGCGCGTTCCGACCTTTGTGTCATAATAGGCCATGCCTTCATTGCAACGCGCATGGAAGACAGTGAAATCCACGCCGCAGCGCTGGAGCTGTCCAGCAGCCGCTTCACAGTCGAAGGCAGCCCCCACTTCAGGGCAGGCGGGCATGGTGTGGAAGTCGTAGAAAATCCCCCATTTTGGGAAAGGCATGGCGTTTATCCTCCATTGGTTGTTCGGGTAGCCGATTCGAGACGCAGGTCTTTGACATGGAGCATGAAGCCAAGGCGGACCAGACGTTCCTGAAGGACGCCGATGTCGAGTTGCCGCGGTGTGCGCCCCGTCTCCAAAGCAAATGCGGCCGCCAGACCGGCCACTTGCCCTGTCATGGCGGCGGCAGGAATCACGCGCGTGATCTCCCATGCATCGCCCTGGGCGGCGACACAGCGTCCGGCGGCGAGAATGCCGTCCGGCCCACCGGACGGCAGAAGGCACCGGTAGGGAATCTCCCAGACCTTGCCTTCGCCGCCACTACGCCAATCTGCCGCCAGCCCGATTGAATCCGCGAAGGAGACGCCCTCCTCGCCGTCCTTGAGGGTATAGGCGCCGTCCACGGCGTAGATGGTTCGCAGTTGCGCTTGAGAAGGCAGAACCAGCGGCCAATGCCGTTTCCGCCCATCGGGAGAAGCCTGTTTCATCTTGAGCGTTTCACGCAGCATCCGATGGGACTGGCGGGCAAAGGCAGAGAGTTCCTTGCCGGTCTGTCCGCCACCGGTGACCAGTTCCAGATAGCGCTCTGTGGTCTGAGGGCCGAAGAGGCGCTCCAACAATTCCGGCGAAGCATTGAGAAGTGTCTTGGCCTCAAGGTTTCGCGCCGTCGTCATCTCCATGACAAGGTTGTCGCCCAGAACGGGATGGGGCTTCCCTTGGCTATAGTGCAATGCCCACATGGTCAAATAGTTCTCGCCTGCATGGCAGGGCACGCCGGCGCGGCGGAGCGCGATGGCGCTGCCGCTGGCGTCAACGCATTGGCGTGTCCGCAGGAGGCCCTGCCCGCTTTCATTGGCGACATGGACGCCGGCCATGGTGCCGTTCGCGATTTCCACGCCCGTGAGGAGCGTGTCGTACCAGATGTCGCATCCGGCCTCTTCCAGAAGTTCCTCCAAAGCGAGGGCAAGAGACGCGGGCGCGAAGGTGCATTCATAGCGCGCAGTGCCTTCCCGCCAATTGGAAGGCACATCGCCGGGACCGTATTTCATGCTGGCGTGGAGGAGTTCTTCGCTAATGCCGAAAGTGACTTGGTGCCCACGCCCGTCGCAGAGAGGCAAGTAGATGTAGACGAGGCCAGCGGTGGCAAGGCCGCCTAGCAGGATGGATTTCTCCAGCAGGGCCGTCTTGCATCCGCAACGAGACGCCTGCAAGGCGGCGGCACAGCCCGCCACCCCGCCGCCAACGACCACGACGTCATATTCCTTCGTGAAATCCATGCTGCCAGCTCCCTTTTCTTTGACTCAATCGGTCTTTTCCAAGATGAATGCCTTAATATAGACTTTCCCTTGGGAAACATCCGCCGGTTGAAAGCCGCCGATGTAGATGACGCCCTTGGCTGGCAAATGGACGGAGGAGCCTATTTCGCGGCGGACGAAGCCGTCGCCGCAGAGCTCCGCGACGGGAATGGGCTGGACAGCGACAATCTTCTTGGCGGCAGTATCATAGACGCCAAGACGTGTGGTCAGTTCCGGCTTCGGCGCGTCGGCCTCCGCGCGCATCATGGCGGCGACACGGTAGGCCGCGCCGTCGCCTAGGCCTTCCGGCAGATTGACGCTGATCTCCCAGCCGTGGTTGCCGTCACAGAAAGGAATCCCCTCCTCCGTGCGCTCTTTGCACTGGATCTGCCCGATGGAGAAGACGATGCGGTCGGGAAGTGGTTCCGGCGGCGGTTCATCCAGCAGCGGTGCGGCGCCCTTGTCGCGCACGCGCACAAGCACGATGCGGTCGGTGAAGACTGTGGTTCCTTCACGCCTGGTCGAGACGTAGAAGTCCCACTCGCGTTCAGGGTCGTCGGGGGCGTAGAGGTAGCCGACATAGGCACAGGCGTAGCCGCCGTGTCCGCCGATGCCCGGCGTCTCCTTGTAGAGCGGAGGCGGCGCGATCACCAAAGCGTCGTGCGTGAGGCGGTTCCGCCCCAGATAGTGGAAGGCATAGTCGCCGCCGTTCGGGAGGACGAGCTGGCGGTGCTTCCGCGGGAGGCTGTCCCGCCTGTCGGACTGACCGACGATGGCCAGCGAG
>JAEEGL010554329.1_pt1 | contig 11674 bp, 10 predicted proteins | sample 9134231 | NCBI WGS metagenome assembly JAEEGL01 (sample SAMN16246548, study PRJNA631951) | gut metagenome | biome: gut microbiome; feature: rumen; material: fiber-attached | host: Bos | place: Iran: Karaj | collected 2018-10 | reverse complement strand
GGGCAAGGTCTGGCAGTATTTCACCGTGGTGCCGGATTTCAAGTCCACCGGCATCAAAAACGGCAAGCGCAGCTTCGACTGGCCCTGCATAATTCGCGCCGTGAACACGAGAGACGCTATGACCGCAACTATCGAGCGCGTCGACTGGGACGTGCTCCAGCGCATAACCGACAGGATAACCCACGAGGTCGAAGGGATCAACCGCGTGCTTTACGACCTTACACCGAAGCCCACCGGCACTATCGAATACGAATAATAAACCAATAAGCTTTAAGCCCATAGCTGTGTACAGCGCAGCTATGGGCTTTTTTAATAATAGGCCACAAAAACACTTGCGGCGTTTAAGGATGCTTTAAGGCTCGAGGCGCATAATACGGTCAAGGATAAAATCAAAATGACAGAAGGTAATGATAAACGCTATGAAAAAGAATATTTGGGCGATCTGCTTTTCGGCGGCGCTGATACTGTTTTCGGCTTACACAGCTTTCGATACCTTCGTGCTGAGCGAGAGCTATAACTCGAACGCCGTCGAGATGAACACCTCGATGTTCTTAGATGAAGCAGAGACCTCCGACACAGGTGAAGCAAAGACAGAAGCAGAGAGCTGGAGCGAGAGCAGCGCAAATACGGGAAAAAACAAATCCTCCGGCAGAAAAAGCAAGAGCAAGAACGTAAGCTCAAGCTCGGACAGCTCCGCCACAAGCCGAGAGACAACTGAGACAAGTTATCAGGACGAAAACATCTCGATCACCCTGACCGAATACTATCAGTACAACACGAAAATCTACGTTGCAGACGTTACGCTTACTTCGGCGCAGTACCTCAAAACAGCCTTTGCAAACGATACTTACGGCAAGAACGTAACCGCGACGACGTCGTCTATCGCAAGTGTGCACGACGCAATACTCGCTATAAACGGCGACTGCTACGGGGTGCAGGAGAGGGGCTACGTTATCCGAAACGGGATAGTGTACCGCGATACCGCAAAGGGGACGGACGTCCTATGCATCTACGCGGACGGGAAGACAGAGGTATTGAGCGACAGGGACTATACCGCTGACGAGCTTATAAATATGGGGGTATGGCAGGCGTTCAGCTTCGGCCCGGGACTCGTTGAGGACGGTTCGATCACCGTCGGCGTAAACGACGAGGTCGGCAGGGCTATGGCGAGCAATCCGAGGACAGCCATCGGAATGATAGGCGAAAACCACTTCGTTTTTGTCGTATCCGACGGCAGAACGCCCGAGAGCGAGGGGCTCAGCCTCTATGAGCTCGCGGAGTTTATGCAGAGCCTCGGCGTCGAGACGGCGTATAACCTCGACGGAGGCGGCTCATCGACTATGTACTTTAACGGAAGCGTTATAAACAATCCCACAACAGGCGGGAGCATCAGAGAGAGAGGAGTGAGCGACATTGTTTACATCGGATAAGCTTTTAAAAAGGCACCTTCTGTATAACCTCACGGGAGCCGCTTTTTTATCAGTCTTCGGCGCGGTATATGAAGCCTTCAGCCACGGGGCCTATTCGTATTATATGATCTATGCGTTTGCGTTCCCGCTCCTTTTGGGAGCCCTTCCGTACGCTATATTGCTTTTAAAGGACAAAAATCCCGGCTGGGTTTTCCTCAACCTGTGGAACGCAGCTATCGCGGCATTCAGCGCGGGAAGTGTTTTCGTCGGAGTCCTCGAGATCTACGGAACGACAAATTCGCTTGTTACGGTTTACCCGATAGTCGGCTGCGCGCTGGCGCTGATAAGCCCGCTCGCGCTAATTAAACCGATTCGATCAGCAAAAGAATAAGCAATCCCCGACCGTTTAAAACGGCCGGGGCTTTTGTGGGACTTTTAGTGGCTATATTAGATCACTTTTCAAATTCCGCAGCTACGTTTTCTAAGAGAGTTGCAAGAATAATTATGTTGTCTTGCACAGCGTGTTATGATATAATACCAGTATATAGAACTACATTACAGTTTTTCTTGCAGCGAGCTACGAAGTAAAATAACAGGATTAAAAAAGCTTTCCGGAGGCGATTATAATGAAGCGTATAGTCTCGTTGATCGTATTTCTAATTTGCATAAGCTTGATTTCGCCCTTGGTAAGCGCAAAACAGGAGACAACTAATTGGAAATTGAAAGAGCTGGAATTCAGTCTCGATATACCGGATAGCTATGCTGTTTTTACAAGAGATACGCCAAGCAATGATCCGATGTTTGAGGAATTTGGACTCACAAAGTCCTCGCTGGACAACATTATGAAAGCAAACGGTTTATACATAGACGCAATTGACAAGGATTGGAAAGATGAAATAATTGTTGCGCAGAACGACACCCCATTCACTAATTTGGCTTACCTAAGCGATTCGATGATTGAATATGTAATCAGTTCTGCTAAGGAAAGCTTTGAAAGTATCGGTGTTAAGCTTATTAGTTATAATACTTACAATCACCCGCAGGCTAAGTTTCTTAAGATTAATATTAAGCAGTATAACAATGACGGAACAACATCCTATGGAATAGAGTATTTTACAATTTATAACAGCAAGGTAATAACTATTACAATAAAAACATTTGATGGGAAGCTTGATTCTTCAGAGGAAAAAATCATCAAAGGAATTGTCGACAGCGTTGCTTTTACTACAGCGGCTGCATATAACAACGATACCGGTGAATATCCGGCTTTTCAGTACATTGATACTGCCACGGGATTAAAGTTTACTGTTCCGGCAGAATGGACACAGGAGGAATTCAGCAAAGAAAGGCAGTTCTTGAGCGCGAAATTTGTCTCAAATCTGCAAAAGGGAATTTCTATTTTTTACGGGGGCTTTGACGCTTGGAGCATATTGCCAGAATCCGAAAAAGGATCACAAAGGAGCGAGCTTAACAATGATTCTTTTACCACCGGGGAGATATCCGACTTGCTTGGATTTGACTCGGTCAAAGTAACAAAGAAAAGCTATGGCGGTAAAGAATACTTTGAATTCGAGCAGACAACAACCACGCAGTACTATGGGATAGAGTTAGAAATAAAAATGGTTTATCTCATCAGAGTAGAGTATGGGTATGTTTTTTCTTTTCAAACAAATGCTGAGCAGGGTTCAAATTGCTATAAAGACTTTTTAGCTTTAGTTGCGAGCGCTGAATATCCAATTTTTGAAAATGAAGAATCACAACAGGTGACTGCTGAGAAGATACCAACAACTTATAAGACTAATCAGACAATTTCTTCTTCAGAGAAAAACGAACCGGCAAATGTTATCCTGCAATTACTAGTGACGGTTCTAATTCACCCTGTTCCCATTTGGATATACAGATATGGAATTAGAAAAAAACCGGTGGCTCCAAAAACTGCGATAACAATAACAATAATAGACGCAGTGCTCGTCGCAATTATTATGGCTGCCATTTTCAAAAATGTCGGCGCGCTGAATTATGGCGCGTTTGGTATCTGGTGCTTCGTTTGCTACGCATCACTCAAAAGCGGATACGTGGCTCCCGCCTTTAACCCTCCTAAGGAAGAAGAGAATAACCTGTACTCAAAGGCGCCTGAACGATCTAACGTAGAATGGAAGTGGAGTGAAGCAGAGGAGAGCTCAGACTCGAGGGAAGAGCCAGAAAACTGTGAGGCTAAGGAAGAGGAAAACGAATATACACTATCTGCTCCGCAGATACTATACTGCCGAAGATGCGGCAGCAAACTGGAACAGGGTAATAAACGTTGCGAAAAGTGCGGAACTGAAATAATCGTACCATAAACCTGCTTCGATTTAACATAGAAGTTGATACTAAATAGCGGAGGTAAAAGATGAACTGCTTAAAATGCGGACAATTAATACCCGACGACAGCGATTTTTGCCAATATTGCGGAAGCAGAATAACAACCGGTAAGATAGCTCTACAATACGATGACTTAGAAGAGGAAGGCTCAGAAGAATCAATAGCTTCCACATCAGAGCAAGACCATGTTTTTTCTCCGCAAGAGACTGCTATCTCACTGCAAGAAGCAAAAATATCGATGCAGGAACGCGAAAAAGAGGAGCTGGAAAACGCAGCTGATGAGGCGATCAGACAGCTACATACCTGCATCGCAAAATTGCGCTTTTATGATAAAAACGTAGTAATTGTGCCTGATGACGGCAAGCTTTTATACCACAAATACGGGTGTGAAGAATTAGACTTATCGTCCTTTTGGATTTATAATACAAAGTTAGCCGAGGCCAATAGCTATAAGCCGTGTGATAATTGCTGCAAATAATAACAAACAGCCGGCCGCCCATTGCTGGGCGGCCGGATTCGTTTTTGCTGTGGATGCTGATCTTATATGACTTGCGCTATCATCTTCCGTCCCAGCCGTATGCTTCGAGGTCTACTCTTCCGCCTGATACTATTACGCCCTCGCTTTCGAGCAATGCCGCCTGAGTATCAAAGCCGCCGAAGGCGAAGGATCGGGAGGGCTCGCCGAAACGATTGACGACGCGGTAGCAGGGGATATGCTGCGGGTCTGGATTAGCGTGAAGCGCGTAGCCCACAACGCGCGACCATCTCGGGTTTCCCGCAAGAAGCGCTATCTGACCGTAGGTTGCGACCTTACCGCGAGGTATCAGCTTTACCGCGTCGTAGATTTGCTCATATGTTGTTGACATAATCACTTCTCGAATTCCGCTGCCACGTCCTCTAAGAGGGAGCGTATCTCAAGATGCTGCGGGCAGACGTATTCGCAGGCTCCGCATTTTATGCAGTCTGAAGCCTTTCCGCCCTTCTCAGTAAGGACGGTGTTGTAATAGAAGCCCTGAGTCCAACTGTTGAATACCTTTTTCCTGTTGAAGCACCCGAAAAGATCGGGGATAAGGATACCCATCGGGCAGCCGTCGACGCAGTAGCGGCATGCGGTGCAGGGGATTATGCTCTTGCTGCCGAAAATGTCGCAAACTCTCTGTACGGCTGCTCTCTCAGCCTCGTCAAGGGGCTTAAAGTCGGTCATATAGCTGAGATTATCCTCCATCTGCTCCATGCTCGACATACCGGATAGCACCATCATCACTCCGTCGAAGCCGGCGGCGAAGCGTATCGCATAGCTTGCGGGACTCATATCGCCAAGCTCTGAGTAAACCGCCCTGCAGTCTTCCGGAAGGTTTACCAAAGTGCCGCCTTTCACCGGTTCCATTATAATAACCGGCTTTCCGTGCCTTTGGCAGGTCTCGTAGCAGAGGCGCGACTGGACTGAGGGATCGTCGAAGTCGACGTAGTTTAACTGGATCTGTACGACTTCTATCTGAGGATACTCGGTCAGTATCTCATCAAGCACATCGGCTGTATCGTGGAACGAAATGCCGAAGTGCTTTATTTTACCCTCTGCCTTGAGCTCAAGAGCTGTCTCATAGGCCTGACACGCCTTGTATTTTCTGAAAAGCTCTTTGTTCTGGGCGTGCATGAGGTAAAAATCGAAATAATCGACTCCGCAGAGCTCAAGCTGACTTGCGAAAAAAGGACGAATATCCTCTCTGCACGAAAAGCAGTTGTTCGACAGCTTGTTTGTGAGGATAAATTCCTCGCGGGGATAGCGGCTTGAAACGCAGCGCTTTACAGCCTTTTCGCTCTCGCCGCCGAGGTAGCCGTGAGCAGTGTCGAAGTAGTTGAAGCCGGCGGCGATAAAAGCGTCAGCCATCCTGATAAATTCTTCGTCGTTTACCGTTTCGCCGTTCATCGGAAGGCGCATACAGCCGAAACCGAAGTTCTTTTTGACCTTTTCAAAAAATTTGCTCATATCCCTGCCTCCAGTGTGGTTTTTTATTTATCTATATTGTAGCTTATACGTTTCCCGTTTTCAATCACAAATTATATGCGGAGGATTGCTGGTCAATATGCACAAAAAAGGCGCCTGTTATTTTACTTGCCATGTGGATAAAACTGATCTATAATAGAACTTGGGTTTTTATGCCCATATTACACAGCGTGGTCGGCACTCCACTGACAATGCCTGCCACAGCATCAAAAAAGGAGGAAAAGCGTATCCCCCGGGCTTGGGGTGCGGCAGAGTGGAGACCTGTCGTAAAAGGAGAGGCGATAGCCCTCTGAGCGCGTTCGGTGAGGATTCAGAACGCGCAAAGCCTGTAGTATGGCGACTGTACAGCTTAAAAACATCAAGAAGATCTATCCCTATGTATCCGGCGAGCAGAAGAAGAAAAAGAAGAAGGCTGAAGACGCTCCGGAGAAGAAGATCAATCTTCAGATAACGGACGAAGGCGTCGTTGCCGTCCAGGAGTTCAATCTCGACATCGCCGATAAGGAATTCATCGTTCTCGTCGGCCCCTCCGGCTGCGGAAAGTCCACCACTCTTCGCATGGTAGCGGGACTTGAGGAGATATCCGACGGCGAGCTAATTATCGACGGCAAGGTCGTCAACGATATTGCTCCGAAGGATCGCGATATAGCGATGGTCTTCCAGAACTACGCGCTTTACCCCCACATGACCGTTTATGAAAACATGGCGTTTTCGCTGAAGCTTAAGAAGGTCCCGAAGGACGAGATAGACAAGAAGGTACGCGAGGCAGCGGAGATACTCGACATCACTCAGTACCTCGACCGCAAGCCGAAGGCTCTCTCCGGCGGACAGAGACAGCGCGTCGCTATCGGCCGCGCCATAGTCCGCGCGCCGAAGGTCATGCTTATGGACGAGCCCCTGTCTAACCTCGATGCGAAGCTGCGCAACGAGATGCGCGCCGAGATAATCAAGCTCCGCGAGAGGATCAATACCACCTTTATCTACGTTACCCACGACCAGACCGAGGCTATGACGCTCGGCGACCGCATCGTAATAATGCGCGACGGCTACATACAGCAGATCGGCACGCCTCAGGACGTTTTCAATCATCCCGCAAATCTTTTCGTTGCCGGCTTCATCGGAATGCCCGTTATGAACTTCTTCGATGCGAAGCTCATCGAGGACGGCGGCAAATACTTCGTCGAGCTGGGCGGCTATAAGACCGAGCTTTCCGCCGACAAGGAGGAGAGACTCAGAAAGAACGGCGTGAAGAGCCAGGATATCACCCTCGGCGTTCGTCCGGAGCATACCGACATCACCGACGCCGGAGTCGACGCTAAGGTTGACGTCTCCGAGATGATGGGCTCCTCCGTACATCTCCATCTGACGGCCGAGGGCAGGGACGTGGTCGTTATCGTGCCCACTCTCGAGATGAAGCGCGGCTACGCTATGGGCGACAAGATCCACTTCTCGTTCGGCGGCAACGTAGCTCACGTATTCTCCAAGGAGACCGATAAAAACCTCGAGTGGTAATCAATCCGATAAACTTTGCCCTCCGGTTTTCCGGAGGGCGTTTTCGATTTATTCAAGGCGGTGAGCTATGAAGCTGATAATCGTGATAAACGGCAAGGGCGGAGCAGGCAAGGACACGCTCTGTGCCGCTCTTAGCGAAAAATACCGTGTTGTGAACGTGAGCTCGATCGACCCTATCAAAGAAATAGCGAGAAGCTACGGCTGGAACGGGGAAAAGGACATGCGCTCGCGCCGCTTCCTTGCCGAGCTTAAAGAGGCGTTCATAAACTACTGCGACCTTCCGAAAAAGTATCTCTGCGAGAAAGCAAACGAATTCCTCGCGGGGGACGGAGAGGTCATGTTCGTCCACATAAGAGAGCCGAAGGAGATAGCCGCCTTCCGCTATGCGATCTATCCGGCAAGGTGTCTCACTCTGCTCGTGCGCAGGGCAGGGCTCCACACGGGCGAGAAATACGGCAACGCGGCTGACGACGAAGTTGAAAACTTCTCCTACGACCTCGTTTTCGATAACGATATGCCGCTGGAGGAGAGCAAAGCTGCGTTTCTCAGATTTTTCTCCGATTGCGTTTTAAAAAATGAAGCCGTATCAGGAGGTAATGAAAAATGAAGCTGTTACGAAGAACGATAATTCTGTTTCTGGCGCTTGTCCTCGCTCTGCCTCTCGCGCAGATTCCAGCAGGGGCAGACTCCGAGGCTCTAAACTACGGCGAAAGGGAGAACTGGGCTTATTTTGAGCTGGGCGAGGACACAGGCGTGGACATATTCCTTATCTGCCCGACTGTCGACACGAAGAGCGAAAAGAACGCCCTCGACCTGAATGAAAAACTAAAATCGCTTTTTATAAACGCCCTCGATATGGAAAAGGGCATATACGAGGACGCGGGAAGGCTGTTTTCGCCATACTACCGGCAGATGTCGATGAACGCCTATAAGCTGCCCGCCGATGGATTTGAGGAGGCGAGAGCGACGGCATACGCCGACGTCGACGCGGCTTTTCGCTGGTATCTTGAGAATGATAACGGAGGCAGGGGGCTTATCCTCGCCGGCTTCTCGCAGGGAGCCGATATGTGCCTCGAGCTATTGAAGGACTATTACGGGGGAGAGGGCGAGAAGCCGAGGGCGTTGAGAGAAGGACTTGTCGCCTGCTATGCGATAGGCTGGTCGGTCACAGAGGAGACGACCTCCAAATATCCCCAGATAGTTCCCGCAAAGGGCGAGACGGACACGGGCTCGGTGATAAGCTTCGACTGCGAGGACGGAACGCTGAACGCAACTCTCGTCAATCCGGCGGGACAGAAGGCGCTTTCTATAAATCCGCTAAGCTGGAGGACGGACGGAGCAGCAGCGGACAAATCCCTTAACCTCGGCGCAGTCATGGGCGTTGGAGAAGAGCCGATACCCGCGCTTTGCGGAGCCCGTATCGGGGACAGGGGAGAGCTGATAGTCACGGACGTCAGCGCAGCGGATTATCCTCCCGTAGTAGATATTTTCCCGAGCGGCTCTTATCACGTTTACGACTACCTTTTCTTCTTCTCAAATCTGAAGAAAAATGTCGCCGACAGAGTGACAGCATGGCGCACTGGAATGCCGTTTACCGACCTGCAGCAGGATTCGTGGTATGCGGATGCTGTCAAATACGTATATGAAAAGGGACTTATGACGGGCACTTCCGCCTCGGAGTTCAGCCCTGCCGGCAGGCTTACCCGCGCACAGCTTACGACGATCCTCTGGAGGATGGCGGAGGAGCCGGTGGTCAATTATATTATCCCATACTCAGACGTAAAGGCGGACGGCTGGTATACCGAGGCTGTCAGATGGGCTGCAGCGGAAAAGATAGTTACCAAAGAGGGACCCACATTCGGGCCGGGCGATGCGCTGACAAGAGAGGAGACCGCATACCTCATTTGGAAATACGCGCAGTATTCTGGGGCGGACGTCAGTGCGGGAGCTTATACCTACCTTCCGGGCTATACAGATTCTTCCGAGGTATCAGAGGAGTATGTTCCCGCTATGAAATGGGCGATCGGAGCGGGGATCATCGGAGGAACGGCGAAAGGAAAGCTCAGCCCCAAGGGACAGCTTACCCGGGCGCAGGCGGCGACTATGCTCTTCAGGCTAAGGAGAGCGGGAGAGCCGCTCTCGCTATGGACAGAGGGAGCGCAGGCGGCGCAGGAGCTTATTTCCTATGTTGAGGCTGTGACGGACGAGAAGAACGCGGACTTTATCCCCGAAGCCGACAGAATAGCGGTATTCGATCTGGACGGCACGCTGTTCTGCGAGACGGACCCGAACTATTTCGACTACACGCTTCTTGCATATCGCGTGCTTGACGATCCGGATTACAGGGACAGAGCTTCTGACTTCGAGAGAGAGGTCGCAGAGAAGATAAGAGAGCAGAACGAAACGGGAAAATCGTTTTCGGGTCTGGAGGTCGACCACGGGAGAGCGGTCGCATCAGCCTTCGCCGGCATGACGGTTTCGCAGTTCAACGAGTATATCCAGGAATTCAAAAAGCAGCAGATGCCGAGCTATCCGGGAATGAAGCGCGGAGAGGGCTTCTACAGACCGATGGCGCAGATAGTCGGATTCCTTCAGGCGAACGGCTTCACGGTGTATATCGTGAGCGGGACCGACCGCCTTATCGTGCGAGGCATAATCGACGGCAGCATACTAAATATACCCAAGCGCCAGATAATCGGCTCTGACGAGACCATCGTTGCAAGCCACCAGGGAACGAAGGACGGACTCGACTACGTCTTCACGGAAGACGACGAGCTTGTTCTCGGCGGAGAGTTCATCATTAAAAACCTCAAGATGAACAAGGTGTCGGTTATCATGCAGGAGATAGGACAGCAGCCCGTTCTGTCGTTCGGAAACAGCACCGGCGACAGCAGCATGGCACAGTTCGTAAAATGCGGGAACAGGTACAGAAGCCTTGCGTTTATGCTCTGCTGCGACGATACGGAACGGGAGAACGGAAACGCCTCTAAGGCGGAAAAGATGTATTCCCTCTGCGAGCAATACGATTGGATACCGATCTCGATGAAAAACGACTGGCTCACGGTCTACGGCTACGGGATAGATTACCTGCCTGCCGCAGAGGAGCTACTGCCTGCGGCTTAAAAAACGCGAACAGTATAACTGAACAAAAAATGACGGCGCGGATTTTTCCGCGCCGTCTTAAATTTCAAAAGCCAATTATTATGCTCCGGCAAGCAGGGAGGAGACGCCCATTATAATCAGAACGATGCCGACGATGCGGACGATCTGATTCATAAGGAAGAGCGGCTGAGTCAGTATCAGTATGCCGAGAGCAACGGTAAGCACGCTGAGTATGAGACCGACGAGCCAGACGGGAGCGCCGGCCTTCTTCGCCTTCAGAGAGGCGATGAGATTCATTATGCCGTTGACGATAACGAGTATTCCGACGACGGTCGGGAATATCTTCTCGATAGCGCCGGGCTTAACGAGAAAGACGATACCCGCTATGACAAGTATGATTCCGGTCGCGAGGGAAGTGAAGCTGCGCGACTGACTGTCCTTGTTGAAGACGTAAAGCAGGACTGTGACGGCGCCGGCGACTATCAGGGCGATGCCGATGATCTTTATAATATTGGCAAGGGCTGCGCCGGGGCTCAATACCATATAGATGCCGAGGGCGATAAGGATGAGAGCGGTAAACAGAGTGCTTTTCAGTATTTTTTTCATTTCGTTTCTCCTTACTTGAATTTGGTTTGCGGTCTGTAGAACTCAAAGATGACCGAATCGCGGCCCTCTTCGTTCGCGGAGTTATGGCTCGTCCAGCAGAAATCCATCGCGCCGAGAGCCTTGGAAAGCTTTGCGCCGGGAGCCGTATAGCCGACGCGGTAGGCGATGAAATTCGGCCTTGCGACGGCGTTCAGAAGGGTGTTTGAGAGAATGAAGCTCTCCAGCCTGCTCAAGCCGTCGTTTTCATAGTAAACTGCGGGCTGGGCGAGCTGCCCGCGGATGATATGCTTTGCGTGTTCGCGGAACCACGCGACTATGAACGGGTCGAAGCTCTCTATGCAGACGTCGCCTTCGTAGAAGTCGATCAGCTCAAAGGTCTTTTCGCAGAGCTCCCGGTTGCGCTTTCCGGTCTTGAGTTCACATATGATCGGCTGCCGTCCGGCAACGAGGTCAAGTACCTCGGAGAAGAGCGGGATGACCTCGTCGGTACCGCAGAGCCTAAGCTCGCGCAGCTCTGCGAAGGTTAGCTCGTCGACCCGCTTATCCACACCGCAGATGCGCTTGAGGTCGCCGTCGTGGAATACGACGACCTTTCCGTCCTTTGAGAGCTGAACGTCGAGCTCCATACCGTAGCCCGACTCCACTGCAAGGCGGAATGATGCACGCGAGTTTTCCG
>JAEEGL016073544.1_pt1 | contig 11675 bp, 9 predicted proteins | sample 9134231 | NCBI WGS metagenome assembly JAEEGL01 (sample SAMN16246548, study PRJNA631951) | gut metagenome | biome: gut microbiome; feature: rumen; material: fiber-attached | host: Bos | place: Iran: Karaj | collected 2018-10 | reverse complement strand
CGCTGTTCGCAACGCATTACCATGAGCTGTCGGAACTCGAAGGCAAGCTCGAAGGCGTGGTGAACTACCGCATCACTGTCAAGGAAGTCGGCGACGACGTGCTGTTTTTGAGAAAGATCGTGCGCGGAAGCGCGGACAAGAGCTTCGGCATTCAGGTCGCAAAGCTTGCCGGTCTGCCGGATTCCGTCATAGCAAGAGCGAAGGAGATCCTGTCCGAACTCGAACAGTCCGACCTGCTGGTCCGCGATCCGAATCATCCCGCGGAACCGGTCGTGACCGTAGAGAACCGGGTGCAGAATTCGATTCTGAACGATCTAGAGAAACTCGATCTCGACCGCATGACGCCGATCGATGCGTTTATGAAACTGCATTCCTATATCGATGCTTTGAAGGGAGTCTGATCCATGGCGGTCATACATGTTCTGAAACCGCAGATTGCAAACCAGATCGCCGCCGGCGAAGTCGTCGAGCGGCCGGCGTCCGTTGTGAAGGAGCTCGTGGAAAACGCGCTTGACGCAGGTGCGAGTGCGATCACGGTTCGCATCGAAAACGGCGGGATGCGCAGCATCACGGTCATCGACAACGGCTGCGGGATCGCACGGGAGGACTGCCGGAATGCGTTCCTTCGTCATGCAACCAGCAAGATCACAACGGCGGACGATCTGACGCACGTGATGACGCTCGGCTTCCGCGGAGAGGCGCTCGCCTCGATCGCGTCCGTTTCGCGCGTCACCATGACGACGCGTCCGAAGGATGCGGAGGTCGGCACAAAGCTTTTGATCGACAATGGCACCGTTGTTTCGGAAGAGGATGCGCCCTGTGTGTTCGGCACTTCCTTCGTGGTGGAAGAGCTGTTTGCTTCGGTTCCCGCACGGCTGAAGTTTTTGAAATCCGCGCGTACGGAAGCCGGGTATATCGGGGATTATCTCGGCAAAATGATCCTTGCAAGACCGGAAGTCTCCTTCCGCTACGAAGCGGACGGCAAGACCGTATACGAGACCTACGGCGACGGCGATCTGTTCAACGCGGTGTTCTGCGTGTACGGCAAGACCGTCGCGGACAAACTCGTTCCGGTGTCCTATGACAACGGCTACATGAAGATCACGGGCTTTCTCGGCTTGCCCGAGATCTCGCGAAACAACCGGACCTTTCAAACGCTGTTTGTCAACGGACGATCCATCCGTTCCGCTTCGGTGTCCGCAGCAGTCGCGCAGGCGTATGATACGCGGCTGATGATCGGCAGATTCCCGTTCTTCGTGCTGAACCTGTATCTTGCGCCGCAGGAGGTGGACGTCAATGTCCATCCGACCAAGGCGGAGGTGCGCTTTGCGGATGATAACCGCGTGTTTACAACGGTCTCCGCGGCAGCGAAAAACGCGCTGTTCGACAGCGCGCAGCACGTCGAGCACGGTCTGGATCATGTGACCCCGAAACAGCCGGCGACGGACAATATTGCGCCCGTTCCCGCGATGCCCGAAACGAACCGCCCGCGTATCGATTTTCACACGATCGGACAAAGCGACAAACCGTCCTATTCCTACCGCGAAAGCAATTACAACATGTTCCGCGCGACCGGCACGGTCGGCTCAACCAAGAGCTACCGCATTGAAACGGAGCCGAAGCCCGCGGAGCAGACGAAGACGGCGGAGGAGCCGCTCTTTACGGATACGCCGATCCGGATCGTCGGATGTGTTTTTCTGACCTACTGGATCGTCACGCGCGAAGAACAGATGTTTCTGATCGATCAGCATGCCGCGCACGAGCGAAAGCTGTATGAAGATCTTGTATCGCACAGGATCGAACAGACTTCGCAGGAGCTTCTGGTTGCGCGCGAGGTCACGCTGACGCCTTCCGAAATGGAGATCTGGGACGCGCATCAGAGCGAATGGATCGAGCTCGGGTTCGGTCTCACGCGCAGCGGCGCGCTGACGCTTTCCATGACCGCCGTGCCTGTTTTGAACGGACAGATGCTCAACGAATCCTATCTGCACGAAGTGCTTGCACTGTATGAACAGGCGGGCAGAAATCCGCGCGAGACCGTTCTGAAGGAAAAGCTCATGCAGACCGCTTGCAAGCATGCGATCAAGGGCGGGGAACCGGTGTCGGAAGACGAGATCCGCATGCTGATCGGGGAATTCTTAAGCGGCAGACTGCCGCTGACCTGTCCGCACGGAAGACCGGTCGTCGTACGCATCACAAAGACGGAGCTTGAAAAGATGTTCCGCAGGATCGTATGAAGCAGCCGACGGTTTTGTGCATCGTCGGACCGACGGCGGCGGGGAAGACCGCTTTGTCCGTTGCGCTGGCAAAGGCATTGAACGGCGAGATCGTTTCCGCCGACGCCGTTGCTGTCTATCGCGGAATGGATATCGGATCGGCAAAGCCCGCGCCGAACGAGCGGCAGGGGGTATTGCACCACATGATCGACTGTGCGGAGATCACCGATTCCGACTATACGGTTTCCGTCTTTCGCGAGCAGGCGAGAACGGCGATCGACGGGATTCTTGCAAAAGGCAAGCTTCCGATCGTCGTCGGCGGCAGCGGACTGTATGCGGACGCGATCTTTTCCGATATGCGCTTCTCAGCGCCGTCAGATCCCGCTTTGCGCTCTGAACTGGAAGCAGAATATGATCGGGACCAAACCGCCTTTTTTGAGCGTCTGAGCGGCCTGGATGCCGTGACGGCGCAGCGCCTGCATCCGAACGACAAAAAACGTGTGGTCAGAGCGGTGGAGGTGTGCCTACTGACGGGGGAGCCGTTTTCATCGCTCAACCGCGATTTTGCGGACGCGCAATCCGGCGACGGAACCTATCGCGTCGTTCGGATCGGACTCAACATGGATCGGCAGGAGCTGTATCGGCGCATCGATTTGCGCGTGGATGAAATGATCTCAAACGGTCTGGTTTCTGAAGCATACGGACTGTTTGACCGCGGACTGATCCCAAGCCGGTACACGGCGATGCAGGCGATCGGATACGCGCAGCTTTACGATGTTTATACCGGCGCGTGTTCGCTGCAGGAAGCGATCGACCGCATCAAGCTTGCGACAAGACATTTTGCAAAAAGGCAGATCACCTGGTTCAAACGCAACCCGGACACGGTCTGGTTTGATGTGCAAAAAACCGGAAGAGACGAGATCATACAACAGGTAACGGAGCTTTTATATGGAAATTGAAGAACGGATCATCAGAGCGGAAGCACGCTGTCAACAGGCGTTTTTTCACACGGACAGGATCGCGCGGATCACAACCGAGCGCGTTCTGAACGCGTTTCAGAAGCACAGGATCTCGTCGCGCCACTTTGCACCGACCGAGGGGTACGGATACGACGATACGGGTCGCGACGCGCTGGACGCCGTCTTTGCGGATGCGCTCGGCGCACAGGACGCGCTGGTGAGACCGCAGATCGCAAACGGCACGCACGCGATCTTTCTTGCACTTGCCGGAACGCTCGAGCCGGACGACACGATCCTGTCTCTGACCGGCAATCCATACGATACGCTTGAAAGCGCGATCGGTCTCAACGGCGATCTGCCGAATGCGCTGACGCGGTTCGGCATCCGGTTTTGCGCGGTTCCGTATAAGACGGACACGATCGATTATGAGAAGGCGGGGGAGCAGCTGAAGTCCGATCCCTCGATCCGCATGGTCTATCTGCAGCGTTCGAGAGGATACGCATGGCGCAACGCGCTGACAATCGAAACGATCCGGGAAGCGATCGCGTTTGTGCGGAGCATACGCAGCGATGTGATCGTATTTGTCGACAACTGCTACGGCGAGTTCACCGAAGAAACGGAACCGACGGCGGCGGGGGCGGACCTGATCGCCGGAAGTCTGATCAAAAACTGCGGCGGCGGCATTGCGCCGACCGGCGGGTATATCGCCGGACGAAAGGACCTGATCGAAGCGGTTGCGTTCCGGCAGACCGTGCCGGGCTGCGGACGTGAAATCGGTTCATACGCCGCTTCCTACCGCCCGTTCTACGAAGGTCTCTTTCTGGCGCCGCACACGGTCGCGCAATGCATGAAGAGCGCGATCCTGTTTTCCGCGCTGTTCGAGGATCTCGGATACCGGACGCTTCCGCGCATAGACGACCGGCGCAGCGACATCATCCAGTCCGTGATGTTCGACACGAAGGAGGAGCTGATCGCCTTTATGCAGGCGGTGCAGGCGTCCGCGCCGATCGACAGCTTTGTGGTGCCGGAACCGTGGGACATGCCCGGATATGCCGACCCGGTCATCATGGCGGCAGGCGCATTTGTGCAGGGCGCAACAACAGAGCTCTCTGCGGACGCGCCGATCAGAGAGCCCTATATCGGATATATGCAGGGTGCTTTGACATACGAGCATGCGGTCATTGCCGCAAGAACCGTATTGAAGGCATTAGTAGCTTCGCATTAAGCCGGTAACGCATCCGAGGATCTCAACACGCTCGGATGCAAAGAACATCGGACGGAACGCGTCGTTCTCCGGACGGAGTTCAACCGTATTGCCGGTGCGAAAGATGCGCTTGACCGTGACGTCCTCGCAATCGACACGGGCGACGACGATACTGCCGTCCTCGGCGGGCAGTCCCTGCTCGACAACGATAATATCACGGTCGCGAATGCCGGCGTCGCGCATGCTGTCGCCGTCGACCCGGAGCATAAACGCATTATCGCCGCGCGAGCGGTGCAGCAGCAGAGAGGGAATGGCAAACGCCTCCTCTCTGTTTTCGTAGGAAGTGATCGGGACGCCTGCGGCGACTTTTCCGAGCAGCGGGACCGTTTCGCTGTCCGTCGTTTGCTTTTCCGCCACGGCATACGCGCGCTTTTTGTTCGGATCGCCGGTCAGAAGCCCCTGATCGGTCAGCTGTTTCAGATACCGGTGGACGGAGGAAGGGGAGTGCAGCCCGACGCCGTCGCAGATTTCACGCACCGTCGGCGGGTAGCCGTTCTTTTGCTGTTCGGAAAGAATGAATTGATAGATCACGCTGAGCGCGTCGTTGAGTTTTGTCATGGCGTCCACCTCCGGAGCCATTATAACACACCGGTTTCCAAAATGCAAACATTTGTTCGAAATATATCAGGAATCCGTTTCGTGATCCGGATCGATGAACTCCGGCTGCTCCTCGCGCAGCTTGATGTATTTTGCGGCAAGACGGCTCTTGTCCTCCGTCATGGCGGCATAATGCTTCCGCGTCGTGTTGACGTCTTTGTGCCCGAGGACGTCGGCAACGAGGTAGATGTCGCCGCTTTCCTGATAGAGCATCGTACCGTACGTGCTTCTCAGCTTGTGCGGCGTAATCTTCTTTAAAGGCGTGGTAAGCTTTGCGTACTTTTTCACGAGATTCTCGACTGCGCGGGGCGTGATGCGCTTTCGCTGCATGGAAAGAAAGAACGCGCTTTCGCTTCCTGCAAGCGGGATGATTTTCTTGCGTTCTTCGAGATAAGCGAGCAATGCCGACTGCACTTCGGGACCGAAGGCCAGCGTCTCCTGATTGCCGCCTTTTCTTGTGATGACAAACTGATTCTTTGCAAAATCGATGTCGTTGAGATCAAGCCCGACCAGCTCGGAGATACGGATCCCGGTGCCGAGAAAGAGGGAGAGGATCGCAACGTCGCGGACCTTTGTCGCCTCGTGATAGTATCGCTGATTCCTGGTCATGCCGCTGCCTTGCTCGGTCGTGTCCAAAAGATCGGCTACTTCGTTTGCATCGAGACGAATGATCGCTTTCTCGTGCAGCTTCGGTGTATCGACCAGCGCGGCGCAGTTGGTCTCGATCAATGATTTCTTATATAAAAACTTAAACAATGCACGGATTGCCGATAATTTGCGCGCTTTTGCGCGTTCGTTGTTCTCAACGATCTTCTTCGATCCGTCCGCCGTTTCGCTCCGGTACATGGAGATGTATTCGAGATAGAGCTCGATATCGAAGGAGCGGAGGAGCTTGAGATCGCTAAGCGTGATGTCGATCGGTTCTTTGCCGGAAAACGCTTCAACGCGTCCGGACGTCAGGAACCGGAAAAAACTTCTGAGATCGACCGCATAGCCGTATCGCGTCAGAATCGACGTTGTCGGTTCGACTGCACGAAAATACAATCTGCAGAAATCCGGCAGCTCCGCAAGAATGTTTCGGAATCGCATTGTGTAGTCCAGCTTTTTTTGCGTCTGATATTCGCTCATAAATAACCTCTGAATCCGGCAGGGAATATAAGAATCCGGATTGTCTGAATTTTAACACAACTATTCGTTAAAGACAAGTTTAACGAATAGTTGTTTACAAAAAATCAATATTTTCGGTCTAAAACGGCGTTTTCGGGCGGATTCTTTATTCTGCGGGTTCGTTCGGTTCGGATTCCTTCAAAAGCGCTTTGATCGCATTTCGCGCAAGCTGATCGCATCGATTGTTTTCTTCGTTATCCGAATGTCCTTTGACTTTATGAAATGTTACGGTATGCGTGACGCACAGCGCGTCGAGCTGTTCCCAAAGATCGCGGTTTTCAACGTCCTTGCGGTTCGATGTTTTCCAGCCGTTGAGCTTCCAGTTTCTGAGCCAGTTTTTTTCGTGCGCGTTGAACAGATATGCGCTGTCCGTGTACAGATCCACAAAGCAGCTGCGTTTCAGCATGCGCAGCGCTTCGATCGCCGCCGTAAGCTCCATGCGGTTATTCGTCGTCTGCGGCTCGTTGCCGGACGCTTCCTTGCGATGCTTTTTGTAGATCAAAACACAGCCCCAACCGCCGGGTCCGGGATTTTTGGAACAAGCTCCGTCTGTAAAAATCGTCACACGATCCATTCCGATCATTTCCGTTCAAATAATTGTATATAATCTATAATGCACTCGATCTGCAGCCGTTTCAGATCGCAGGCATTCGTTTTCTGTATCGTATCATGTTCCTGCAAAAATGTCGAGATGCGATTTTGATATTTTTGCAGCAGCGTCAAAATCGGCTCAAGCGACGCGGTATCCGTCGTGCGGAACGAATCGATCCGGTCTTGAATCTTTGCAAGCAGATCCTGAAGCGTTTCCTTGAGGTCGTCTCCGCTGACCGTGCCTTTATCGAAGTTCAGACTCAGGTCGCACAGCAGATTCGGCGTCTCCGTCAGCAAAAGAACCGCATCCTCCGTCATTTTCACAGCTGCCGGATCGCCTTTCAAGGTCAAATACACGGAATTCTGATCGGTGATATACGGAGTGGCTTCAAAACCGTCCGAGCGAACCTGTTTCTGCACGGACTGCAGACTTTGTTCGTCTCGGTACGCCGCAGCGAAAACGCGAAAGACGGATCCGTCCGGATAGACCATGCCGCCGGCGCCCATGGCGCGGACCTGCTGCGCATGCGCCTCAGCGGCGTCCTGTTCGGTATAGGCGCCCATCTGCAACAGATAGAACGGCGTTTCGACGATACTGAGACTGTTCTGCACGGGTTCCGGCGTCGGCGCGGCCGTAGGAGACGCGCTCGGCTGCTGTTCCTGATTCTTCAATGCGGAGACGATCTTGTCGTTCCGGTCGGAGCTGATCAAGGACACAACCGGTCGGAACACGTGCTCGATCAGATAATCGCCGAGCGGCGAAAGCGTAACGATCCCGGCGATGAGTACAATGGACAGCAGAATTACAACGATCGTTGCAACCATGCTGCGCTTCTTCATTCTGACGGTATATGCTTTGGATCCCTGTCGATGTTCCATACAAAAAACCTCCTTGTGCTGTTGTCAAACATTACGCAAAGAGGTTTCCATGTATGCCTGTTTTTATTCGGTTGTGTGATGTTGATCGACCGGCTGAATGACCAGGTCCGGAACGGATGAAAGCGGGATCGCGTTGCTGATATACTTCTTGAGCGTGAAGCGGAAGCAGGTCCATTCCCCCTCCCGGCTGTCGACTTCGAGCTGTTCCTCGAGCTGATCCATGATCTTCTTTGCAATGGAAAGCCCGAGACCGGTTCCGCCGTCCTTTCTCGAACTGTCTACTTTGTAGAAGCGTTCGAACAGCCGCGGAAGATTCTCTTTTGCAATGCCGATCCCGTCGTCCCAGACGTCGACAAAGACTTCGTGCGCATCGTCGGTCGCCCGCAGACGGATCGTTGTTTTTGCATAGCGAAGCGCGTTGTCGATCAGAATGACCAGCACCTGCTCAATGCGGTCGCGGTCACTGAGCACCGGAGAAAGATCCTCGTGCGTTTCGAGCTCGATGCGGATGTTGCGCTTCTTTGCGGTCGTCTGAAAGCTTTGCATCACTTCTTCGAGCAGTTCGTTTACATCGAACATCGTCATCTCCATCGTTTCGGTACCGGCCTGCAGACGGCTCAGCTGAAGCATGTCGGTGATGAGACGCGACAACCGTTCGACTTCGTGCAGCATGATCGAATAGTAGCGCTTCTGCGCTTCCGGATCCTTGACCATGCCGTCGGAAAGCGGTTCCAAAAGCCCGCGCAGCGAAGTCAAAGGCGTTCTCAGTTCGTGGCTGATGTTTGCAACGTATTCGTTGCGCATCTTCTCCAGCTTTTCGATCTCGGTCGCATCCTTGAACACGCCGACCGCGCCGACGCACCCGTCCGAATCGGAAAACACGGGCACGATCGTGATCCAGAGCGTCCGTTCGCCGGGCAGATTGTAGTGGAACATGCGCGGCTCCTCGGATTCCACAACGTCGTCAAACGCGTCCCAGATCGAGCGGTCGGGCACCAGATCCATCGGAGAATGAATATCGACGGTGCCGAACAGCTTCATCAAAGCGGGATTGTAATGCGTCAGTTCGCCTTGCCGGTTGATCGCGGCAACGCCGTCGGAGAAGCTTGACAGAATGTATCCGAGCTGCCGCTTTTCGCTTTCCAGCTGGCGGATCGTCGAGGACAGCGCTTTGCTCATGTTGTTCAGCGTTCGTGCAAACAGCCCGAGCTCGCCCGGATAATCCTCCTTCGCGCGCACGCCGTAATTGCCCTTGGAAAGCTGCCTTGCGACATTCGTCATTTCGGACAGCGGATTCAGCATCTGATTGACGGCAAAGTATGCGGTCAGGATCAGAAGCGGAAGCAGGAAGAACGACACGATCCACAGCGAACGCGACAGCCGCGTAAACGCGCTGTTGACGTTGCTGATCTCCTTGATAAGAATGAAGCAGCCGATCAGCTGACGGTCGGCGCCGAGATACAGCGGACGCGCGGCACAGATCGCGTTGTCGGATTCCGAGATGCGGAAATTGCTCAGCTCGAGTTCCTCGCCGGAGAGCACGCGGTCGTAAATCTCGCGGATATACGGGCTGTCCTGATAGTTTTCGATGTTGGTGTTGTAATAATAGGTTCCGTCCTCGCCTTTAGAGAATAACATGATATAGGAGGTCTCGTTGGAATAGGAAATCGCATCGAGATACTCCAGAAAGGTCGTGCGCGAAAGCGTCTGATCCGAGGGATTCGCAAACAATTCCTGCGCGCTGTCGGCCGTTTTATTCAGCTGTTCCCGTTCCAGATGCACATACGTCCGTCTGCCGAAATAGGTATATGCCGCAAGCAGCAGCACAATACAGATCAGCACCAGAACAATGCAGATCAGGAACGCTCTGCGAAAGACTTCGCCCTTGCGTTTCATAGTTACGGATTGTCCAGTTCGAATTTATAACCGATGCCGTAGATCGTCTTGATGCTCCATCCGAGTCCGTCGGAATCAAGCTTTGCGCGCAGACGCTTGATGTGCGTATCGACGGTGCGCGTTTCACCTGCAAAATCATAGCCCCAGACACGCGACAGCAGCGTATCGCGCGTAAAGACCTGTCCCGGATTGGATGCGAGCATGTACAAAATCTCGATCTCCTTCGGCGTGCAGATCACATGCTCGCCGCGGAGCGTCACGGTGTAGCTGTTCAGATCGATCGTCAGTCCGTTGTACGAAATGATGTTCGAATCCTTTGACTGCTCCTTCGTCTCGACGCGGCGCAGGATCGCCTTGACGCGCGCGACGACTTCGCGCGGGCTGAACGGCTTGACGATATAATCGTCGGCGCCCAGCTCAAGACCGAGGATGCGGTCGATCTCCTCGCCCTTTGCGGTGAGCATCACGATCGGAAGCGTGGAATCCTTGCGGATCTCACGGCAGACTTCGATGCCGCTCTTCTTGGGCATCATGATATCGAGGATGCACAGCGAAATCGAGGAATCGATCTTCGAAAGGCCCTCTTCCCCGTCGTATGCATCGACGACTTCGTATCCTTCGGATTCAAAATAAATGTGTAAAGACTCGTGTACAACCGGTTCGTCGTCACAAATCAAAATCTTGATTGCCATACAATCCCTCCATTCTGTTTGCATTATACCGCACTGCGTATAGAAAAAACAAGACGAACTGCGAAAATTCGCCTTGTTTTCACCTTTTTGTCACGTTTACAGACCGTTTGCCGCGACAAGACGGTTATACTCACTAAGAAGCGCCTCGTATGCGCTGCGGTATGATTCATAGTCGTCGGTCGTTTCCATGATCTCGATCATCGCGTCCGCCGCGGAGCTGTCCAGATCCGGGTGCGCTTCGAAATACGCGCGAACCAGTTCGATCAGTCCGTTTCCGCGATCCTTCAGAGAATCGAGCGAAGAATCTGCCGTGCAGATCGGGAACTCCGAAACATACTGCGCAACGCTCTTGTCGGTACGGATCCAGGTGTCGCCGAAGATCTTGTTCAGCACCTTGTCGTCCAGATCGTAGAACGGATTGCCGGGACGCAGCAGAACGAACGTGCGTTCTTCCACTTCGTCCGGGTTGCAGTATTCGGTCGCAATGCATCCGGAACGTTTGCAGATGGAAAGCGTTACGTGCATATCGCAGGTTTCGGTCGGTACATTCGAATAACTGAACCAGTCTGTCACGAGCCGGAATTTCTTGTCGTTGCTCTGATAATGCACGCATGCTTCCGTGGCAAGCTTGCCGGAAACGGGACAGACCGTGCGCTGCACGAGACCGAGCGTATCGTGCGTTTCCGAAATGATCGGAACGGACGGCTTGCCCTCCATCAGTTTGCTAATGAAGCTCTGCCAGAGCGGCGCGGCATAATCGCCGCCCGTCGAACCCTTCTCCAGCTTGTTGACCGGCAGATCGTGCCCGATCCAGAGTACGGCGGTATATTCGCAGGTCATGCCTGCAAAGAAGACGCTCGCATAGTCGGAGTTCGTACCGGTCTTGCCTGCCGTTTCGTATCCGTCGATCTGCGCATTGGTGCCGGTGCCGGAATCAACGGCTTCCTTGAGCATGTCGACCAAAAGATACGCGGTGGACGGTTCCGTAAAGACCTTCGTCTGCGAACCGCGGATCACGTCCGCATTCAGAATGACGTTGCCTTCGCTGTCGGTCACCTTTGTGAACGTCAGCGGTTCGTTGTAATATCCGTTGTTCGCGATCGCCGCGTATGCGGCGCACATCTGCAGCGGCGTGATGCCGGTCGTGCCGAGCGCAAGACCCGGACCGTCCTTGTTGATCTGCGATTCCTTGATGCCGAGGCGTTTCAGATATTCCACGGCCGTGTCGATGCCGACGTTCTTGGAGAACAGCAGACGCGCGGCGGAAACGTTGAGCGACTGACGCAGCGCGGTACGCACGCTGACAGGACCGTAGTATCTCGATGAGGAAAGACCGCCGCTCGGATAGCCCTTCTCCCCTCCCCATCCGTCGATCGCGCCGTCCGCGTTGACGACGACGGACGCGGGAGAAATG
>JAEEGL015924309.1_pt1 | contig 11675 bp, 5 predicted proteins | sample 9134231 | NCBI WGS metagenome assembly JAEEGL01 (sample SAMN16246548, study PRJNA631951) | gut metagenome | biome: gut microbiome; feature: rumen; material: fiber-attached | host: Bos | place: Iran: Karaj | collected 2018-10 | reverse complement strand
TCAGCAGTGTGGAGAATAGCTTTCCTTCCTGGAAGATATACAGCCGCTGGGTCAGCTTGTCCACCACCAGCCCCATCTGCTGGTCCGGCAGCAGCGTCCTCAGATACTTTGTAGGCACATATCCCTGAACAAAAGTGTTCCAGTTCAGGATCGGACTGTCATGGAAAGAGGAAGAGTGGCATTCGATCAGGGACCATTCCTCTCCCCGCTCCAGCACGTGCACTCCCTGGCTCACGCAGGTCACCATTCCGATTCCGTCGCTCTCTTCTGACGGCTGTGTACGGATGACCACCTGTGTCTTTTCCGCGTTTTTTCGTCCGTTGTCCACCACCGTAATCGGGGCAATCAGCGCTTTCCAGACCGCTTCCTCGTCCGTGATGTCCATCGGCACCGTCCAGGCATTCAGTGTCTGGTCTGTGCCCCGTTTTGCGCTCAGATGAAGCGGCGTAAAGGCGTTTTCGCTCTTTTCCTTCAGATAGTCCGGCAGCGGTTCGGGGGTTGGCACCGCATTCGGATCTTTCTTTTCAAGCACTCCGAGCGAAAGGCTCACCGGTTCGGACATCGTTCCGTCTTCCCCGGTCAGCGTCAGGGTCAGGATGTGGATCCCCGGGGTCATCTCCGCCTGAAAGCTGACCTCCCCCTGCCCGGCGGACAGATTATCCCAGTAAATCGGCTCGGTCATATCCGTCTCGTGAAGCACAAGGGTTCCGGCCTCAGTCGCAAAAAAGCTCAGCAGAACCGTGTCGCCCTCTTCCACCGTTTCTGTCTCCAGCTGCAGGGAAATCAGGCTCGGTATCATTTTCCCGATGGTCACTCTTGTTTCGGCATATATTCCGTTCATCTCAGCGATGAGTTTCCACTCGCCTTCCGGCGCAGGCAGACCCTTGTCCGTTCCGTTCCAGTACAGGGCATTGTATCCCGCCGTAACTGTCCGGTTTTCCGTCACAGAGCAGATTCTCTGCCCGCCGTCATCCTGCAGCCAGACCGAGCATATTCCGTCCGTCGGTGCGGTGATTGTTATGATAGCCGCCCGCCCCGGCCGGATGACTTCCGAAGGCGCGGTAACCGCAAGTTCCGTGCCCTCCGCCAGTGCGCACAAAAAGGCACAGGAAAGAAGCACAACGCTGAATATCGCAAAATAACGTTTCATCTGTCACCTTCCTTCCCGTCCCTGACCGCCGGTCACTGGCCACTGATCACTCACTGCTGGACACTGGCCGCTAATAAATCCCGCCCATGGCCTGCAGCAGCGTCGTCATTGCCGCCATAACTGTGCTTTGATCCGGATTGTCCCCGCCGATCAGCAGCCGCAGATAGTCGGCGGCATTTCGGATCGCCTGATACTGTGCTTCTCCCGGATTCATTCCGCTCAGCATTGTTTCGGCACTTTCCAGCAACTGACGCGCATCGCCGAATTGCTGGCTGGCGCCCGGCGTCAGTACCTGCCCCTGATTTTCCTCGTTATGCCAGCTGCAAACCGTATTGCTTGCCACCGCCATACCGAGGTATTCCTCAATCACCTGTTGATACTTCGTCCCCAGCAGGTTATACAGCGGGTGTCCCGTTGGGATGGTCACCACGCCTTTCTGTACCGGGTTTGGACAGTACGGTGAAGCCAGCATTCCGCTGTCCGCACAGACCGTCTGAGTGGTATGCATCTGGCAGCTGACGGTCGGCTGAGTACCATTGGCCCACCAGTCCGTCACCACGCCATAACCCATGGCATCATTCCGGCAGGCCTCTGTGGCCAGCTGTCCGCTCACGGCGCAGGTCGTCACTTTGACCAGGCCGTAGTTACCCGGGTCGCCGTCCAGGATGTCTTTGTCCGGCAATCCCTGATGAATCTTCGCCATGTAGGCCTGCCACAGCGGTGCCGCCGCTCCCGAGCCCGTTGACTTGGAGGACAGCGCTTTATAATTGTCATGCCCGACCCACAGTGCGGACGTATAGTACCCCGTCATTCCGGAGAAAAACACGCCTTTCTGATCGGAGTTGGTGCCGGTCTTTCCGCCGACGGTCTGCCCCTTGATCTTTGCGGAAGTTCCCGTTCCGTGGACCACTGCGTATTTCAGCATATCCACAATCATCCAGCTTGTGCTGTCTGAGAACACTCTCCGCCGGTCCTGGTGCTGATGCCCGTCCCATACGATGTTACCGGCCGAATCGGAGATGCCCAGTACGGAAATCGGTTCCTGATATACGCCGCCATTGGCGAGTACGCCGAAGGCGACAGTCATCTGCAGCGGCGTGATGCCGGAGGATCCCAGCGCCAGGCCGAAAGGCGTTGCGTCGATATGTTCGTCGTCAATCCCCATCCGATGAAGGAAGTCCACACTCCGCTCCAGCCCGACCATCGTCATCAGCGTCGATGCCGCAGCAGTATTGTGGGATTTGGACATGGCGATACGCAGCGTTTCCGGTCCGGTATAGCCCGCCCCGCCGTAGTTCTTCGGCCAGGAGTCATTTCCTTTGGCGTCTTTCCATCCCAGAATCGGTATCGGCATGTTGTAAACCACGGAAGCGGGACTCTGCCCCAGCTCCAGTGCCGGTGCATAAACCGCGATCGGCTTGATCGAGGAGCCAACGGGCATCTTCATATCGGTCGCGCGGTTCAGCGTCTTCTGTGCCGTAACCTCCGTCCTTGATCCGACGATCGCCTTCAGTTCACCCGTCCGGTAGTCCAGCACGGCGCAGGCGGCCTGGGGCTCAACCGTTTCCGTGTAGGTACCGTCGGAGTTTTTGGTACGGAAGACCTTGTCCTGCGGATCCCGCAGACTGGGATACTTGCTCCAGTTCTGCAGTGTCTCCTCCACCGTCTTCTGAATCGCGGGATCGATCGCCAGCTGCACGTGATAGCCGCCCGTCCGGAATTTGTTTTCCATCGCAGCCCGGTTGGCCGCGTTGTTCTCCAGTCCGTTCAGCTCCAGCAGGATCTGCACAACCTCTTTGACCGCGTATTCAACGTAATGCGGATACTCGTACAGACTCTTTCCGGTCACAGGCCCTGTCGGCAGAACGTTTGCGGTCGCCGGATCCAGCGCTTCCTCGTACTGTTCCCGTGTGATGAACTGGTTTTCATACATGCACCGGAGCACATAGTCCGTCCGGTTGTTGGTGACCGCGGCATAGTCCTTGTCTTCGCTCTTGCGGGTATAGAAGTTTCGCCGCGGGTTGTAGTAGTACGGGTTGTTTGTTGTCCCGGCCAGAATCGCGCACTCCCGGATCGTCAGGTCGCCCAGGTTCTTCCCAAAGTAGCCCTGCGCCGCCACCTGTACGCCATAGTAGTTCTCGCCCAGATAAATCGTGTTCAGATAGCTCTCCAGAATCTGGTCTTTCGAATAGCGGTTCTCCAGCTGTATGGACAGGTAAGCCTCCTGGATCTTCCGCTTATAGCTCTGTTCTGAGGACAGCAGCGTGTTTTTGATCAGCTGCTGCGTAATCGTCGATCCGCCCTGCGTTCCCGAGGAGCTCAGATTGGAGATAAACGCACCGACGATGCGCTTCAGGTCCACGCCGCTGTGGGTGTAGAAACGGGCATCCTCAACCGCGATAAAGGCGTTCCGCAGGTTTTTGGGGATTGCTTCCAGCGAAACCAGCACCCGGTTCTCCGTCCCCTTGTATTCCGTGATAAGGTTCTTGTTCCGGTCGTAGATGAAAGAGGTTTGAGCCTGGCTGTCCAGTTCCACCAGGTTCAGTTCCGGCGCGGTGTCCACATATCCCTTCGCAATGCCGAGCACTGCCCCGACAGCCGCTACTCCGCCCAGCAGAGCGATCACCAGCAATACCCGGACCGTATTCAGCAGCACGCTGACCACGAAGTTCGGCTTCCGGATCTCGGGACGAAAAATGCTGCGGGATTCCGGTTTTTCTTCCGTTTCCTCCCAGTCCTCTTCGTCGTCCGCTCCCCAGTTGCTTCCTTCGTCTTCTCCGTAATCATCTTCCGGCGCATATTCCTCGTAAACAGCATCCTCCGGATACTCCTCCTCCCGGAGATCATAGCCTTCCGGCAGTTCCTCCCCGGGTTTCCGAAGCTCCCCGTCATATCCGTCTGTTCCCTTTTTCTTTCCGAACATGCTTCCCCTCCGGTTGTTGGATCCCGCCGCTTCAAAATGTCCGCAGCAGGACAGTATATTTTACCATACTTTATTCCGCTTGTCCAAATACCCGCCTGAAAAGTGCTTCTTCACATCATATGACGGAGCAACGCGGGAATTCATTCCGTGTGATTGATCGAAAAAGCCTCGCAAATTTTCTCTCTGATACCCTTGACAAAAGCAAAAATCAGAGTATAATTTCCTTGAAGGTCAAAGTTAGTCAAATTATTGATCTTCAGGGAGGAACATGTTATGGATATGAATCAATTCACGCAGAAGACCGTCAGCGCGCTTCAGCGCGCACAATCTCTTGCCATTGAATATCAGCATATGCAGGTGGAGCAGGAACATCTGCTCCTCGCCCTCGCCGAGGATGAATCCGAGCTCATCCCTCAGCTCCTGACTAAATGCGGTCTGTCTGTGCCGGCTTTCGTCGCCGGTCTGAAGGACAACCTGGATCGCACGCCCCGTGTCTCCGGTTCCGGCCGGGAGCCCGGCAAGGTCTATATCGCCGGGGATGTGGAACAGGCCCTCGTTGAAGCTGAGAAGATTGCCAAACGGATGAAGGATGAATATCTTTCCGTGGAGCATGTCTGGATGGGCATCACCGCAAAGGCTTCCGCCAATGTGAAACGCCTGCTGAAGTCTCTGGGTTACAGTGACGACGCCTTTCTCAGGGCCCTCAGCGAAGTCCGCGGTGCGGCCCGGGTAACCTCTGACAGCCCGGAGGAGACCTATGACGCCCTGAAAAAATACGGTTCGGACCTGGTGGAAATGGCCCGGAAGCAGAAGCTGGATCCGGTCATCGGCCGTGATGGGGAAATCCGGAATGTGATCCGGATCCTCAGCCGCAAAACCAAGAACAACCCTGTGCTCATCGGCGAGCCCGGCGTCGGCAAAACGGCCATCGCCGAGGGCCTTGCCCTGCGGATCGTCCGCGGAGATGTACCGGACAGCCTGAAGGACAAGACCATCTTTTCCCTCGATATGGGCAGCCTGATCGCCGGAGCCAAGTTCCGGGGCGAGTTTGAGGAACGGCTCAAGGCCGTTCTGGCGGAAATCAAAAAGAGCGATGGAAAGATCATCCTCTTCATCGACGAGCTGCATACGATCGTCGGGGCCGGCAAAGCGGACGTCGCCATGGACGCCGGCAATCTGCTCAAGCCCATGCTCGCCCGGGGTGAGCTGCACTGCATCGGCGCCACCACCCTGAATGAATACCGGAAGTATATCGAGAAAGACGCTGCATTGGAGCGTCGGTTCCAGCCGGTCATGGTCAGCGAACCCACAGTCGAGGATACGATCGCCATCCTCCGGGGCCTGAAAGAACGGTACGAGGTCTTCCACGGCGTCAAAATCCAGGACAATGCCCTGATTGCCGCGGCCACCCTCTCCAACCGGTATATCACCGACCGTTTTCTCCCGGATAAAGCCATCGACCTCGTAGACGAAGCCTGCGCCATGATCCGCACGGAGATCGATTCCCTGCCTTCCGAGCTGGACGATATCCGCCGCCACATCATGCAGCTGGAAATCGAGGAAGCGGCCCTGAAGAAGGAGGAGGACTCCCTTTCGAAGGCTCATCTGGACGAAGTGCAGAAGGAACTGGCCGAGCAGCGGGATCAGTTCAACGCCATGAAAGCCCGCTGGGAGGCAGAAAAGGATGCCATCGGCAAGGTCAGCAGTCTCCGGGAGGAAATCGAACGCGTCAACGCCGAGATCGAACAGGCGGAGCGCACTTATGACCTGAACCGCGCCGCGGAGCTGAAGTACGGCGAACTGCCGAAGCTGAAGCAGGAGCTGGAGAAGGAAGAAGCCATCGCCGAGGAAAGCAGGAGCGAGAGCAGTCTCCTGCGGGACAAGGTCACGGAAGAAGAGATCGCCCGGATCGTCGGCCGCTGGACGGGTATTCCCGTAGCCAAACTCATGGAAGGAGAGCGGGAGAAACTGCTCCATCTGGAGGATGTGCTGCATGAGCGGGTGATTGGGCAGAACGAAGCCGTGAAGAAGGTTTCAGAAGCAATCCTGCGCTCCCGCGCCGGGATTCAGGATCCCAACCGCCCCCTTGGTTCCTTCCTCTTCCTCGGTCCGACCGGCGTCGGCAAAACGGAGCTGGCCAAGGCGCTCGCCCAGGCGCTCTTTGACGATGAGCGGAACATGGTCCGGATCGATATGTCTGAGTACATGGAGAAGTTCAGCGTCTCCCGGCTGATCGGGGCTCCTCCCGGATACGTGGGCTATGACGAAGGAGGCCAGCTGACTGAAGCCGTCCGCCGTCATCCTTACTGTGTGGTCCTCTTTGATGAAGTGGAAAAGGCCCATCCGGATGTGTTCAACGTACTGCTGCAGGTGCTTGACGATGGCCGGATCACCGACAGTCAGGGCCGCACCGTGGATTTCAAAAACACCATCCTGATCATGACCAGTAACCTGGGCAGCGAGTTCATCCTCGACGGAATCGCCGACGGAGAAATCTCCGCCGAAGCCCGCGCACAGGTCGACCGCCTGCTCCGGACCCATTTCCGGCCCGAGTTCCTGAACCGGATCGACGAGATCGTGTATTACAAGCCTCTGACCCGGGATGAAATCGAATCCATCGTCCGCCTGATGATCTCCGGCCTGAACAGGCGTCTGGAAGACAGACAGCTGAAGGTCTCCCTGACCGACGCTGCCCTGAACGCCGTCATCGATCGTGGATTTGATCCCGTCTTCGGCGCCCGTCCCCTGAAGCGTTACCTGCAGAGTCATGTGGAAACACTCATCGCCCGCAGGATCGTCGCTGCAGACGTGACCCCCGGCTCCGAGCTGGTTGTCGATCTTGATTCCAACGGCGAGATCGTGATCACCACCTGACAGCCTTTGAATTGTGAAAGGAAATATCGCAAAAGGGAAGAGTCATTCCGGCTCTTCCCTTTATTCTGTCACTCAGTTTCTTTTGATCAGATCACTCAGTTTCTTTTGAAAAAAGAAATCCCTGACCAGCTGATCGAACTCAGTCCACAGCGGCAGCGTCTGACACGCGCCTTTCCTCGGGCAATCGTTCACTTCCTCCGCCAGACAGGCCACCGGGGAAAGCGTTCCCTCCATCAGCTCCAGAATCTCCCCCACGGAGTATTCTTCCGGCGGCCGGTTCAGCCTGTAACCGCCGCCTTTTCCGCTGGCCCCGGTCAGCAATCCGCCGGCCACCATATCCTTCACGATGATCTCCAGGTATTTTTTGGAGATCTCCTGCCTCGCGGCAATATCCTTGAGCGGGATATACTTCCCCTCTTCATGCTCCGCCAGGTCAATCATTACGCGGATGGCATACCGTCCCTTGGTGGAAATCATCCAATCCCCTCCTGCCGCAATATATAACCTATTATACTATAGGGCAAATGGGCAAATCAAGCTGTTTGAATCAGGCTTTGATGGACAGGCGGGACGTCACGGCTTTACAATCCGCTTTACACCGGGTTTAATCGCACGCTGAGGACAGACCAGCAGGCACAGATGACACCCCACGCATTTTTCCCCGTTCAGCTTTGGCTCCCGTTCCGCGTTCAGGGTAATCGCCTGATGTCCGCCGTCCGCACAGGAGATTTCACAGCGGCCGCAGCCGATGCAGCGTTCCTTGATGAACTGCGGAAAAATCACCGTATCCCTCTCCAGCACGTCGGTGGTGCTGCTCAGGGTGTCCAGTCCAAGCCCGATCACTTCCTTCACGCTGCGGAAGCCCTTTTCGGCCAGATACAGATTCAGGCCCGCTTTCAGGTCGTCTATGATCCGATAGCCGTACTGCATCACTGCGGTGGTAATCTGGATGGAGCTGGCGCCCAGCAGCATAAACTCCAGCGCGTCCTGCCAGGTCTCGATACCGCCCATGGCGCTCACGTGCAACCCCTTCAGGGCCGGATTCTGCCCGAGTTCAGAGATGAAACGCAGGGCGATCGGTTTCACGGCATTTCCGCTGTATCCGCCCACGGCGCCCTGCCCGCGGACGGCAGGCGCGGAAACATACGTGTGGGGATTGACCCGAATGACCGACTTGATCGTGTTGATGGCCGCGATGCCGTCCGCGCCTCCCCGCATCGCGGCTTCGGCGGAGGGGCTCATTGTTGCCACGTTGGGGGTCAGCTTGGCCAGGACCGGAATATGGCAGGCCTGCTTTGCCACGCGGGTAAACCGTTCCACCAGTTCCGGCACCTGCCCGATGTCGCTGCCCAGCCCGCCCTCGGCCATGTTCGGGCAGGAGAAGTTGAGTTCCACCGCGTCCGCCCCGTTTTCTTCGCACAGCTGCGCCAGTTCTCCCCACTCTTCTTCGTTCTGCCCCATAATGGAAGCCAGAATGAACTTTGTGGGATAGTTTGTTTTCAGCCGGCGGAAAACCTCCATATTTTCCTTCACGCTGTGGTCGGAAAGCTGCTCGATATTCTTGAAGCCGATAATCGTGCCGGTTCCGCCCGTAATCGCGGAAAACCGGGGACTTGCCTCATGGATATCCAGCGTGCAGACTGTCTTGAAGCAGGCGCCTGCCCACCCCGCTTCGAAAGCCCGGGCACACATGTCGTAGGTGCTTGCGACCACAGAGGAGCTCAGCAGAAAAGGATTCTCCAGCGGAATTCCGCACAGCTCGCATTTCAGGCGGTTCTCGTTCTCCGGCTCCTCTGTTTCGCATTCCGGTTTCACCTGGTAGTACAGGCGGTTGACCAGATCCCGGATCGGCACTTCGCCGGCCCGCACGCACGCGCGCTCGCATGGTGCGGAACAGATCAGACAGGGATTCTCCTCCGGCAGGTGATGAACCGCCGTCTGCTCGTTCCGGAACCAGATGCTGCGGAGCAGATCCGACGGCTTCAGTTTTTCGCATACTGCGTTGCATGGCGCGTGTTTACACAGTGCGCATCGGATCATATCCTGCCGTGTGATAATCGGTTCGCTCTGAATCATGTGCTTTTCCTCCTGTTTCTGTTTATAATCTGTTTTCGTTCATCCTGTGAGAATATCATATGGGGATATGCCGTCATTCCGTAAAGGCCATGCAGTCCGCGTCCTTCGCGCCGCCGCCCATGATGATGCGGACCTTTTTTCGTCCCTGTTCCCGGCACAGCAGTGCCGAAGAAGGGCCGCCGTCCAGGTTGTACACCCATTCCGCCTCCGGAAAGTTGTCCTGGAAAAAGGTCACCGCCCGTCGCAGACTGATCCCGCCTTTCATGTCGTCCCGCACCGACAGCAGCAGATAGTTGTTCCTGTCCAGCCGGCCGATGCATGTCCTGGCCGCCCGGCGGTCCGCGAACACCCATTCCTCCGGCAGCAGGTCCTCATTGTTCCGGAGCATCGTGCACGTCGTGTAAAAGGACCAGGTCTGAATCGGGTTCATGACCAGCACTTTCCCGTTATCCTCTCCCGTGATCATCTGCAGGCCGTCTTTGTTCAGAATCAGGCCGTAGTAGGGTACCCCCTCGAGATTGCGGAAAATCTCGCTGTCCGTCACCGTCAGAGATCCGAGCGGCGTGTAAAAGTAATCCTTGCTCTCCCCCGGGTAATTGTCCGGAATCGCCGGAAACTGCGGGCTGACATATCCGCTGCCGTTGATCAGTAATACCGCCTCCGGCAGTTGGGTCGCCATCGTCTTCGGGAATTCCAGTGTCTTTTTCCATTTGCCCGTCACCTTGCGGATCTGCTTCGCGGGATCCTTCGTCCATACCCGGGTCAGGTAACACTTTTCCCCGTTCATCAGGAAGGTTTCGATCGTATATTTCAGCGTCGGCGCATCATAGGTCACCATCATGCTGCCAAGGCAGTTTGCCTCCGCCTTCTGCACGAAATAAACCGGTTCCTCTTCCGCCGTCGCCGTTCCGGCAAGCAGCAGGCAGGCCATGAACCAGGCGATCAGCCGTGCCGGGAATCTGATCGCGTTCCTCCTGAACACGTTCTTCCTGATCACAGCCTCTCTTCTTCTCCTTCCGCAAACTGTTCCGCCAGCCGGACAGCTGCCATGGCATCCCTTCCGTATCCGTCTGCGCTGATCTCCCGGGCATAGTCCTCCGTCAGCACCGCGCCGCCGACAATTACCTTGCACCACGGGGCTTTCTGATGAATCAGTTCCACCGTTTCCGCCATGGCCGGCACCGTGGTTGTCATCAGCGCGCTGAGCCCGCAGACCGGCGCGTGCAGCCGCTGTACCACTGCCAGCACGTCTTCCGGAGGAACATCCTTCCCCAGATCGGTCACTTCAAACCCGTAGTTCTCCAGCAGCAGCTTCACAATGTTCTTGCCGATGTCATGCACGTCGCCCTTGACCGTCGCCACCACCACCCGGCACCGGTTCTTCTGGTTTCCGTCTTTTGTGCTCCGAGTTCTGACCTCCCGGAAGGCGCTTTCTGCCGCTTCCGCGCTCATCATCAGCTGAGGCAGGTAAATTCGTTTTTCCTCGAATCCCTTGCCGACTTCGTCAAGGGCGGGGATAATCTCCTCCTGGATCAGTTCCAGTCCGTCCCGTCCGTTTTCCAGTTCTTCCTTCGCCAGGCGGCCGGCTTCCCTGCACAGGCCTTTGACCACGGCCCGGCGCAGCCCCCTGGTCGTTCCTTCTGTTTCGGCCGCCTTAGCCGTGCCGCCCGCGGGAGCTGCTGCGGTTGTCTTTGCCGGCAGGGTTTCAGCAAAGCGGATGTATTCTCCGCAGTTCGCGTCCCGCTCTGTCAGTGTCCGGTAGCTGATCATCGCGCCGGTCATTGCATCCGACAGGGGATTCATAATCGCTGCGGACAGACCCGTATGCAGCGCCATCGTCAGGAAAGCGCTGCCCAGGACCTCCCTGGCGGGCAGGCCGAAAGAGACGTTGCTGACGCCCAGTACGGTTCCGCACCCGGTCTTCTCCCGGATCATTCTCAGGGCGTTAAGCGTCACAAGCGCTGCGCCCGGATCCGCGCTGACGGTCATTGTCAGCGGGTCGAAGAGAATATTCTTCCGGGGAATTCCGTATTTCTCCGCCTCTGCCAGAATCCTTTCAGCAATCGCAAACCGGCCTTCCGCCGTCTGCGGGATTCCCGCCTCGTCCAGCGTCAGCGCGACCACCGCGCCGCCGTATTTTTTGACCAGGGGAAAAACTGCATCCATGACTTCCTGCTTGCCGTTAACGGAATTGATCATGGCCTTCCCGTTGTAGATCCGCAGGCTCCGCTCCATGGCCGCCGGATCCGCCGTATCCAGCTGCAGCGGAAGGTCCGTGATCGCCTGCAGTTCCTCCACTGCACGGCAGAGCATCTCCGCCTCATCGATGCCGGGGATCCCCACGTTCACGTCCAGCACCTGCGCGCCCCGCTCTTCCTGAGCGATAGCCTCGTTCAGGATGTACGCCATATCGCCGTCCTGCAGTGCCTGACGCAGCCGTTTCTTGCCGGTAGGGTTGATCCTCTCCCCGATCACCACCGGATCCTTCCCGAGTTCAAGCGCCTGGGAGCGGGAGGCAATAACGGTCCCCTGCGCCGGTACGATCTGTGGCGGAATGCTGTCCCCGACCGCCTGCCGCAGTGCCCGGATATACTCCGGAGTCGTGCCGCAGCAGCCGCCCATGATCCGCAGGCCCTTCGGCACCAGCACCGC
>JAEEGL015305454.1_pt1 | contig 11675 bp, 6 predicted proteins | sample 9134231 | NCBI WGS metagenome assembly JAEEGL01 (sample SAMN16246548, study PRJNA631951) | gut metagenome | biome: gut microbiome; feature: rumen; material: fiber-attached | host: Bos | place: Iran: Karaj | collected 2018-10 | reverse complement strand
GGCGCCCCCCGCAGCGCAGCCGGGCACCGGCGAGGACGCCACGCCCGTGAGTGCCCCCGCCGAGAACGGCCTCTGGCAATGGTGCCGTTTGCTGGGCCGAATCGGCGGCGGCTACGTGCTGCTCGAGACGGACGGCGGCTACGTGGTCATGGATCCGCGCGCCGTTCACGAGCGCCTCATCTACGAGCGCATGCTCGACGGCGCCGCCGCCCGGAACCCGCCGGCCCAGAATCTGCTTCTGCCTGAAACCCTGACCCTCCCCGCCGAGGACGCCGAGCGAATCGCCTCCAACCTCGATCTCCTCCGCCAGATCGGCTTTTCCATCGACCCCTTTGGCGACGCCACCTTCATCGTCGAGGCGGTGCCGTCGGGCATCGCGCCTTCCTCCATCCGGCCGCTTCTGACCGACATCTCCAAGGGCATCGCGGAGGCCGGCGCCAAGCGCGGGGTGGAGGACTGGCGGCTCCGGGCCGTCGCCCAGACGGCCGCCGAGTCCGCCGTCTCGCGCATGGCGGCACTCCCCTACCAGGCCCTAGCGGCCCTTGTCGAGGACATCGCGAAGGCCCGCATGCCCTACACCAGCCCGAGGGGGCGGCCGACGATGTTCTTCACCTCGACGCGCGAGCTCGACAGGAAGTTCGGCGTCAACAGATAGTGCCACGGCCATGGACAACACAAAACGCATCGACCCGGTCTATTCAAACGCCGACTACCGGCCTCCGCGGCCGGCCACGCCGCGCTGGCTCTACCCGCGCGGGGAATACGAGGCCTTCGAACTCGCCCGCATGCGGCGCAACGTCAAGCGGCTGAAGCTCCTCGTCGGCTATCCGGGCGTCTTCCGCCCGCCGGTGAGGACGGTCTGGTTCCGAAACGCCGACGCGGCCGCCCCCTACGAAGTCAGCGGTCAGTGCCTTCGCGGGGAAACGGACGGGGGCGTCGTTTTGAAAGTCACGGCCACCGACATCCGCGAAGCCCTTCCCGCCATCGCCTCGGAGGCGCCGGGCTGGGAGGCCTCCATCGACGGGAGGGAGTTCCTGCCGGCCGTTCCGGGCGGGCCGCCACGGGGGAGCGTCCAGCCGCGGGTCGTCCTGCCGCTGTCGAAGGTTCCCGGCGGGGATGGCCTCTACGACGTCGGCCGCGAGGTCCTCGCCGATCTGTCCTTCACGACCGAGGCGCAACCCGATTTCGCCGTCGGGGAGTCCCGGCGCGAGGCGCTGCTGGTGGACGACACCAACAGGGAGCAGTCCTTTGCGACGCAACGGGGTGGCGACGGGACCTGGACGACCCCGCTGCCGCTGGCCTTCCGCTATGTGAAATGCAACGGCGCCACGCCGCCGCCCGAAGTGCGGGCGGCGTTTACGCCCCTCGTCTACCGGCGCGAATACGACTTCGGCGACCCCGTCCTCAACCGCATCTGGGAGGCCGCCGCGTACACGCTGCGCCTCTGCATCATGACCTTCCAGATCGACGGAATCAAGCGGGACCGTCTGCCGTGGGGCGGCGACCTCGTCGTCAGCCTCCTGGCCAACGCCTTTTCCTTCCGCGAAGCCGACCCGATTCGGCGCACCCTCGTCGTTCTCGCGCGCGACGGCGTCCAGTTCAGCGACGTCAACGGCATCATGGACTACTCGCTGTGGTGCGTAATCTCGCACCGCTTCTTCCAGGACCATTTCGGCGAGGAGACAGGCACCCGCGCGTTCCTCGCCGAGAACTGGGGGGCCATCTGCCAGATCCTCGACTATTACATTGCGCGGCTGGCCGAGGGGGGCGGTCTGCTCAGGCCGCGTCCCGACCGGATCGTCGACGGCGTCGAGGAGAAGGGCGACTGGTGCTTCATCGACTGGGTGAAGACGGACAAGACGACGGCGTTGCAGATGATTATTCACTGGGCCCTTGGGGACGGCGCGCACCTGGCCGCCGCCCTGGGCGACGCCGCCGCTGCGGCGCGGTTCGAAAAGGCGGCTGCGGCGCTGCGCTGTCGCATCGACGGGGCCGCGCTCGACGCCGCGACGGGGCTCTACCGCGGGGACGCCTTCAACCCGGCGTCGAAACCGCAGCGCCACGCCAACTTCCTCGCGGTGCTTTCGGGCGTCGCCGCGCCGTCGCGCCATGCCGCCATTGCCGATGCGCTCGTCGCCGGCGACATGGCGGAATGCGGGACGCCCTACATGATCTCGATGGAGCTGCTGGCGCTCCACCGGCTCGGTCGCGACGCCGACGCGCTGGCCAAGCTCCGCCGCGTCTGGGGCGGCATGCTCGACCTCGGCGCGACGACCTTCTTCGAAGGATACGAGGACGGCTTCGACGAGCGCACCCTGTGCATCTTCTACGACAGGGACTTCGGAATGTCCCTGTGCCATGCGTGGAGTTCGGCCCCCTGCTTCCTGCTGCCCCTGCTCACCGGCGCGAAGTGCGTTGGAGAAATTTGAGAGGGCAACGCCACTGCAGGGCGCAAGGGTTTTGACAGGCGCCGCGCGACCTGCGGCTCGGCGGGGACGCCTCGCCCCACTACACTTTACGGCCTTAGCGTTGCCCTATCTCGGCCCGCAGGGGAGGGGCAACGTCCCCGTTGCCCTATCTCGGCCCTCAGTTTGTGCCACGCGGAAAAACCGGTTGACTTTTGCGTTCAATTTTGGCAAACTGTAAACATTAACCACGAGAACCCTACATCGCCATGACAAAATCCCAACCCAGCACAAACACGACCGCATTCCGACTTGTCCGCCATGCCCCGCGCTTCGCGCGCCGCGCGTTGCCTGTTTTGGCTTTCGCCGTTTGCTGCGCCTTGACGGCGAGCGCCGTCGGCGTCTCGAGGTTCGTCGAGTACATCGAGTCGGACGGCAGCGGCAACACGCCCGGCGAATGCATTCTCCTCGACTACACGCCGACGTCGAACTCCGTCGTCGAGGCGGAAGTCGCCATCCGCAACCTGTCGGCAAACCACACCATATTCTGTTCCCGCGCCAACGCGTCCTCCCGTCTCTTCACATGCTTCTATGTCAAAAACGAGGGCTTCCGCTGGGACTACGATTCGACGCAGAACAAATCCGGGAAGAAGCCGGCCGTGGATGAAAGGCACACGATCAGGTGCTCGAGGGACGGCTTCGAGTATGACGGCGTAATGGCGAAGACCACGACGCCCGCCGACTTCGTCCCCGGCAACCAAATGACCCTCTTCGCCTCCTACAACAACCAGGCCGCGCCGACGACGCCTACGCCTGGCGACAACTACGCCAAGATGCGGCTCTACTCCTTCAAGGCGTGGGACGATGGCGGGGCCACCCTCAAGGTCGATCTCCGCCCCTACGTTGACGAGAACGGCAATCCCGCGCTCTTCGACTGCGTAACGGAGCGGACATACACCAACATCGTGGCGGGCAAGCACTTTCTCGCCTCCGCAGCCAAAGTGACCCCGCCGCCCCAGTACGCCGACCTGGCCGTCGCGCTGGGCCATACCAACGGCGTCTGGTACGCCACGGCGGACCTGCTCCAGGGTGCCGGCGACGTAGAGCTGCTGGTGATCTCCCCGGATGGCGCCACCAACGTCGTCGCGATGTCGGACGCCCCGGCCTCGGCCCCCGCGAGCTTCACGGTGGCGATTCCCGGCCTGGCCGACGACACCGAGTATTTCGTCCGGGCCCGCACGCGGGACGGGCTTTCCTTCTCGACCGGCGACTTTTTCCTCAACGGCGACGTCACCATCGAGGCGACTCCCGACGCGACGTCGGCCTCCCCCGGGGCGTTCACCGTGCGCCGCCCGACCACGGCCGGGGCGACGGGATTCCCGCTGACGGTGGCCGTCAACCTCTCCGGCACGGCCGTCGCCGGAATGCACTACGCCCACCTCCCGGCCACTGTCACGATTCCCGCGGGCGCCGCCTCGGCCACGGTCGCCGTCACCGCGCTGAGAAAGGAGACGACGACGACCTCCCTCGCGCTGGCGCTCTCCGACGGCAACTACTTCGTCGGCGACCCGTCCTCGGCGACGATGGCAATCTCCACCACGTTAGCCCGGACAGTCGTCTATGTCGCCCCCGCCGGGACCGGCGACGGCTCCTCGTGGGCCTCCCCGATGGGCAGCCTCGCCAACGCCTACGCCGCGGCCGCGGCCTTCGTCGAAGGCGGCGGCGCTTCCGCCGAGGTCTGGGTCAAGGCCGGGCGCTACACGATTTCGTCATACATCGTGCCGAAGTCCCATGTCGCCGTGCTGGGCGGCTTCCTCGGCACGGAGACAGACGCCTCTCAGGCCCGCCGCGAGAACCTCACCATCCTCTCCGGCGACAAGAACAACGACGACTACTGGATGCCCTGCGGCACGAACACGGCCGAGAAACTCTACGTCTGGACCGGCGAGGGCAGAATGACCTTCAACCCGCCGGCTCCGCGCGACGCCGACGAATACTGGCAACTCTCCAACGGCGGCGCCGGCAACTACGGCTGCTGCTTCCAGACGGTCGCCGGCAACCCGCCGGTCACGAACTGCACCTTCGCAGGCCTCACCTTCACGTCGTTCGCCACCTGTCCAGTGTACATGTACGCCGCCGGACCGCACGTCGGCGTTACGGCGACGAACTGCAACTTCTGGGCCTGCAGCGACAACGGAAGCTCGGCCTTCAGGGTGACGGGGACCGATGTCCGCGTCTCCGACAACCTCTGCTGGGGTGGCCGCTCCGGCATATTCATCACGAGCCCGGCCTCGGTCCCCTGCACAAATGAGGTCTCCGACTGCATCTTCCGTGACATCTACGTCTGGGGCGGACTCTACCTCCAGTCCGGCACGACGCACAACACCTGGCGCGTCAAGAGGTGCGGTTTCGTCCGCAACCGCTCCGACTCCAACGGCTATGCGCCAGTCGTCAACGTTGCCGGCAACATGTCGGTGACCCGGTTCGAGATGACGGACTGCTACGTGAGGGAATGCATCCTCACCGGCAGCTGCTATGGCCTTGTCCAGACCGCCGACGGCGGGATGAGCCACACCCTTCTTTTCAAGGACTGCGACTTCGAGGGCAACATCCGGACAAACAGCACGTCCGGGACGGCCTGCTTCACCGGGTGCAAAATCGGCAAGAACTGGTACTTCGACGGATGCTCCTTCCGCGGCAATCGGATATGGTACGCCGGCTCGGGATGCTCCGCGTCGGTCTATTACGCGGCTGGCGCCAACCAGTACGCGACCTTCCTGAACTGCTCCATGGAGAGCAATTCGGTGGAGGTGATCAATGGCGCGGCGGCGAAGATGGTCGGAACCGTCGGTCTTTTTTCAGAACACACGCGCATCAGTCTCATCAACTCGCTTCTTGATGGCAACACCTTCAGCGGGGCGGCGACCAATGCCGAGGTCTGCACCTCCGTGTCATACAACATGCTGCTCGCGATCGTGAACTCCGTCCTGCATGGCGACGCCCCGGGCTACGCGCCGCTTCGGGTCAAGGTGAGTCCGTATCTCTACAAGTCCTGGCTCTCGAACTTCGACAAGAATGCCGTCGGGTGCGCGAGCTGGTCGCGTTGCGCAGATGTCAGCACGGACGGAGCCCCGGGCATTTCGGGGAAACTCCGCCACAAGGCCGGCAGACCGCACCAAATCCGCGGTCTGTGGCACGACTCGCCGTTCTGGCGTGTCGGAACCGACATCTGGATCCGGTATCGCCCGACGGGCTATCCACGAGTTTACCTCCGCAACAGCGGCAAGACCCCCTGGTATCCCATCAACTACGGCGCCGGCAATGATGGCGAAAGCAGCCAGTCCGACGCCACGATGGCGTCCTGGGGCATCACGGTGGACTCGCCGCTCGTCCCCGACGCGCTTGGCAACCGGCGCAAGGCCGGCAAGGTCGCCTACGGGCCAATCGGCTACGCCGCGCCGGCGGTGATGGCGGTGCGGTAGCGGCGAAGCCGCGCGCCGCGCTAAATGGCCGCTGCGCATCCTACGTGGCGCTTCGCGCCTATAAGTGGCCGCTGCGCGGCATATCCGAAAATGAATGCGTTTGTGTCCAATTTTTGGAAATATTGGCTGTAAATACGGCCAATTTGTTGACTTCGGCCAGGCGTTTTGATATAAAGAGGTTGTTGCAAAACTCGGCCGCCACGGCGGGCGGCCCTCCCCAAAATCGCGATTGAAGTGCACTGCCCGCACTCCGGGAGGGCAGTGCGCCGTCCCGGCCAAATAGTGCTGAGGTTTTGCAACAACCTCATATATGGAGTGCCGTAGTCTATCGTGACATCATCGAGCGCCATGGCGTGCCGAGTGTCCAATCGCTTATTGTGCCGAACATGATTAATAGGGGCATTCCATATGTGGGAGGGCGGCTGTCCTCAGCCGCCGGAAGTGCGGCGCGTGAGGACACGCGCCCTCCCTTGAACGATACCCATATTATCCCTGGTCATCACAATAATGAGGCCGGCGCGGAACTGGACGAATGGCGCGTCCGCCTCGGCGCCACCATCGACGCCTACACGGAAACAATCAGCCCGTTTCGAAGCGTTGTAAGCGACTAGCCCCTTGCCTTTTCCTCCGTTTTCGTGTATCATGGATGCACACTTGAACAAGGAGTCTCGACCACACCTTTGACGACTTGCCATGACAAGGGCGACACCATCGTGGTTTTCGATTCTAGCCGTTTGCGCCTTCGGCCTCGCCGTCACCTTTCGGGGGGCGGCGGTGGGTCTTGTCGGGCCTTCGTGCGATGGGCTTGCCGTTGTCACCAACTCGGTCGGGTCCGCCGCGACAATCGAGGAGGGGATTGTCGTCTCCTCATCTGGGGTAGATTCGCATCTGGCCATCGCGCCCATTCCAGACATCGCCGGCTTCGCGCCGGGGACGCTTGTATGCGACATCTCCGCCGTCGCCGGCCGCTCGAACACGGTTGAAATCCTTTTCGGCGACTACGCCGACCCCGCGCTTACGGTCGCCTGCGACGGCGAGTGGCGCGTCCGCCCGCCCCATGCGTTCCGCCGCCTTGACGATGCGCCTTCTTCCTTCGATGCCGCAACGAATGTCCTATCCTTCTCCCTACGCCTCTCGCGCCACGGCGACGTGAAGATGCTTTCCGCGCGGGCCACGCGCGACAGTCTGCCGGCCGCCCTGGCTCCGACCGCCATTCCCCCCGCATTCCGTTGGGATGACGGCGCCCATTTGCCGCAAAACTGGAAAGGCGTCTCCGTTCTCATGGCCGGGCCGGAGGCGAGACTGCTCGGCCTTTCGTTCCGCTATTTCCGCGACGGCACGCGAATGGAGGCCAGATGACGAGCGACGCCATTGGCTGCCTCTTGAGTCTCGCCCTGCTCGCGCTCATTCTCGCGGGCCTTGCCGCCTCGCGGCGCAGGCCGTGCAGGGGACTTGGCGACCTCTTTGCGTGGTGGCGCGCGGCGTCGCTGACGACGCAGGTGGGCGTACTCGCCTTCTTTCTGGTGGCGGTCGCATGCGGCTCCGACAAGACCCCGGGCGACGGGCTGCGCTCGCTCCCCCGCCTCGTTGCCGCGCTCTGCACGAACGTCTTTCCCTTCGGCCGCGCCACATGGCCATTCGACGAACCCACGGCAGGCGTCGTGTCGAACCTCGCGGCGAGGGGTTCAAGCGCCATTCCCGACGCGATGCTCGCGACCGGCATCGCCCTGCATTCGGTCGCACCCGCATCCGATCCGCCGGCCGGCGCGTCCGGGATGCCCGTTCCGCACTGGTTGCCCTTCGACGCGGACAACCGCTGCGTGACGGCCGCGCTGCCGTTCCCATTCCCGTTGGGGGACTCGTCGTTCGATAGCGTGGACATCCTCTCCAACGGACGCCTTTCCTTCGGCGGCACGACGCTCCACCGGCGCTCGGATTCAGGCTTCCCGCTCCCCGACCGCGCGGACTCATGCCCCCGCATCCTCGCGCCCGCGTGGGGCGACACCATCCTCCCGACCCGCAACGCGGCGTCAGTCCTCGTTGATTCGCGCACCAACGCCTTCACGGTGGCGTGGCGCGGGGCAGTCAATCCCGCCGCGCCGATGGCGACGAACGCCGCGTTCTCCTGCACGCTCCTCCCATGCGGCGACGTCGAGTGGCGCTACACGCTGCCCGAACCTGCCTTCGCGACGAACCTCACGGCGGGAGTCCAGTCCGGGACGAACGCCTGGACGCTCTTCGACGGAACTCCGCCGGCCTGGCTCGCCTCCGCGGTGAACGGCCACGTGCTGGCCCGCCTCGCCCGCGTGGGCGACGACTGGCTCCTGGCGGACGCCGACGGCGACGGCCTCTCCAACTACGAGGAGTTCATGATCGGGACGAACCCCTATGCGGCGGACACCGACGGCGACGGCCCCGACGACAGATGGGAGCTGGAACGGGGCCATCCCCCCGATGTCCCCGCGTCGCCGACGGAACTCCCCGACACTGATGGGGACGGCATCCCCGACGCCTGGGAATCGTTGCTCGGGACCGACCCGGAGGCCTTCACGTCCGCGCCGCCCTGCGCCGACGCGGACGCAGACGGCTTCACGGACCAATACGAAACGCAGTTCATCAACTCAGACCCTCGCGATGCGTCCAGTCCGGGAATCCCGGACGCCGACGAGGCAGGGGTCCTCTCCTGCACGATCTCGTCGCCGCTGCCCTGCTGGCTCGTCCTCTCCTACGACGGCGACACCAATGGGACGGACGAGGTGCGCCTGGCGTGGGTTCCGGGTGTCTCGCCGGAAACCGTCTGCCTGGTCGTCGATGCGGCGAGGCCCGCCACCGTCTCGCTCGTCCGCGAGGAGACCGGCGGCTACTGGCCCTGCTCGCTTGAGCTGGACGGGGCCGGGGCCTTCTCGCTGGAGAAGACGGTCTCCGCCGACAATGGCTGGATGACTCCGGGCGTTGCGAACGGGGAAAGCTGGAGCGCCGACCTCTGGCGGCTGGGGTCGCCCGCGGAGCCATTCAACGTCTGCCACTACCAGACATACGCGGAAATCTGGCTGACTTCCCTGGCGCACTACGGCGGGACGGTCAGCTGGAGCAGTTCGCCGGAAGGCATCTCCGGGACGGGCAACCCGCTCGTCTTCAACCCGTCCGAGGTCGCGCCCGGCACCTACGATGTCACGGCGTCGGTCGCTGCCACGACCGGGACCGCCGAAGGCAGGTACACCGTTCATGTGCGCGCCCTCCACGTCGAGCCCGTAAACGTGGTGTGCAACAGCGACGACACGACGACGAACCGACTGCCCGTTGTTTTGGAAGGCACCTTCATCCCGGAAGGGGAGTCCTTCTACGTCATCAGCGACCCTGAGGGGATCGATTCGCTCGAGTTCGTCCCCGCCGAACTGGAGGCCGGCCGGCGGTACATGGTGGACGTCTGGAACGGCTACTGCGGCTTCGCAACCGTGACCGTGGTGACGGCGAAAGTCGAGTGTTCCCCGCAGGCTGCATGGCCCAACTACCCGCGTTCAGACCTCGGCGTGGGCGAACTGCTCGACTGCAAGGTGACGCCGTCAGACGTCTCCGTGACATGGGGCTGCACGGAAGGCCGCGCCGTCATCGACAGCCCAGGCAGCGCCTCCACGACCCTTCGCGTTCTGGATATCCCTGGCGACCTGACCGTCACCGCCAATCTTGGCGACCTATCCATCTCGACGAACTACGTCGTCCATGCGCCCGAGGGAATCGCGTATTCAAAGCCTTACAATGCCCATGAATTTGCTTCTGATGCGTCTGGTGTAGGTTGCAAGCTTTATGCGTATTTGGCACCAACAAATGTCTCTTTCGAGAATGTTTATTTTAAAGAAGGAACTTGTCCTTCTACCAACGTCTTCGGATGGTTCGCAGAGCGAGAATCTCGCCAACCAGTTCATGATTATGATCATGGGGCAGAGAGATTGCGGCAGGTTGGCCATTGCGATTTAGGTTCTTTTTTGATGGATGATATTTCTTCTGGAAGGCTTTGGGGTCCTTGGTCTCAAGGATCAATTGAGTGGCACATCCCAACAGAATGGTGCATCGAGGAGACAAATCTCCATATTTTTGGGTATAATAACATTATGCGAGTAGAGCTTGAGGCATCGGGGACTGCCAAAATCATTAAGTTTGGGTTATCTGCCACAAGAAGCGTGGGGGGCGTTCCCATTTTAATAGACAGCAACGGAGTTCAACAATGAAGTATTGCGTGACATTTGCGGCATTAACATTTGCAGCGTGTTTCGTGTACGCAAGCGTACCTACGGCCGAGGAATACGCCCACGCGCTTGAAGCCCGTTTTTTTGCAGGAGAATCGGCGGCATCAATATCAAGTTCCTTTGAGACAAACCTTCTTTTCACAGTAAATGAAATTCTTCCATACTGCTACGGTTTCACCGCCGATACAAACAATCTTGAGCAGACGATAGAGCGCTACAAGGAAAAGTTGCGCTTTATAGACTCGCTGTTGCCAAAGTATTGGTTTCTGACTCACATGTCCTCAAATACCTGGCAGGCAACTGTCGGGCATTTGGAAAGGGAGGAGGCGGTGATTCAGGGGGCCGTTCTTGGCAGATTTGAAGAAAACCCCACGCCTGAAACATATCACTACTGGAAAAGTCGTTACCCGCAATCGATGATCGGGCCTTATTCGATTATGGCCAATAACGCAATATGCATTAAAAAAGCCATCGAATGCGTGAAAAATCCGAAAAGCTATTTGCATGACATCTCTCGGTTCCCCAGCCATCTTGGGTTCGATAGATTCCTAAACCTCGACAGCTACACCGATGTTTTCTCGCGCGCCGACCTCTACGCCGAGCTTTCGACCAACGCGCAATACAACGCCGACGCGATGTTCAGATACTGCCTGGCGGAGCGGAGCGACTTCGCGACGAACAACATCGCCATCGCCGAGAAGCAGATCTGGCGGAACAACTTCGTCCTGGAAATCGTCGGCCACTCCTGCAACCTCCACACAAACGCGGCGAATCGCGCGCTTGACACCGCCTACACGAACAAGCTGGCCGCAATCCGCGCCCACTACGATGCCATTCCCGAACCGCACCTCGGCATGGCCGGCGCGGAACTGGACGAATGGCGCAGCCGCCTCGGCGCCACCATCGACGCCTACACAAACGCCATCAGCCCGTTCCGAAGCGGGGAAAGCGACTAGCCCTTGCCATTCCCGCTCTTTTCGTGTATCATGGATGCACACTTGAACAAGGAGTCACGACACACCTTTAACGACTAACCACAACTAAACCTTTTGCGCATCTGCGCAACGCGACGTTCCACTGGAAAGCCTAGGAAACTTACCGCACGAATGTCGAGTTGGCAGAAGCGCGCCCGTTGGGGCGCGCTTTTTCTGCTTCCTCGTACTCGTGCACGGCTCTTCCTAGGCGCCACCAGTGGGGTATGAGGCCAAGGGAAAGGGCGCGTCCTTTTCGTGTCTCCGTCGCGAACGGAGGCATGACATGGCAAACAGCGACTTGAACGCCGCCAAGAAGGCGAAGAAGGACGAGTTCTACACGCAGCTCCAGGACATCGAGAACGAGCTGCGCCACTACAAGGAGCACTTCCGGGGCAAGACCGTCCTCTGCAACTGCGACGACCCGCGTGTCTCGATGTTCTTCCACTACTTCGCCTGCCAGTTCGAGGCGCTGGGGCTGAAGCGCCTCATCACGACCTGCTACAAGAACCAGACCCCCGACCTGTTTTCGCAGCACGACTGCGAGCGGGCCATCTGGCTGGAATACTTCGG
>JAEEGL015049761.1_pt1 | contig 11675 bp, 7 predicted proteins | sample 9134231 | NCBI WGS metagenome assembly JAEEGL01 (sample SAMN16246548, study PRJNA631951) | gut metagenome | biome: gut microbiome; feature: rumen; material: fiber-attached | host: Bos | place: Iran: Karaj | collected 2018-10 | reverse complement strand
TAGTTTCTTTAGATACATTTCTCATATCATCAAAACTTTTAATATCTTTTTTATATATCCATTCATATATCTGAGAAGCATTGAATTTTTTAAATCCATTAGATATTAAAAAATCTTCTAACTCTAATCTTGTTACGCCATATATATTCTTCATATTACACCTAGTATAATTATATCAAAAATACAAAAAAAATAATAGTTTTTACCTATTATTTTCTTATTTTTAAGACTATTTTAATATCTTTACATTTTTACTAGACATTATTTTAATTTCTTAGCACCTTTAGCACCTTTTAAACCGCCTTTAAAGTTAGCTAAGATATTAGTTGTAAATGAATATGTCTTTTTAGCTCTATTTTTATAATCTTTTACAGCTAAAGTAATCATTTCATCTAATAAATCTTCATACTTTTTACCAGTTGGTTCCCATAAATAGAATGATAAACTACCTGGATTAGTATTCGGTTCATTAATATATACTTTATTTGCTTTTTTATCAATTAAATAATCTATACGACAAACACCTGATAAGTTAAGAGCACGGAATGCTTGTTTAGAAATATCTTTAATTCTTTCTTCCATATCTGGAGCAATACGAGCAGGTATTACACGAGATGCAGATGCCATACCTTTTGAACCAGATCCTTTAGCTTTAGAACCACCAATATATTTATCTTTATATGATAATATTTCAGCAGATGAAATAACTTCTTCAATAACACTTGTTTGTTGATAATTATAATTACCTAATACACTACAGTTAACTTCAAGTAAATTATCAACAGCTTTTTCAACGACAATTTTAATATCATATTTAATTGCTTCATCAATAGCTTCTTTAATAGTTGATTCATCTTTAACATAAGTAATACCAACACTACTACCTAATGTTGCAGGTTTAACAACAACTGGATAACCAATTTTATTAATTCTATCTAAGATTTCATCAGTACCATCTAAGTACTCAGTATCATAGAACCATGTATAATCTACAATTGGAATACCAGCAGCAGCAAATACTTGCTTCATAACAACTTTATCTTGTCCTAAAGCAGATCCTAAAACACGAGATCCAACATAAGGAATACCTACTGTTTCAATATAACCTTGTAAAGTACCATCTTCAACATTGTTACCATGTACAATTGGGAACACTACATCAAGTGTTGTAATATCTTTTCTAAATAATCCTGTTGTTTTTTGTAAGAAGAATTCACCATTTTTCTTAACCATAACGCATCTTGTTGCATATCTTTTTAAATCATCAAAATTACGGTACACATCAATATCCATAAGCATTTTACCAGTATACCAATATCTATCTTTACTAATATAAATTGGAATAATATCATATTTATCTTGATTCATATGTTCCATTGCTTGTACAGCTGTAATAATACTTACTTCATGTTCAACTGTTTCCCCACCAAAAATAACTCCTACTTTAATTTTCATATCTAAAACTCCTATCTTTCATTAAATAAATCTGGTAAATCATTTTCTAATAAGACATATGTCTCACCATTTTTTAATTTATTCATTAGTGGAAATGCATCCACAACATTATTTAAAACATATATTTTTTTATCATCATATTTTTTATTTTTTAAACCATCTAAAATTGGTTTTGTCTGTTCCTCACCTACTAAGATAACATAGTCAGCAACAGAGGCAATATACTCACCAAATTTAGCATTTAATTCATATTGTTTTTCCCCTAGTTCAATCATACCAGGTGTAACAACAATTTTAGTTCCAGGCATTAAATTTAAAACATCTAAAGCCATTTTAGAACCAACTGGATTAGAATTATAAGCATCATCAATAATATTTATATCACCCATCTTTTTAAGTTCAAGACGATGTTCAATAACAGCTATTGATGAAACACCACGTTTTAATTCTTCATCGTTTAAGCCTAATGCTTCACCTAAAGCAATTCCAGCTAAAATATTATAAATATTATGACGACCTAACAATTTAGTTTCAAAAGAAACTTTATGTCCATCTTTGAATGTAACATCAAAACTAGTTCCTTTATGTGATAACTTAATATTAGATGCTTTAATATCTGCATCTGAATCAATACCTATCCAAATAATACGACAATTATTTTTTAACTTATAACTTTTTTGAAGAGGATCATCAGCATTTAATACACCAATACCATCACTAGGAAGGGATTCAATAAGTTCAAATTTTCCTTTTTGAATATTTTCTTGTGAACCAAATGACTCTAAATGAGCTTGACCTATTATAGTTAATATACCATATTTAGGTTTCATTAATTTACAAGTTGTCTTAATTTCACCTTTTTTAAATGCACCCATTTCAGCAATAAATATATCATTAAATTTATCTAAATAATTATTTATTGATCTAATTAAACCATATGGTGTATTAAAATTAGATGGTGTTTTAAATGGTGTCATACGTGTATTTAAAATATCCCACAAAACATTTTTAGAACTTGTTTTACCATAACTACCTGTAATACCAACAACTGGTATATTCATTGATTTCATTTTTTTCATAGCCTTACTTTTATAGTAATGATAAACATATTTTTCAATAGGTTTATTTAAAAAGTTAGCTAAAGTAACAATTATCCAGTTAGAATAAATAGATAATGAAATTAATAAGTAATAAAACCATATTTTATCTTCTTGGAATGTATAACATATACCAAAAACAATAGCAGCATAGATTAATAATATAGTAAATACTAATCTTTTAACACGGCTAGTAATAACTAATGGTTTTTTAGTTTGTTCCTTAGAATTATAAGTATAATAACAAATACATGTTACAGCACCAACGATTGATGCATATAGTATTGCTGTATCATATTTAAATAAGAATACTAAAACACTTAAGAATATTAATAAATCAAAATTAATTAAGACCTTTTTTAAATTTTTAAATACCCATAGTACATAACGATTAGATTCATTATAATAATTTTGTTGTAACATATGAATAGATTTTTTGCTTTTAATACTAACTAAAACAAAATAAACTATTAAAGAAAATAAAAAATAATTCATAAAACACCTAACTTTCTAAAAAAGATCTTATAACTGCCACTGTACCACCAATATTTTCTAAATATGCATAGTGTGTACAACCTGGAAATACTACTAAACCTGAATTAGGTAATAGATTATCTAATTCATGTGCTGATTCAATAGAAACAGCATCATCTTGATCTCCCCAGATAAGCAAGGTATCTGTTTCAATCTTTTTAACATCCTCACTGATATCTTGATTAACTGTATTAACTAAAATATCACGCATAACCCCAGAAGCATTTTTATAATCTGTTGATCCAATATGTTTTTTAGCAAATCCTTCTAGTTTGTTTAATACTGGTATTTTTTTAGCAAATTTTAAACATTTAGTTTTAAAACTTAGTTTCTTTATTTCTTGTTTAAATGCACTAGCAAGCATTATTAACTTATCTGCATCATGATATTTAGATTGATATAATAATGAAATTTTACCACCAAATGAATGACCTATTAAAGTAAAATTCTTAATCTTTTTTTCTTCAATAAATTTTCTTAATATTTCAACAAATTCATCAACATGGAAAGCATAAGCTGGTTCAGATGAACCACCATGACCAGGTAAATCTATTAAATATATTTTATGTTCTTTATAAAAATAATCAGCTAATGGTTTCATCATTTCGATATTTTGACCCCAACCATGTAAAAAGATTAAAGTATCTTTTCCTTCGCCATATTCATAATAATTAAGTTCAATGTCATTAATTTTTAATGTCACTTTTACCACCATATTTATTATACCATAAAAAAAGCAAAAAATTTTATTTTTGCTTTATTTTTTAACACTTTTTTTTGTACTTGATTTTTTATTATTTACTTTTTTAGTTATTTCTTTTTTTTCATCTGTTTTTTTAGTTTCTTTAGTTTTTTCTATCTTTTCTTCTTTTACTTTTTTATTCTCTTTTTTAGGCTTTTTTTCATAGTTTTTTAAAAGAGGTAAAATATTTGGTCTTGCGAAGATTAAAAGTAAAATACCAACAACTAAGAATACAACAACTTCTAAAACATATTCTTCATGAAATGTTGTACAAATAGCACTTATAATTGCACTGACAATAAAACATGCTGCTGTTAAATTACGAGATAATATCTCAACTAATACCAAGGCAACAATTACAGCTAACCAAATATATAACATAAAAAATCACCTACATTCATTATACTAAAATTGAATTATAATTACAATATTTTATTTATTATTATACAATTTTTCCCATAAAATATTTATTATTTTAAATAAACATATGTTAATTGCAAACATAATGCCTAAGAATATATATAAGTAATTATGTAAAGAAATTAAGTTAAAGAAATCTCTAAAGAATATTATAGCAACCAAATAAATTGCTAATAAAACACCTGATAATGTTGCATCAAATAAATCAAATGGTGAACATATCTTAAGTAGTAATAAAAATCCATTAAACGTTACTAAGTAAAAACATACAGTTGAAATTCCTCCATCAAATTCAATAAAATTTGACATTGTAATTACTGTAACAATATTCAAAAATATTATTAAAGCTGGCGGAATTGAATTTTTTAAAACATCTCTAAAGAAATTACGAGTAACCTTCTCATTATTAGGTAATAAAGATAATACAAATGATGGCATACCAATTAAAACAAAATTATTTAATGTTAATTGAATAGGTTCAAATGGATATTCTGTTTTAATAAAAATGAACAAAAGTGCAAGTAAAGTTGAATAAATAGTTTTATTAATAAATAATGTTGCTGAACGAGTTAAGTTATTTACTGATTTACGTCCCATATCTATTAAAACATTTATACTATTAAAATCATCATTTAAAAGAATAATTTTAGAAACATTCTTAGCAGATTCTTTAGCATCAATAAAACTAATTGAGGCATCTGCTTCTTTTAAAGCTAAAGTATCATTAACACCATCACCCATATAGGCAACTTTATGATTTTTTCTTAAAGCTTTCATTAATTTTAATTTTTGATTTGGATCACATCTTGAAAATATGTTATATTTAGCTACTAAAGCATCATAATCATCATCTTTATATTTAGACATATCAATAGCTTCTATTTTAACAAATCCAACCTTATGAGCTACATTTTTAAGATAATTCATAGAATCACCTGATATTAAAACTACAGCTACTTCTTTTTTAATTAATTTAGCTATAACTTTATCAGCATTTTCCTTTAAAATATCTTCTATTAAAATAATACCTATAACTTCATCATTATGCGCGATTAAAAGGACTCTAAAATGATCTTCATAATCTTTTAAATCAAATTTATCATCAATATATTCTTTAGCACCTAGACTAAATTTACCTAAATTTTTAAAAGTAATTGATGAAGTCTTTGTATAAGAGGAAAAAGCCTCAAAACTTTCAACTTCATATTCTTTTTTTGGACTACCATATGCTCTTAATGCCTTGATAGTGGCATTATCATCATGACTATACTTAGCATAAGCAGCCACTATATCACATACATCATATTTATCTGTTAAAGAAATAATACTATTTACTTGCATATCAGATTTAGTTATAGTACCTGTTTTATCAAAACAAAATGTATCTATATTAGCAAGTGAATCAATACAATTTAAATCTTGAACTAATATCTTTTTTTTAGATAATTTTAAGGCTGCTAGCATAAATACTGTAGATGATAATAATATTAATCCATCTGGTATCATTCCTATTAAAGCAGCAACAGTATTAACAACAGAACTAGTCATATCATGATCTATATTATATTGTTGATAAAATAATAATAATCCAAGTGGGACAATAATAATTGATATAAACTTTAAAAATCTGTTTAATCCCTTAATAACTATAGAATTATTATTATCTATATCTGATATTTGACCAATTATTTTAGCAGAATAATTATCTAATCCAATACGAATTACATTAGCCTTAGCTTCACCATTAATAATAAAACCACCAGATAATAATTCATCCCCTTTTTTCTTTAAAATAGGTTCAGACTCACCTGTAATAAATGATTCATCGACTAGCACTTCACCTTCAGCAATTTTTGAATCAACAAGTATCTGACTACCAGCTTTATAGCATATTAAGTCGTCCATGACTAATTCATCTTGATTAATATCTACTTCTTTACCATCTCTTATTACTTTAGCTTTATTAGAAGCTATAATTCTTAACTTAGATAATTCATGTTTTGTTTTTAATTCCTCATATATACCAATTAAAGTATTAATAACAATAATACCTAAAAAAAGTAAATTCTTATATGATCTAACAAGAATAACAAAAATACCTAAACTAATATTTAAAATATTAAAAATCGTAATAGTATTTGAAAGAATAATGTCTTTTAAACTTTTACTTTTTACTTTTACTTCAAAATTTACTAATCCTTTATCTTTTCTTTCTTGAACTTCTAAACTAGTTAGACCATTTAACTTCATTTATAATCACCTATATCATTATACCTTAAAAATATATTTTTTCAAAATAATACATTATCTTAATAACAAAAAAAATTGCAATAAATGCAATCTTTTTTATACTCTCATTTTGAATGAAGATTCAATTTCTTTATTATTTAATCCAGTTAAATAATTTCTGTAATTAATTAATTGAGTTTTTAAATCTCCGATACTACCAACTGTTTCAATAACTTCAAATTCTTCAATAACTTCTTCATCTGCTGGAACAAATTCTTCTTCTAATTCTGGAAGAATAATTTGTGGATCAGGTTGTGGTGCTGGTTCATTTGTTGTTGGAGTTTTCTCAGGTGTTGGTGCTGGTTTATAATCTTCAGTTTCTACTGTTTCTTTAGTTGTTTCAGTTACAACTGGAGCTGGTTCATAAGTTGTTGTTTCTTGATTATATTGTTCTTGAACTTTTTTAGCATTAGCTTCACCAGCTGCATATCCATTTTCATATGCAATTCTATATGCATCTGATACACCAGCAGGACAATTTCTACCACTACCACTTTGACCAGCTGCATATCCTGCAGCATATCCATTTTTAGCATCTTCTGGAGTTCCAGTAATTACATTACTTGGATTTTCTTTACCAGTTTCATCTGTTGTTGTTACAACTTTGTTTTGCTCTTCTTTCTTTTTATCATCAGCTTTAACAGCTTCTTCTAATTCTTTTCTTATTTGTTCATCTGTTTTTCCTGTTGTATCAATACCATATTCTTTTAATTGTTGATTAGATATTACTCCACCTTGACCATTTGATACTCCACCTTGACCATTTTGAGGTAATTTAGAAGATGGTAATTTTTGACCATTTTCTAAAACAGTAACACCTTTTAATACTTTTAACCAAGTTTGGTAATCACAATCAAGTTTTTTATATGTATCAATTCTAATATGTTCTTTAACATAAGTAATAATACTACTATATGAATTTAATTCATTTAAAGCATTACCTAATTGTAATTGTAAAGCTCTTTCTTCTTTAGCAGAAGCATATTTATCATTTAATTCAGTTAAGATATGAGTACGGAATAAACTTTTAAAGTTTTCAACTACTTTATCTTCAACTTCTAACTTAGAATCAGCTGCTACACCAAAACAAGATTCTTTAGAAATATTTAAAGCATGTTCTAATTCATCATCTACATAAGCACCTTTAACTTTTTTACCTTTATAGTTAAAAGTTAATTCATCATATGCTTCAATAAATGTAACTAATGTATCTAATGCTTGTGGACTAATAGCCATTCTAGCATTTGTACTATTAATTATTTCAGTTGCATATGTATAGAATTCTTTAGCAGCTTCTTTTCTTTCATCACTATCTAATTCATTTTCATTCATAGTAGCAATTAAATCTTGTGCATGATTTAAGATTTCAGCATCTTCTTTATCATATAAGTTATTAAAATCATATAAGTTATCATTTGTAACTGTAATAAGATGTTTTTTGAAAGCAGTATTTAAATTCATAAATGAATCCATTAAATCTTCTGAACTAACATTTGAATCAATCATCATTTCAGCAAATAATCTATCATTATATTTATCCATATTTGCAACAATAATATAATTTGTAAATTGTGTTGCATATGTATCAATATCATTTTCATCTACAACATGATCATAGCTTAAATCAATACCTACTTTTAAAGCATTATTAGAAGCTATTACAGCATCATCTTGTAAAGTATATATTTCTTCATCTGCTTCTTGTTTTTCTGCTACTTCTTCAACAATTTCTTCAGTTGTATCTTCAACTGTTTCAGTTGTTTCTTCAATAACTTCTTCATCTTTTACACTACAACCGCTACAACCTGTAAAAGATGTAATCATAAGACCACTCATTGCAGCTAATGTAAAAATTTTTATATTTTTTCTTATTTTCTTTAACTTTTCTGCTGAAATATTAATGAATTTATTTTCTTTTTTAATTCCCTTTATATTCATAATTATTCTCCTTTCGAATAGAATATTTCAATTATTTAATTTTTTTATTTCCTGTATAATTATAACCTGCGTTTAATAAAGTTTTATCATTGTAAACACTCCATTTAATATCTGTTGTTCCTTCATGATAAGTTCTTGTTTTAGATCTATAATATACAGTTTCTTCTTCCTTATAAACTGGAGTTTTACTTACAATATATGTTTCATAACCAACTATTGATTTTACTGTTGTAGTAATTGGTACACTTTTAACTTCTTTTTTAGTACATTTATATTCTGTAACTGGTGTTGAAGTTCTTGTAAATTTTTCATATGCATGAGTTGTACCTGCTGTACAATTTTCACCACATACCCAGTTAGAATCATCAACATATATATATTTAGTTGTTGCTGTATCAGCTGGAGAATAATCTAAATATACTAATCCTTGACTTGTCCAGTTACCATATGTATAACTTCCTGTTGGAACATAATCATATTTAGTACATACTTCTTTAGTTTCATATAAACCAGTTTCTACAGTTTTATCTTCATAAATTGGTTTATTGTAGTCATATGCTTTTTTAACATTATAACCAACTAATTTTGTTGATGTAACAGTTTTAGTTTGAACTGATACAGTTGAAGATGCTTCTATCTTTGTAGTTGTCCATTCAGACCAATCTGTTTCAGTATAATATCCTGCAGTTGTTTTAGAATATTCATATAAACAATCTAATGTAGAACTACATGATTTTTCAAATGCTGCTTTTGATACTTTATTACCATTAGCATCATAATATACACCATTAACTATTACACATTTATAATCACGTTTAGGTCCACATGATGCTTCATATTCAGCCTTAGTAGCTTTTTTACCATTTGCATCATAATATACACCATCAACAATTACACATTTATAATCATGTTTAATACCACATGATGCTTCATATTCTTCTTTAGTAGCTTTTTTACCATTTGCATCATAATATGATCCATTAACAAACATACAATAATAAGTTACTGTTTCAATATTATTAATAATATTTACTTCAGTATTATTATTTATATTGTTATTAATAATAGTATTAGTATTAATAATTGTACTATTATTTATATTACTGTTTGTATTGCTGTTTGAATTATTGCTTGTTTTATTTTCAATTACTGTTTCTTTTTCAACATTAACAACTGTATTAGTTGATGTTTGATAAATAGTAGGGCTATTTACATCAATTCTTTTCTTTTCACATACTGTTGTTTTACAATAATCATAACAACCCATGTGTACTAATAAGTAATTTTCTTCTTTTCCACATTTTAAATTAACTTTCATAACGTATTCATTATCATATTTAACAACTTCAACGTATGATTCTGTTGGACTACATGTATTACCATCTTTATCAGTAAATGGTAAAATTATTTTTTCTTCCAACATTTTTTCTAATGTAATTCTTACCTTATCGCCAACTTTTTGAGGTAATCTTTCAAGGGTATAATAACTTTTAGCTGCGTCTTTCATTGAAATAATATTTTCATTGAAAATACGATCAACTACAATTTTACTATTTTGTGAACAAGTAGTTCCTTCACATGCTACTTTCTTGTTATTAGCCTTATTACTATTACTATTTTTTGTAGGAAATAACCATAATAATAATAAAACGAATAATACTATAAATAGTACTTGGATTAAAATATCCTTGAATAAAAATTTTCTTTCTTTTGTTTCGCTCATATAACACATCCCTTTCAAATAATTGTTGCCTATATTAACACTTTTTTACACATATGTCAAATTATTTCTAAAAAAAGTATTCTTTTTTTTAAATATTTATTATATATTTATATATTTAGACACAAAAAAACCAATTTTTTAACAAAATTGGCATAATTTTTAATTGGAGGGCCCGACCGGATTTGAACCAGCGATCAGGGAGTTGCAGTCCCATGCCTTACCACTTGGCTACGGACCCATCAATTACTAATTAATTATAACAAATAATATTTTAAAAAACAAGTGTTTTTTATATTATATTTAAACAAATAAAAAAGGTGATTAATTTTCACCTTTTTCTTTATTTTCTTCAGGATTTTTTTCTTCTGTTTGTTTATCTTCTTCTGTGTTATTATCAACATCAGTTTTATCTTCATCCTTTTTATTTTCTTCTTCTATTTCCTCTTCTTCTTCAACTACACGACTATTAATCTTAATTAATTTAGCATGAACAACAATACGATTTTCATTATCCTTACTTGTAGTTAATGTTAAAATTTTATCATTTTCATCTACATCTACTTCAAAGTCATGAATACTTCTTCTTTTTATTACTTCAATAAAATCTTTAAAATCTTCATCATCTTTAAAATCATTAGCTAAATGATAATCCTCATTAGGAATTTCATAAACAGAGAATACTAACCAAGAAGTATCAGCTGATGCTGTTGATATTTTTATAACTTGATTATTAATATCTTCAACAAAGTTTGCAGTTAAAACATTTTTTAAAGAATAGAAGAATGTTGAATTAACAGTTGACTTACCATAAATAACATTGTTGCGTTCAATCATATCTAAATCTGATGCCGAATCTAAATAAATCCATCCACCAGTAGAATTACCCTTCATGAAATCATGATTTGAATAATAACTATTAGATGATCCTTTAACAATTGGATAATTAATATTTAAAAAATCATTTTTAATCCAACCAATAGCATCATTATTTAATGTTTTTAAAGCAGATACATTAACATTAATTAATTTATTTTTTAAGGCATCCTTATATGATGATGATATCTCATCAGGTTCATTATAATTTTTACCTTCATCTATTTCTTTTAAACTAGCTTTAGCTTTAGCCTTTTCCATAATTTGGCTAGTAGAATATGTTTTATCTTTTTTAAAGAAAGTAAAATACATAGAAGCACCTACTATTAAGACAGCTAAAACAATTAAAACTATATTTAAAGTGTTTTTCTTTTTAGGTGATGATTCTACTTCTTCTTTCTTAGGTGCATATTCTTCTAAATGTTTATTTAAAGCTGCATCTACTGAAGCACTAGTAGATATTTCATCTAAATTAATAGAACCAGTCTTAAATGGATCTTGAGCCATAGAAGGACCACTATATTCAGATGTAGTATCATTATTTTGACTAACTTGTTCTATTCTATTAACATTAGTAACAGATTCTACTTTAGGTTTTACCTCT
>JAEEGL014984178.1_pt1 | contig 11675 bp, 15 predicted proteins | sample 9134231 | NCBI WGS metagenome assembly JAEEGL01 (sample SAMN16246548, study PRJNA631951) | gut metagenome | biome: gut microbiome; feature: rumen; material: fiber-attached | host: Bos | place: Iran: Karaj | collected 2018-10 | reverse complement strand
TCCATGAAGTTGTCCATGGGGGCTAAGATAAACTTACTCTTCCTTATGAAGGCGGTAGCCGATGCCCCAGACTGTGTCGATAAATTCCTTGTCAGGGCACACATTCTTGAGCTTGGCACGAAGATTGCTGACATGCACGTTAAGTGCGTTGTCCTCAGTAAGGTACTCTTCTTTCCATATGCTCTCGAAGAGGTTCGCCTTGGAGAAAACCTTGTCAGGGTACCGAAGGAGCATCTCAAGGATAGCGAATTCCTTCGCCGTGAGTGAGAGTTCCGTTTCGTCTAATGCGGCTACGTTATTGTTTACGTCAATACGAAGACCGTTATACTCAAGAACTTCCGGCTTATCTGCCACGAGGCTTGCTCTTCTTAAGTTGCTCTCGATTCTTGCAAGTACTTCCTCAAGATCGAAAGGCTTCGTCATATAGTCGTCGGCACCAAGACGCAGAAGGTCAATCTTATTCTGAGTTGTCTCCTTGGCAGAGACGATGATGACGGGAATGTTCGAGAACTTGCGGATATCTGACAACACCATGTCGCCGTTCTTATAGGGAAGCATAAGATCTAATATGACAAGGTCGGCGCCGACTTCTTTAACGGTATCGGTTGCCTTAAGTCCGTCGTAAAGGGAAGTGACTTCATATCCGTTCTCGGTAAGAAACCCGGACAGAAGCTTATTGATTTCCTTATCGTCTTCAACAATTAAGATCTTTGCCATAGTTCACATTATAGCATTAAGAATTAGTGTGCAATAAAGGCGACACTATAACTTACATCTGTCGCTTAAGCGACAAAACACATAGATATTGATCATTGTATGGATGCCTGATCCCCAATAAACTTGGCGTAGTAAACGAATAAGGATGGTAACAACAATGAGTCATTCAAGAAGACATAAGAAGCAGATGAAGAGAATGATGGCACATCAGCTTGTAGGCGGTTGTGATCTTTGGGGTCCTGTTAATGAACTCAGTTTGATGGTTCAGGATCTTGCCAAGTCATCCGCGTATATTCATAAGCTTGCCAAGCTTGCACGAGTATAATCTTCGATAAAGCACACCTGATTAGTTATAATATTCTCATCAATAAAATGGTGAGAATTTTATTATGAGAATTATTTTTGTAAGGCACGGCGAGCCTGATTACGATAAGGACTGCCTGACTGGTAACGGCATCGTCCAGGCACAAAGTACTGCAGTAAGACTTAAAGATGAGAACATAACAAAAGTCTATTCTTCGCCCATGGGAAGAGCGAGGGAGACGGCTTCTTATACTGCGAAGGATCATGGTCTTGAAGTTGAAGTATTAGACTTTATGCACGAGATTAACTGGGGAGGAAAGAACGGCGCTTTACTTCCTTATGATGGTCACCCTTGGACTTTGGCTTGTGAGCTTATGGCAATGCCCGAGTATGCTTCCGGCGACAGATGGAAAGAGCATCCCTACTTTAAGGATAATATCTGTCTTGATTACTACGAGAAAATCTCCGCCGGTGTGGATACTCTTCTTGGTAACTTCGGCATCACTCGCGAGGGAAACTCTTATCACTTTAGTAAGCCCTGCGACGACACTATCGCTATCTTCGCACACGGCGGCTCGGGTGCACATCTTATCTCGCATTTATTAAGCTTGCCGCTTCCTTTTGTATTCACATCGATGCCTTACGGAGTGTGCTCTGTATCTATCTTCGACATCACTCCGCAGTCAGGCGACACTGCGGTGCCGAGGATTGAGATTTTTAACGACATGGGGCACTTGGGTAATGTGAGACTTGAGAAGCTCCGCTTCGAGAAATAGGCTTAACATAAGTTAATGTAAGCACTTAAAGTAAGTGCTAAAGTGCTGTCAAGACAGCACACGGAGGATAAAACAATGAATGAGAAAGTAATGATCGGCACATGGGCATGGGGTCCGGGACAGAACGGCTCGAAAATGGTATTTGGCCAGAATTACGATGAGCAGACCCTGAAGGAAGCCTTCGACAGATCGGTATCACTCGGATTCCTCGACTGGGATACGGCTGCCGTTTACGGTATGGGATCATGTGAAAGACTTCTAGGCGGATTCATGAAGGGGAGAGATGACATCTATCTTTCCACTAAGTATTTCCCTGGTAAGAGGTTCAGATCCGGTGCGCTCGAAGCATCCTTTAACCAGAGTATGGAAAGATTAGGAAGAACTTATGCAGATCTGTTCTGGATTCATAAGCCTAATAATCTCATTCCTAATCTTAAGGAAGCCATCCCGCTTATTAAAGATGGCAGGATTAAGTCCATCGGTATATCTAATGTATCTTTACAGAATATTAAGGATGCGGAAGCTTTGCTTGCTAAGGAGGGCCTTAAGCTCGGAGCAGTTCAGAATCACTTCAGTTTGTTAAGAGGTGACCAGCAGCCGATCATCGACTACTGCAACAGGAACGGCATCCGCTACTACGCATATATGGTTCTTGAGCAGGGCGCTCTTGCAGGAAGATACAATGCGAAGAATCACTTCCCGTATTTCTCCTTAAGAAACTTCTTGTTCCCGAAGAGTAAGTTTAAGAAGATCGAAGGGCTTCTTGAGACGATGAAGAAGATGGCGGAAGAGCTTAACATCGACCGCTCGCAGATCCCGATTCTGTGGGCGATAGGAAAGGGCGCTATCCCGATCGTCGGCATCACTAAGGCAGCATACGCAGATAAGCTTTCTGAAGCACTTAAGATCGAACTTACCAAGGAGCAGATAGACAAGCTTACCGAAGAAGCAAATAAGACGGGAATTCGCCAGCAGGGCGGATGGGAACCGCAATAATGATAAGGCCGGTCAATTGCTGACCGGCCTTGTTATTTATCCGAATAAGATCTCTGTCCAGACTGCGTTTTCTAATCCTGTGCCGCCTGCTGAGTATTCAGCCTGAAGCTGCTCCCATCTTTCCGTTGCCGCTTCATCGTGAAGGGCGTTGGGATTGCCGTACGAGTCTCCGTCGTATTCGAAGTTTGCCGCTGCATCACCTTCGAAGAGTGAGTAGAACATGATGGGAAGTTCTGACGGGTCAGGCTCGATCGATTCGATGACGTATTCTGCGACTGTCGATAATGAGTATGTAGAAGGATCGTATTGCTCGATCGATGCGAAAGCCAAAGATGCTCCGCCGGAACCGCCTGTGTGGAAGTAACCGTTGCCAAGATAATCGAATCTTGATCTTGACCAGCCGGCTCTGAAGATTACATAGTTGCCGTCAGCGTCGATGTCGATGGCACCCTTAAGGTTATACTCCGTAACGCCTTCGGAATTTGTATAGATCTCGGCGATGAACAGCTCATCTGTTCCGTCGTTGTCGATGTCTAAGAATGTGTAGCTGCATCCGCCGTAGAACTCATCAAGAGGCATCTCGACGGACAGACTGGAGGTTCTGCCTTCAGGACCTGAATACCACATCTCATTGGAATTAACTGCTGCCGTGAAGTCATCGAGGAAGTCCTGATAGAGTGCCTGAGAATCGGAAACCGGAGCTTCAGTCTCTGCTGTCTCTTCAACAATGGTCTCGATGGTAAATTCCATCTCAGTCTCAGTTGTCTCGATGATAGTCTCCTCGACCTGCTCTGTCTCTTCTTCATCGTCATCGCGGTCTCCCTTGGAATCCTTGGAGCAGGCGGCAAGTGACAATCCCATAGTAAGGCACAATGCTGTGCTTAAGACCTTAACGGCCGGAGTGTTCTTCTTAAGATTAATCATATGTAATATCCTTTCGATTTAAGCTTCAAACAATAACAGCTACGCATTATAGCACAAGGGTAATAATGCCAAGTAAGAATCAGTTAAGGAATGCACAAGGTTGGGTTAAAGTCTTACAAGTCTGACTCGTTTACGATAGAGCCATAAGATATGACAAGCGTAAGGAGAGTGACAATGAACCCCAACAAGAACAGAATAGGATTCTCGTTAATATTATTTATCATCTGCCTTATAGTTCACTCGGCAGAAGTATTTTTCTTAAGAACTGATGAGACTATCTTAGCAGAGTGTTTCGTAAACAAGGTGTTCGGAATAGTATTGCTTTTCGCTGTGCTAAGCATGCTTCACATGAAGTGGGCAGACATCGGATTTAAGAAGGAAAGCTTCCTTAAAGACTGCCTCAAGGGCTTCGGCATCTGTGCCCTTTTCTATTCGATCGGTTTCCTTGTCGAGTTCATCGTCATGAGCGTAAGTGGCAACCCCGGACACATGGAATTCTTCGTAACCGGTTTCTCTCTTACGGGTAATGTTGTGAAGACGACAGGCATCGGGTTCGTCCTTATGTGCATCGGATTTAATATCATCAACGTGTGGATGGAAGAGGGTTTGTTCAGAGGTTTCTATATCACATATCTTAAGAAGAGTATATCGCCCAAGGCAGCGCTCATATTCGCAGCAATCCTCTTCGGATTCTGGCATCTTGTTACTCCTTTAAGAAGTGTGGCAGACGGCGAGATGACAATGGGGACTTTCGCAGTAATGAGCATCGGCTATGTTGTTCTTTCAGCACTCATGGGAATTAAATGGGGACTTCTCTTCGAGCGTTCAGGTTCAGTATGGATAGGTCTTGCTGATCACTTCTTTAACAACTGCGTCGTAACGAATCTTCTTCACGTGGTAAGCGATACGGGAGTGGACGAGTATCAGATCTTAAGAGTCCTCGTAGGCGAACTTACATCATTCTTCGCAGTACTTATTTACACAAAGTGCGTGGGCAGAAAGAACTCATAAACGTTATAATGTCTGCATGGAAATACTTCGTGCAGACAAAGAATGGCAAAGGGCGGGAGCATACTCTGTCCGTATACAGGGCATGAACCGCCAGCATCATATATCACTCCGGGATGAGTTCGACGATAAGGACTGCGACGGTACAAAGTACATCGTTCTTCTGGATGACGGGTACCCTGTCGGTACATGCAGGTTCTACGAGAACGATAATGAGAGCGTAATCTTAGGCCGAGTCGTGATATTGCCTGAGTACAGAGGGAAGAAACTCGGAACACTTGTAGTGGAAGAAGCTGAGAAGTGGATATCGGAATTAGGGTATAAGAAAGTTATCGTCGACAGCCGCCTTGAAGCTGTTAAATTCTATGAGAAGTTAGGCTTTCTTCACGATTGTGATGATGTCACCAGATGCGGCGTGTTCGACTGCATCAGAATGTCCAAGGTACTCTGATACTTCGCTTGACACTTCCACTCATTGCTATACAATACGGAAGTTAAATAAAGAACGAGGTGTTAGAGGGATATGTCAAGACTCCTGTCGGTAGCTGTTCCTTGTTACAATTCACAAGACTATATGCGCCATGCGGTCGACAGCCTTCTTACAGGCGGTGACCGTGTGGAGATCATTATTGTTGACGACGGATCTACTGACGACACGGCAAAGATCGCCGACGAGTATAAGGAGAAATACCCCGACAACATTAAGGTTATCCATAAGGAGAACGGCGGACACGGTGATGCTGTTGTTGCCGGCATCCATGAGGCGACAGGTCTTTTCTTCAAGATATTGGACTCCGATGACAGATTTGATCCCGATGCGTTAAAGACTGTTCTCGATAAGATGGAAAGAATGGAAGAAAGCGGAGAGCTTCCGGACCTTATCGTTACAAATTACATCTACGTAAGGCCCGACGAGAACTGGACACGTTCGATGCCCTTCAGAAAGTCACTGCCTGCTGACCGCATCATAGGATGGGATGAGGTAGGAAGATTCAGCGTCGGCGCTTACATTCTTCATCATGCTGCTACGTTCCGCACACAGATATTAAGAGACTGCAATCTTGAGCTTCCCAAGCACATGTTCTACGTCGATCACCTCTACATGTGCCGCCCGATGCGTCTTGTGGAGAAGCTTTACTACATCGACGTCGATTTCTACCAGTACTACATCGGAAGACCCGATCAGTCCGTTAACGAGAAGGTAATGCTTTCAAGGATCGACCAGCAGCTTGAGATCAACCGCGCCCTCATGTATGACCTTGATCTCGAGAGCATCGAGGACAAGAATAAAAGAGACTATCTTTACTACTACATTGAGATCGTAACCAATGCGACTGTCTGCTTCCTGCTTCGCACAGGCAAGCAGGAAGATGAGGATATGGTCCGCTCATTTATAGATGAGATCAGGGAGAAGAATCCCGTCATCTATGACCTTTACACGAGTAAGCCTTTCTATCAGCATCCAATCGGCGCACTTCTGAGGCTTCCGAAGTGGTTCAGCTATCCGATTTACCTCGACACTTATCTTCTGATGCGTCGCTTATATAAGTTCAACTGAATTATCCCAAGTCCGATTCCGCTTAGAACGAGCGGCAATACGAAGCTTAGAAATCTCGACAGTAAAAGTGCGCTTCCGAGCATGCCTTCGGGAATGAGTCCCTGATAGAAAACAGCATATCCATACTCGCTTACGCCTGCGGCTCCGGGCAAAGGCAGGGAGGACACGGACAGGAACAAAAGTCCCTGCGTCGACGCCATGTCAAACCAGCTTACGTCGGTAACATCAAGTGCCCGTGCTGCGAGAAAGGGAATCGAGTGGTAAAGCGTGACCTCGGCAAAAGCCGTGAGCAGCATCTTCACGAGCACTACCGGGTGCCTTCGTAAGATCGCTGATGTGCCGCGGTAAGATGCGAAGAAACGAAGTGTGCCAACTTTCTTCTTGCTGAAGCGTAACGCCGCCCTCGCGAAAAGCTTAGTTACCTTCTTCGAGAACAATATCGACCACAAAAACATGATTATGAGAAGGTTTACCGCGAACCCGATAAGGAAGATGAATGAGTATCTTCCGTTAAGTTCGGAAAGTTTGTTGGGGGAGAAGAATACCCCGATAAGTCCCCATATAACTGCCGCCCCTTGATAGCTCATGAGTGCACAAAGAAGTGAGAAAGTGCCGTGCGATGCGTGGACACCGCTTCTTGTCATGAAGTAAAGCTGCGCGGGCTGGCCGCCCGTGGAAGATGGTGTGATGGAACTAAAGAAGAACCCTGCGAATGCATAGGATAGGACTTCGGAGAAGCTAAGACGATAGCCTTCAAGCCTTAATGCACGGCTTAAGTTTATTGCCTCAAGAATGGCATAAATCGCCATGGTAAGAATGCCTGCCAGGATCCACAGAGGGTGTGCGGTCTTAAGAGTTCCCAATATATCCGCCCCGCCCAATTCTTTATGGACCACATAAAGCGTGATGCCGCCTAATGCGAGGAGCAATAATGCACTTAACCAGAGGGATCTTCTTTTCATATCACGAGTATATCCTTATATGTTGTACAATTAAAGAATGGAGGTGGCCTATGAAGATCTACGACATTTCCCAGGAAGTATTTAATTGTAAGGTTTTCCCCGGAGATCCCCTGCCTAAGAAGATGGTGCAGATGAGGATCAAGGAAGGTGATATTTGCAATCTGTCATCCTTTTATATGTGTGCGCATAACGGTACCCATGTTGATGCTCCGTACCACTTCATTGAAGACGGCAAAAGAATAGAAGAGGTGGCACTTGATAAGTTCGTAGGCATTTCTTATGTCGCAGAGCATGAGGGCGATATAACGGCTTCGGATATGAATGACATTATCGCGAAGGCGCGTGCCGCTGATGAGCGCTCCGTGGAGCATATCCTTATTAAGGGTAAGGCGACTCTTACCGAGGAAGCGGCCCGGGTTCTTGCAGCTGAAGGTATCAAGCTTTACGGCAATGAATCGCAGACGGTAGGCCCCGAAGATTCCCCTGCCGCAGTGCACCACATAATGCTCGGTGCCGAGATAGTCCTTCTTGAGGGGATTGTGCTTGCGGAAGTCCCTGAAGGAGTTTATCTTCTTAATGCTGCGCCGCTTAATCTCGGCGGTGCCGAAGGTGCTCCCTGCAGAGCATTATTAATGGAAATGTGAGTGTTTATTTATGAGTGAGAACTTAAGCCGTGACAAGATAATCATCAAGACCAGCTGGATCGGAATCTATACGAACTTCCTTCTTGCGGGGTTTAAAGCGTTTATCGGATTTACGTCGCATTCCGTGGCTATCATCATGGATGCGGTAAACAACCTGTCAGACGCGGCAAGTTCAGTAATTACCATCGCAGGTACCAAGCTTGCGGGCAAGCAGTCGGATAAGAAGCATCCTTTCGGTTATGGAAGAGTCGAGTACTTAACGGCGATGCTCATCTCAATGCTCGTCCTTTATGCGGGCATTAAATCAGTCATCGAATCGGTAGAGAAGATAATTGAACCCGAGACGCCTCAGTATACCGGCACAGGCCTTATAATCATCGCCGTTGCGGTCGTTGTTAAGGTTTTCCTCGGAAGATATGTTAAGGGTGTGGGTAAGAAAGTTAATTCTGACTCGCTTATTAATTCCGGAGAAGATGCTACTCTCGACTCATTGATCTCCGCCTCAACATTGGTCGCAGCAGGCATTTACATCTATACCGGCGTATCACTTGAAGCTTGGCTGGGTGTTGCCATCGGTCTTGTTATCGTTAAGGCAGGCTTCGAGATGCTTAAGGATACGTTGTCTAAGATCTTGGGCGAGCGCGCAGACATACAGATAGCAAGGGATATCAAGCAGACGATCAAGGACTTCCCGGAAGTTATAAGTGCATATGATCTTGTTATCCATAACTATGGTCCCGATTCTTACACGGGATCAGTTCATATCGAGGTAGATGACTCTTTGTCGGCATCCGATATCGATAAGCTATCCCGAAGGATCCAGAACGAGGTTTACCATAAGCATAAGTTTGCACTTGCTGCAGTAGGTGTATATTCCCAGAACCTTAAAGATGAAGTGGTTCAGGAGGCAAGAGCAAAGGTAGAGAAGATTGTCCTTGCAGTTCCGTATATCCTTCAGATGCATGGTTTCTACATGGATCAGGAGGAGAAGACGATGCGTTTTGATATCGTCGTAAGCTTCGAGTCCAAGGACAGAAGAGGTTCTTACAACGAGGCCTGCGATAAGGTCAGAGCCGAGTATCCGGATTATGATCTTCAGGTCGCCATGGATATGGATTACAGCGAGTTAGATTAAGGGGAATGGAAGTAAGAGACAACAAGAGAATTAAGAAGACCAATAATTACATATTGGGCTTCAATATTCTGGTCATAACAGACGGAATATGGTTATTCGCTTGGATTGCCTGCTGGCTTTTAAGAAGAGAGGTTAACGGCAAGATAATCACTGCCCAGTTTGCCGAAGATATAAGATTTAACGCGATCTGTAATCCGCTTAAGGAAGCGTTTATCGCTCTTTTTACATTCACCGTAATCGCGACGATAGTTTACTTCTGTGCCATGGGCAGGGAGGTGTTCGAAGATTCTGCGGTAGGTGCCGTGGTAATCGGCATCATCGTGGTCGGGATCATGGTATCCGTCGCATTTGGTCTTAAGGCATATAAGCCGATCGCCAATGATCCCGTTGTCGAGAGAGTGACATTAAGAAGTAAAGTTGACGGGCGCGGGTCATTCGGATTTAAACGATATACGTTGGTATTCTCCGATAACAGCAGAGTATATGTTACCATCGGAAAATATGAACGGGCCGAGGCAGGAGATCTGTATTATGTGATATCCTGCGGAGACGAAGCATTAGGCGCATACAGCGCACAGGAGTACAGTTACCGTGGGTAAGACCGGATTTGTTTACGAGACACATCTTCATACTTTGGAAGGCAGTGCCTGCGGCATGATCAATGGTGCCGATTATGTCGATTACATGAAGTCGAAAGGCTTCGACGGCATTATTGTAACTGACCATTTCTTCACCGGTAACTGTGCCGTCGACAGAAGCCTTCCCTGGAAGGAGAAGATAGATGCCTATATGGCGGGATACCGCGCGGCACTTGAGGCAGCGAAGGGGAAGTGCTTTGATGTGCTTTTCGGTGTGGAGTATAACTTCAAAGGTGACGAGTACTTAATCTACGGCGTTGACAGAAAGTGGCTCCTCGATAACCCGGATATAGAGGCGCTTTCAAGGCGTGAGGTGCACGAGCGTGTGCATCAGGGCGGAGCTATAATGATACAGGCGCACCCCTACAGAGAGCGTAACTACCTTGAGGACATCATCCTTACTCCCGATATTACCGACGGCGTTGAAGTTTATAATGCTGCGAATGACGACAATATGAATGCGTTGGCATACGAGTACGCGAAGAAGCTTAAAGTGCCCATGACGGGAGGATCTGACATACACTATCACCGTGACGGCGCGCTCGGAGGCACGATGATTCCCGAGAAGATAGCGGATGCTTCGAAGTTCGCTGATTTCCTTCGTTCAGGCGATGCGGTTCCCGTAAGATTAGTGGACCGCGAGATTGTGCCCGTGACGGATATTCCCGAGCTTCTTACTTCAGTTCACGAACCCTCTGTTCCTATTTATTATAAATAATTAGCGTTTAGCCTCTTTTGGGTGTAAAATATCTTTAATATTTTTACGGAGGCTTCTTATGGAAAGAGTAGTTCAGTTTCTTAAGGACGCACAAGTTTATTATCTTGCAACAGTTGACGGTGACCAGCCCCGCGTAAGGCCATTCGGTACAGCGCATATCTTCGAGGGCAAGCTTTATATTCAGACAGGAAAAATCAAGGACGTATCCAAGCAGATCCATGCCAATCCCAAGGTGGAAGTGTGTGCTTTCAAGGACGGCGAGTGGATCCGTATCGCAGGTAAGCTTGTCGAGGATGACAGAGTCGAAGCAAGACAGTCCATGCTCGATGCTTATCCCGAATTGCAGGGAATGTACAAGGCTGACGACGGCAATACTGAGGTGTTTTACTTCGAGGATGCCACGGCAACGATCAGTGCATTTACGCACGCACCGGAAGTAATTAAGCTCTGACATAACATTTACGGAGGCTTATTATGAGATACGAGCCCAATTACAGCAGACAGTATTTCTCGGAATCTGATTCGATCCCAAGCCCTATAGAGCTTGCTTCGAGCATTAACGTAAACGGCAGCTTTAACAAGATGCCGAAGGACCGCTTCACAAGTGCAGTCCATGCCATGATAGGCATAGGAGCGCTGGTGCTTGCAGTTGTTGCTGTCATCATTTATGTAGTTACAAAAAGCCCGCTTCTTACCCTGGTCATGAGTATGGCAGCTGTGTTCTTCATAATGGGCATTCTCGCGTTCGTGGGGCTCGCGTTATCAAGAACGAAGTTTGCCAAGTCTTATACGGAGACTGTTCCTGCCAAGTGCATAGGCATAAGCATCAGGGGAGTTACTGACCACATGCGGCTCATTAAGACTCCCGTGTTCAAGTATGCTTACGGCGGTAAGGACTATATCGCGATCGACGGCAAGTGGGCAAACTTCCACGATGCCTTCCCCGAGATCGGCGGAGACTGGGAGATTGAAGTTAATCCCGATGACCCCGAGGACATAAGGTGGCAGCAGGGCAGAAGCACAGCGAAGTTTGTAATTATCTGGGGCATCGCATCCATAATATTTGCGTCCGGCATGCTGTGGCTTTGTTTCCAGGATGAGGACTTCATGAAAGCTGCCCGCGCAGACAATCATATAAGAATAGAGCAAGTTGCCGATATAGACAGATGAGCGAGAGGAACCGGACATCTTTGATCAAGCCTTCTCTTACGGCGAAGATATTCTTCTTAACTTTCGCAGGCTTTTTTGTAACGAGTCTGGTAGCTTCACTCGGTAACGTGATAGACGGACTTGTTG
>JAEEGL014953876.1_pt1 | contig 11675 bp, 9 predicted proteins | sample 9134231 | NCBI WGS metagenome assembly JAEEGL01 (sample SAMN16246548, study PRJNA631951) | gut metagenome | biome: gut microbiome; feature: rumen; material: fiber-attached | host: Bos | place: Iran: Karaj | collected 2018-10 | reverse complement strand
GAGAGAATGCGTGTTTTCATAGTCGTCTCCTTGTAGAAGATGGTCCATTTGGGATAGATACTATATTGTAGCACACAAATCCGCCGAATGCAAGCGGGAGGAGTAAATTATATGTTTGTCCTATGCGGACGACAATTCGGCTTCAAGAAAGGCGAAGCCTTTCGGATCTTTTCCGTTGCGCGGGGCAAAAAACCGAAAGGCTCCGCCTTTCGATCCCTCCCGCCCCGTGTTCCCGGGAAAGATCTCAAAGGCGAAGCCCTTTTAAAACCGTGTATTATTGACAATAGAGTATGAGGCCTGCGCGCGGACCCTCAGCGGATGAACTTCTCGAATTCAAAGTAACAGTTGAAGTCCGTCTCCACATACATCTCGTCCCAGGCCGCTCTCGCCATGGAGACACCGAGGATGCTCTTCGCGTTGAGCCGTTTGTTCCCGTTCACGAGGGTCACGGGATACCCGCATTTTGTGGCGATGCGCACGAACTCGAGGACGTCGGCGGCAGTCACCAGCTCGATTTTGTAGAGATACTTGTTGTTGCAGATCATGGTCTGTACCTCCTCTTACGGAATATTTCGCGGCGCTTAACTCCGCGCAGCCTGTATTATAATCCGGCGCGCGGGAAAGTCAAGAGGTTTCCGCCAGGTTCTCCCTTTCGACGGAATTTACAAACCGATTTTGCCGCAAAACGTCATTTTGCACAATCATAATGATGTTGAATTGTGCTTTTTGCTGTTTAAATACAGATATGATTTGTTATATTTCTTCAATTTCCGCCGGGAACACGGTCCCGCTCTGCCTGCGCACCTCGTCCATGACTTCCAGCGTGAGCGCCGTATTGCGGATCCACGGGGCCGGATCCGTCTCTCCCCGGACGGCGGAGACAAAATCCGCGATCTCGAAGATCATGTTGTTCTCCGGCCGTTTGCCCGTGAGATCGGTTTCCACGCCCCCGCGCTGCTTCAGTACGACGGATTCCGCCGTAGACAGCTTTCCGAGGATCACGGCGCCGTCCTCCCCCGTGATGGCCGAAGGATTCACCGAATCCGTGATCTTCGACCACACGATCTCCGCCTGCATGTCCGCATATGTGAGGAAAGCGGTCCCCATCCCCTCCATCCCGTTCGGGAGGATCACGGAACGGGCGTATACAGCCTCCGGCCTGCCGAACAGCATGACGCAGCAGTGCACGGCGTACACGCCGATATCCATCAGCGCGGCGTTTCCGAGCGCGGGATTGAACGCGTTGAGGATCTCGCCCCGCCGGTAGCGGTCGTAGCGGGAGGAATACTGGCAGAAGTCGAACACCGCTCTGCGGACGGCGCCGATCCGTCCGATCGCGGCCCGCGCGGTCTCCATCGCCGGATCGTGCCCCGGACGCATCGCCTCGAGCACGACGACGCCCGCCCTCTCCGCCTCGGCCGCGAGGTGTTCGAACTGCAGCCGGTTCAGGCAGGCGGGTTTTTCTACGAGCACGTGCTTTCCGTGCCGGACGGCCGCCGTCGCCTGCGGATAATGCAGAAAGTTCGGGGAGGCAATATAGACGGCGTCGATATCCGACGAGAGGAAAGCCTCCATGTCCGTATACACCGCGGGGATCCCGTGCTTTGCCGCGAATTCCCCGCCCTTCTCCTCCGTCCGCGAATACACCGCCGCGCATTCGATCCCCCGCGACGCCGCGACGCTCTCGCAGAGCCAGTCCGAAACGAAATTCGTGCCGATGACGCCGAGTTTAACGTTTTCCATGATCCGTTTCCTTTCGCATCCCTTGTCTTTCCGGTTCCATTATACAGGAAATCCCGACTCTTTGCAAGACTTTTCGTTTCGTCCTTGACAAATCGGAAAAAATACGGCATAATGGAAGGCGGAAATATGAATCAAACGGAACGGGAACCAGAAAGGACCGCATATATGGACTTCACGAAAACCACCCTGGGGATCGAACTGGGTTCGACCCGCATCAAGGCCGTCCTGCTCGACGAAAACCACCGCATCGCCGCCTCCGGCTCCCACGACTGGGAAAACCGGCTCGAAAACGGCGTCTGGACCTACTCGGAAGACGACATCCGGAACGGAGTGAAAAGCTGCTACCGGTCCCTGAAAGAGGACGTCCTTGCGAAATTCGGAACACCCCTCACGTCGGTCGGCGCGATCGGGGTTTCCGGCATGATGCACGGCTATCTCGCCTTCGGCAGGGACGGGGACCTGCTCGTACCCTTCCGTACCTGGCGCAACACGATCACCGGCGAAGCGGCCGAACAGCTTACCGAACTCCTGCGCTTCAACATCCCGCAGCGCTGGAGCATCGCCCATCTCTGGCAGGCCGTGCTGAACGGCGAGGAACACCTCGCGCGGCTGGACCACATCAACACCGTTGCCGGATGGATCCACGAACTTCTCACCGGCGTGCGCGTGCTCGGCGTCGGCGAGGCCTCCGGCGTGTTCCCGGTCGACAGCGAAACGAAGACCTACGACGCATGCATGCTCGAAACCGTCGAAGAACTGCTGAAGCCGTACGGCTACGGCTGGACGCTCGGATCGGTCCTGCCTTCCGTCCTGCCTGCGGGCGAAAAGGCGGGGACGCTGACTCCCGCAGGCGCGGCGTTCCTCGACCCGGACGGCGATCTTGTCCCCGGCATCCCGTTCTGTCCGCCGGAGGGCGACGCGGGGACCGGCATGACCGCCACCGATTCCGTCCGGCTGTACACCGGCAACGTCTCCGCCGGGACCTCCGACTTTGCGATGGTCGTGGTGGATCACCTCCCGGGCGTCCACCGCGAGATCGACATGGTCACCACTCCGGACGGGCTTCCCGTGGCGATGGTGCACTGCAACAACTGCACCTCCGACATCAACGCGTGGATCGGGTTGTTCGCGGAGTTTTCGAAGCGCGCCGGGCTCGAGATCTCAAAGCCGGATCTGTACGATCTGCTTCTGCTCTCCGCCCTCGAAGGGGATCCGGACTGCGGCGGCCTCGTTTCCTATAACTATTATTCCGGGGAGGGCATCACCGACGTGAACGAGGGCCGTCCCGTCTTCCTGCGCACTCCGGACGCGAAGTTCACCCTTCCGAACTTCATGCGCACGCATCTGCTCTCCGCGCTGGCGACCTTGAAGATCGGACTCGATATCCTTACGAACGACGAAAAGCTCCGGATCGACCGTCTCTACGGTCACGGCGGCTATTTCAAAACGGAAGTCGCGGGTCAGCGGATGCTTTCCGCGGCGGCGGGCGTTCCTGTATCCGTCATGAAGACGGCGGAGAGCGGCGGCCCCTACGGCATGGCGCTGCTTGCGGCGTACATGCTGCGCCGGGACGAGGGCGAAACGCTTCCGGACTACCTCGACAACCGCGTGTTCGCCGGTGCGGAATCCGTCACGCTCATGGCGACGGACGAGGAGATCGCCGGCTTCAACGCCTTCCTTGCCCGGTACCGCGCCGCTTTCCCGGTGGAGACCGCCGCGATCGGACACATGAATTGACAAAAAGGAGGCCCCGGAATGAAAACAGGCGTATGCACGACGGACTTTGAAAAATCCCCCCTGCTCTCCGCGGACCGGTTGTTTGAAAAGATCCGCTCCATCGGTTTCGCGTGCGTTCAGTTCGCGTTTTCGTCGGTGACGGAGGCAGACTTTCTCCCCACCGGACAGCTGGAACTCCCGGGAGAGATTTCCGCGGACACGGTCCGTGCGGTGGAAAAAGCGTCGAACGCGCACGGACTGCCGGTGGAGGTCATCAACGCCACGTTCAACATGGCCCATCCCGATCCCGAAGTGCGGGAAGAGGGACTGCGCCGCCTGAAAGTCCATGCGGAGGCCGCGAACGCCCTCGGCTGTCCGGTCCTCTCCCTCTGCTCCGGCACCCGGAACGCGGGTCACCTCTGGACGCCGCATCCGGACAACGGCTCCCCCGCCGCGTGGGAAGCCATGTACGGCACGATGCTCCGTGCCGCAGAGATCGCGGAGGCGTTTTCCGTGACGCTGGCGGTGGAATCGGAGGCCTCCAACGTGATCGATACGCCGGAAAAGGCCCGCCGCCTGATGGATTCCGTCGGCTCGGCACGGCTCAAAATGATCCTCGACCCGGCCAACCTCTTCCACAAAGGGGAGGCGCATCCGGAAAACGCGCGCCGGACGCTCGACGAAGCCTTCGCCGCGTTCGGGGACGACATCGTCGCGGCGCACGGGAAGGATATCCTCGAAGGGGACGGCATTTCCTTCTGCGGGACGGGACGCGGGATCGCGGACTTTTCGTACATGGCAAAAAAGCTCCGCGCGTCGGGATACGCGGGGGACATGTTCCTGCACGGGATCTACGACGAGGAAGACATGCCGCGCGCCCTGTCCTTCTGGCTCGCCGCCTCCGCCGACTGATTGCAGAGCGGCGGGACCGGAGATCCTGATGAAAATTTACAAAATAGCGACAACCGACAATATGAACAAAAATCCGGCGCGTATTTTTATCGCCCGGACGCGCGAAAGCCCGTGATGTTCACAAAATGCTCAACAATTCAGACTTTGTTCATGTTATAATTTCAAAAGGATTTTAATCTGAGGAAGTCATCCCGATATCCCCCTTCCGGAGCGCCGGAAATTCGATTACAGGAGTGAGTTTCTGCTTTGGAAAAAGTGTTCGAATATCTGAAACGAAGCATCACCATTGCCTGGAAGACCGTGTTCTTCAATTTCAGCCAGTACCTGCCCTTCTTCATCGCCATCATCATCGTGCAGGTCCTGTTCGGCATGATGACCGTTTCCAACGACAACAACAACTATGTGGAACGTCAGCATGTGGAAGACCAGTACAACTACCATATGGTCTTAAAAGGCCTGAACGGCGACCAGGCGCGCTACCTCATCGACGACAACGGCGGCGCGGTGTTCAAGAGCGACATCCTCTTCAACGTCGTGAACATGGAGCAGTACCGGAACAACATGACTGGCGAGGAGCGATACGACATATACCTGCTCTTTCAGCCGGAAATCAAATCCAGTCTGAAACGGTTTGAGAAGACGACGGAAAAAACGCTGGCCGGCCTCGCGGCCGAAGGCACGTCCTTCACGAAATCCACGACGCAGCTCTTGACCTTCGAGGACAACGAACGAGCGAATGCCGTCATGTTCGTGTTCATCACGATCCTGCTGCTGGCGGTCTGCATTTTCCTTCTGACGTCGCTGTACAACATACGGATCAATCAGTACAAATTCACCTACGGCATCTACCTGACGTTCGGCGCGGACTTCAAAATGCTTTTCTCCACGTGCTTCTGGGAGCTCTTCGTGATCTTCGCCGTGACGTTTCTGCCGTCCCTCGGGCTCTCCACGCTGATCTCCTGGCTGATTTACCGCTCGAACGGCTACGGCTTCCTTTTCAGTCCTCTCTCCATCCTCTGGACCTTCCTCTTCACGCTGTTCGTGATCCTCGCCTCCTGCTGGACGCCGATGAAGATCATGTCAGTGAAGGATCCGATGGGCCTCATCATCACCGAAGACAACTCCAACCTCGTCACCTCCCCGCGCCGTTCCTTCAACATCTTCGGGGAAAAATTCCCGACGAAATACGAACTGTATTCCCTCTGGAGGTTCCGCAAGTACAACGTCGAGATCCTCACCACCGCCATCGTGTTCTGCGCCCTCTTCATCATGGGCCTCTACATGGCGAACATCTACACGACCGACCTCGAGTACCCGCGTCCCCAGTTTGAGGTGAACCTCGCGGAATCCGGCTTTGAGTACGACGAACTCATGAGCCGCGAGCTGTACGACATGGAAGGCGTGCGCGCGGTGGAGATCAACGACAACACGATGGAAGCCATGGACGTCGGTTCCCATATCCTCGTGCTGAAGAAGAACGTCCGCCTGTTCAAGAACCTGGTCCGGTACGACGGCACGCAGTTCGACACCGGCGGCAAGAGCTACCGCGCGGCAAACGATATCCTCTACTGCGCCATGAACGAGGAACAGCTGCAGATCCTCGAGGACTACGACTATTCCGGCGATCTCTCTACCGTACTCCAGCCCGGATACGTGGTCGTGGGCGACTCCGTTTCGAACGTCCCCACCTTTAAGTTCAAGGTCGGCGACACGATCTGGGTGGCAAAGAAGACCGGTCAGACCGGCACCATCGACACCAACGTGACGGGCCGCGTCCTGCTGAAGGATCAGATCACAAACTTCAAGTTCGAGTACATCCCCTTCACGGTCGGCGCGGTGATCTACGACATCCCCTGCGGTTCCATGCCGATCTTCATGAATCTGGACAATTACAAGACCATCACGGGCAAAACGCCGAAAGCCTCGTCCTTCAACATCTACGTCGATCACGATGCGACGCCGGACGGGATCAACGATCTCTACGCCCGTCTCCGCACGTGGAGCCACGACTACGGCGACGTCAAGATCTCCAACAAGGACATCACGCTCTCGAACACCGTCGCGCACGACAAGCATTACAACGAGCTGTACGTGGTCATCTCCCTCCTGATCCTCACCATCTCGCCTCTCGTGTGGTTCTTCTCGCAGGCGCTGTATTACGGCAAGCGGGAGCGGGAATTCAACATCCTGCAGTCGCTCGGCGCCGTGGCGAAGGAGATCCGGCAGATCTACCTGCAGGGCGGATTGAGCATGGCGATCCTGTCGCTCTTCGCCGCCATCATCCTCAGCTACGCAGGCAGCTACATTCTCTTCTACATCTACAACGTGATCATGCCGTACTTCACGCGTGAAAACGTGCGCTACGTCTTCTACATGCCGTGGTACGCCATCCTCACGAGCATCGTCATGTCGGTGTTCTGCGGATTCTTCTCCACGTATCTCCCCTACCGCAGCTACTATAAAAACCGTTACTCCCTCGAAAACGGCGGCGCCGGCCACGAGTACGGTGCGGACGAATGATCTCAGATCAGGAAAGGAACAGTTATGGCAGCCAACCCTCCGGAATATATGCTTCAGACGGAATCCGTCATCAAGCAGTACAAACAGTACGATACCGTCATCACCGCCGTCAACCGCGCGTCCATCAAGGTGGAGCACGGTGAATTCGTGGCCATCATCGGCACCTCCGGCTCCGGCAAATCCACATTCCTGCACATCTGCGCGGGGCTCGACTCCTGCGACGCGGGCCGCGTGCTGATCCGCGGGCAGGACATCACGAAAATGTCCTCCGACGAACTCAGCCGGTTCCGCGGCATCAACATGGGCTTCGTCTTCCAGCGGCACAACCTGATCCCTCAGTTCACCGCGCTTGAAAACATCCTGATCCCGACCATGATGTGCAACAAGCCCGAGCTGTCCTATCAGGAGACCCTGCGCCGCCTCGTCGAGACCCTGCAGCTGACGGAGCGTCTCAACCACCTTCCTTCCGAGCTGTCCGGCGGTCAGCAGCAGCGCGTCGCCATCGCCCGCGCCATGATCAACATGCCCGACATCCTCTTCGCCGACGAGCCGACCGGCAACCTCGACCGCGCGAACGCGGACGAAGTGCTGAAGCTGCTCCTGAAGACGCGGGAAGATATGGGGCAGACCCTCATCATGGTCACGCACGACCTTGCCATCGCAGACCACGCCGACCGGATCTTCCGCATGGAGAACGGCCATCTGTCGCTCGAGCGGGACTATATCGGCGGGACCAAGAAGACCACGCAGTACGGATTCTGAACCAATTCAGGCGGAAGGACGCTCTGTCCTTCCGCCGTTTTCAATGAGGTGACAGTATGAAAAAGATACGCATCGGTGTCTACGGCCTTTGGAGAGGATCGAGCTTCCTCCCCATCATCGGCGGATTTGAGGACGCCGAAGTTGCCGCCCTCTGCGAAAAAGACGAGGGCAAGCTGAAAGCCGCCCTCGAACGCGCGCCCGGGGCGAAGGCCTGCGCGGACTTCGACGAGCTGCTGGAATCCGGCATCGACGCCGTGTTCCTCTGCAATTATTTCCATGAACACGCGAAATGCGCGATCAAGGCAATGGAGCACGGGATCGCGGTGTTCTCCGAATGCACCTCCGCGCCTACCCTCGCGGAATGCGTAAAGCTGGTGGAGACGGCGGAGCGCACCGGAACGAAGTACATGATCGCAGAGAATTATCCCTTTACCGCCGCCATGCTTGAAATGAAGCGGATCGCGGAAGAAGGGACGCTCGGGCGGATCCTTTACGCGGAGGGCGAATACAACCACACCTGCCCCAAGGAGGAGCTGGCCGCGCTGACGCCCGGGAAATACCACTGGCGCGGATGGATGCCGCGCACCTACTACGTCACGCACACACTCGGTCCGCTCATGCACATCACCGGGCAGATGCCCGTGAAAGTCAACGCATTTGCCGTGCACTCCGACGTCCTGGAGCAGTACGACGATTTCCGCCACAACTACGACGCCTTCGCCATGATGAACTGCATCACGGACGGCGGCGCACTCTTCCGCTTTACCGGATGCGCCGCGATGGGCTCTCCCAGCGGCTACCGCGTCGTCGGCGAAAACGGAAGCTGCGAGTCGGGCCGCACGCTCGGTTCCAACGTAAACGTCACCTATCATCACTGGCTCGTGCCCGAAGGGCGTCCCGCTTCCGACACCTACGCGCCTTCATGGTCGGCCAACGCGGAGCTCGCCGAAAAGGCGGGGCACGGCGGCGGCGATTTCTGGACCGTGTACAACTTCATGGAATACCTGAAAAACGGAAAGGAACCCTTCTTCAACGTCTACCGCGGCGCCTGCATGTCCGCCGTCGGCATCCTCGGCTGGCGCAGCTGCATGGAAGACGGAAAGACGTACAAGATCCCCGATTTCAGGAAGAAGGAAGACCGCGACGCCGTCCGGGACGACGATCTGTCCCCGTTCCCGGACGAAAACGGGCATGTCACGCTTCCCTGCGCCATCGGAAAGCGCATGAACGGGAAATAATACTAAATCCTTTCTAAAAAGGAGAAACGCGGCTTCTTGAAAGAAGCCCGGCAAGAACTTTCATCAGGGTATGGGTCAGAAGTGCGCGCCAATTCCGTACGGCTTGCACCGCACACCAATAAAGTCATCCGACCTTATCAGAATTATTGTTCGTGATGCCCCAGCCGAAACAAGCATGGAGCCGTTCGCACCCTTGCGCGGCGCATTCAAAAACCATATAGATAGCTTTCTAAAGGGAAAAAAGCTAAAAAGAAATAAAGGCGGAGCTTTTGAATCCTTTTGCCTGTCCTGTGCGGGCGGGCGGAACGAAAGGGGACAAAGGCTCCGCCTTTGTGTTCTTTCCCCGCACGGGGACAGACAAAAAGGACGGGGATCCCTCCCCGTCCGTATGCTTTCAGTTTTTTCGCGCGTTTTCTCAGACTTCCTTCTTCTCCGGAGTGATCAGACCGTAACTGCCGGCGTTTCTCTTGTACACCACACAGGTCTCCCCCGTGTCGGCGTCTCCGAATACGTAAAAGTTGTGCCCGAGCAGATTCATCTGAAGGATGGCCTCTTCCGGGGTCATGGGCTTCAGCGGGAAGGATTTCACGCGGATATCGAAAACGCCTTCCTCTTCCACGGGGATCTCGGCTTCGCCCGTCGCTGCCGCCGCGGCCGCAAAGGAGGTCTTCATCCGCTTTTCCAGTCTGGTCTTGTTCTTGCGGATCTGTCCCTCGATCACGTCTACGGCGCGGGATACGGCAAGCTTGTAATCCGAATTCTTCTCTTCGCCGCGGAAGAGCGTGCCGCCAACTGAGATGGTGATCTCCGCACAAACGCTGTCACGGATTTCCTTGACCTTCCGGAACGTGACCGCGGCATCGGCTCCCCTCGGGAAGTACCGGTCGAACTTCGCCAGCTTTTTCTCGACGAATTCCCTCATGTCGTCGCTGACGGTAACCTGTTTGCCGATAATGTTGATGTTCATGATCGTACCACCTTTTTATGGAATTTGCCTTCGGGAGCGTCAAGAGGTCCTCCCCCTCCGGCATGTTTATTATACCACAGCGAGGCGGATCATTTGTGGACGTTTTGTTAATGTTTACAGAACGACGCCTTTTCAGGGCCCGAATTTCGGCAAAATCCACGATGAGCGTCGGGTTCCGTTCGATGCGCGTTTTCTCAGAAACCGTGTGAATTCGAACAGAACCGAAGTGAATTCAGTACATTTTTGATTTTATGTACAAGAATTTACGGGATAAAATGAGCGCATTTTGTGCATATGAAAGTTGACACATCCCCCGTTCCATGCTATAATGACAGCAGAAAACAAACCATCCGTCGGAGGGTGCATCATGAAAGAAAAAATGAAGTGCGCGGTGATCGGAGCGACAGGCATGGTCGGTCAGCGTTTCCTGACCCTGCTTGAAAATCACCCCTATTTCGAAGTCGCCGCCGTGGCCGCATCCGCGCGTTCGGCAGGCCGCGTGTACGAAGAAGCCGTCTCCGGCCGCTGGAAGATGTCCTCCCCCATCCCGGAGAAGGTGCGTTCCATGACCGTCCTCGACGCCTCCCGGATCGACGCCGTATCACAGGAAGCGGATTTCGTCTTCTGCGCGGTGGACATGAAGAAGGATGAGATCCTCGCGCTCGAGGAAGCATACGCCAAGGCGGAGATCCCCGTGATTTCCAACAATTCCGCCAACCGCTGGGGCGGCGACGTCCCCATGGTGATCCCGGAAATCAACGCGGAGCATCTCTCCGTGATCGAAGCGCAGAAAAAGCGGCTGGGCACCTCCCGCGGCTTTATCGCGGTCAAGCCGAACTGCTCCATCCAGAGCTACGTTCCCGCCCTGACCCCCCTCCTCAAATACGGTCTGCGGGAAGTCCTCGTAACGACCTATCAGGCGATCAGCGGCGCGGGCCGGACCTTCGACACATGGCCCGAGATGATCGACAACGTGATCCCCTATATCGGCGGGGAAGAAGAAAAGAGCGAAAAAGAGCCTCTGAAGATCTGGGGCCAGATCCGCGGCGGTGAGATCATTCCCGCCAAGGCACCCCTCATCACGTCCCAGTGCATCCGCGTCCCCGTTTCCGACGGGCACACCGCGGCGGTGTTCATCTCGTTCGACAACCCGCCTCCGCGCGAGACGATCATAGAAGAGTGGAAGAGCTTCCGCGGAGTCCCTCAGATGCTCGGACTCCCCTCCGCCCCCGAACAGTTCATCACGTATTTTGAGGACGACAACCGTCCGCAGGCCCGTCTCGACCGGGATCTGTACGGCGGCATGGGCGTATCCTGCGGACGCCTGCGTCCGGACACCATGTTCGACTACAAGTTTGTCGGCCTGTCCCACAACACGCTGCGCGGCGCGGCGGGCGGCGGCGTTCTCATCGCCGAGCTGCTGTACCGGCAGGGATATCTCGGGTAAGAAAATCAATAAGCAGAAGGACATCCCCCGGATCGCGGAAATACGCGGTCCGGGGGATTTTTTGGGGGACCAAAGGCGGAGCCTTTGTGATCTGATGAAGTGTCCCTGCGCGGGAGGACGGGAAAGCTTCGCCGCGCTTTGTCATTCTGAGCGCAGCGAAGAATCCGCTTCTTTGATGGAAACAAAACCTTCCTTCACATAAGGAAACAAAGGCTACGCCTTTGTAAATTCATTAAATGTCCCTGCGCGGGACATGCGCCGGGGAGGGCCCACTCAAGCCGTTGGCCCTCCCCGGAGGTCCCTCGGCTATATGGTATCTCGAACAGCTTGTTCGATTAGTCGAACCTGATTGTTCAGCTTAATAAGGCAT
>JAEEGL012569106.1_pt1 | contig 11675 bp, 7 predicted proteins | sample 9134231 | NCBI WGS metagenome assembly JAEEGL01 (sample SAMN16246548, study PRJNA631951) | gut metagenome | biome: gut microbiome; feature: rumen; material: fiber-attached | host: Bos | place: Iran: Karaj | collected 2018-10 | reverse complement strand
TCTGTGAAAGGGGAGACCGTGTTTTCCTTTGTGCGCAGGTTCTGGTTTCGGCTTGTGGCGAATCTGTGAGTCTCGTCTCGAACCCTCTGCAAAAGTCTCAGGGCGTCGCTCCTTTTTGGAAGGCAGATTGGTTTTTCGGAGTGGGGGAGCCAGATTTCCTCGTCCCTTTTCGCAAGTCCCGCAATCGGTATGTCAAGGTCGAGGGACTTCAGTATTCCATCGACGGCGTTGACCTGTCCAATTCCACCGTCAATCAAAATCAGGTCGGGCAGCTCCTTTTTTTCGTTCACGAGCCTTGTGTATCTTCTGGACGTGGCCTCCCTCATCGACTGGAAGTCATCAATATAACCGTCCGTCGTCTTCAGCCTGAAATATCTGTAGCTCTTTTTGTCTGGATTTCCGTTCTGGAACACAATCAGCGATGCGACCGGGAATTTTCCACCGATGTGCGCTATGTCGAATCCCTCAATCCTTGCGGGCAGCTTTGGAAGTCCAAGCACTTTCTTCAGTTCCTCCATTGCCGGCCAGTCACCCCGTTCCCTGAGTCTCCTTGTGATGTCCTCCTTTGCGTTCTGCCTTGCCATCTCGATTGCCGCGCTGTGGAGTTTTGACGACGGGGTTGATTCGTCCACCATTGTAATGCAGCCGTCGATTCCATAGTTCTCGGAGAACCATCTTGACATGTGTTCCATGCCCTCCTGCCACATCACGTAGATTTTTGGCGGAACAGTCTCCTTTTCGGTGTAGTACGCTCCCATGAACTCCGGCACAATTTCCGCATCCTCGTTCAGCGTCACTGTCCGGTAGTTGTCGCGCCCCAAAAGTTTTCCGCCCCGGATTTTCAGGACCGTGAAACTGACCAGCTCACCCTCGCGCCATGACGCAATGTAGTCCCTGTCGTCACCGTCGAATCCCTCCACGATGTTCTGGTTCTGGAGTATGGAGAGCGCCGCAAGTCCGTCCCTGAGCCGGGCAGCCTTCTCAAAGTTGAGCGATTTTGCCGCGTCCCTCATCTCGTTCTCAATTTTTTTTGTGGTTTCGTCTCCTTTGTTCTCAAGAAGAGTGGAGATTTCTTCGATAAATTCACCATAGGTGGACTTGTCGCATTTTCCCAGACATGGGGCCAGACATCTGCCTATGTGGTAGTACATGCAGGCCGAGCCGCTTTTTTTGTGGAAAGACTTGCAGTGGCGTAACGGATAGATTTCGTAGAGTGTTTCTATAAATGTATCCAGGGCCGCCGCATCGGGAAAGGGTCCGAAGTATCTGGATCCGTCCTGCACGATATTGCGTGTCCTGAAGATTCTGGGGAAATCCTCTTTGGTGATTCTCAGTACCGGATATGATTTTCCGTCCTTCAGGTTTATGTTGTACCGTGGCGTGTGCTGCTTGATGAGGTTGTTCTCCAGAAGGAAAGCCTCATACTCGTTGTTCGTGGTGATGTATTCAATGCTCCGGGCATGGCTTACCAGCAATCTTGTCTTTATGTCCTTGTTTCCACTAAAATAGGATGTGAGACGGTTCTTGAGGTTCTTTGCCTTGCCGACATAGATTATGGCTCCCTCCCCATTGCGCCAGAGGTATACTCCGCTTTGGCCGGGTGCCTTCAGGGCTGTCTGGTGAAGGATTTCCCTTGGTCCAAGTTTTTCTTCCTGGTCCATGGCTGTCCGGCTGGATGCTCCTTCCGTGTTTGGAGGATTGCACGCCGCTTGAGGTGGTGTTATATTTGATGATGGGTGGTCAGACAAATGCATAGCAAGAGAATACTTTTTTTATCGATATTTTGTCTACTGATTGCGGTCTCCGCTTTCGCAGATGAAAAAGTGATAACGCTCGGTGGAAAGTCCGGGTGGACAAAAATCCAGAGGATGGACGGCGTTACCATGGGTTCCGGTAGATACGGCTACGACTGTATACAGCTGGACACAAACAACCGCAAGGTGGCGGACGCAACGGACCTGCTTCTTGATTTTGAGGACGGCGCGTTTGGCGATGTGGCGGGAAAGTACACCGTCCGCTCCAATTCGTTCCAACAGTCCAGTTCCGCAAAAATGGGGAAGGGTTCCGCTCTGAGCCGTGGAAATGGCGGAATACGTCTTTCGGGCGGAAGGGACACTGTTTTTGGAAAGTCCGGTCTGGTCGGCTCGTTCATGATTGAGTTCTGGCTGAATCCATCCGTGGCCGAGAACGGCGAGATTGTTCTTTCATGGAGGTCGTCCCGCACAGAAAATGGATGGCCACTCTACCAGATGATTTCCGCAAGTTTTTTCAACAACCATTTCCGCTGGGAATTCACGAACGTTTTCAGCGGATACAAGGACAACGGCGGCCAGGTCTCGCTTTCAAGCTACAAGACCATAGTTCCAAACGTGTGGGCGCACCACTCAATCAGCTTTGACGAGGACACGGGCCTTATGGAGTACCGCATCGACGGAAAGCTGGAGGACATGAAGTATGTGACTTCCAACGGAAGGGAGAGCGGCTCAATCTACAGTCCATATCTTGGCGTGGTTGCGGACCTTGAAATCTGCCCGTCATACACCGGACGCATTGACGATTTCCACATCCAGCGTTCAACCGAAAGCAGGAGCGCGTCTTCACTCAGGTACGACTCTTTCAAAAGCACCGGCGGAACCTTTATAACCGAGCCGATTCTTGTCTCAAGGTGCGCAATCCTCAACCGCGTGGACGCAATCACCAGCGAGCCGGCGCAGACTGATGTTGTCATGTACGTGAGGAGCGGCGACAACTATTTCAGCTGGACCGACACTGAGCCTGCATGGATTCCGGTGGACAACCACCAGCGGATAGAGGATGTTACTGGGATGTACTTCCAGGTGAAGGTTGACCTTTATCCTGACGGGGGCGGGTCAAAAACTCCATCGGTGACACAGCTTGACCTGCATTTCACCGAACACCTTTCACCGCTTCCACCATTCACGCTTGTTGCTGAGGCTGGGAACGGCCAGGTGACATTGACATGGAGCTATTCCGTTGACGACGATGCCGGCGGATACTATATCTACTATGGCGAACGTCCGGGCGAATATCTTGGATGCGATGCTTACAAGGGGGACTCCCCAATCAATGTGGGCAACGTTAACAGGGTGACGCTTGACGGTCTCAAGAATGGCAAAATCTATTACTTTGCGGTCGCGACCTATTCAAAACTGGACGACCGGATAATTGGAGTCCTTTCCAAGGAAGTCTACGCAAGACCCCTGAGAAAAGGTACAGCCTATTGATTTTAAGAGGAAAAAAATGAGCGACAACAATTCCGATGCGAGCCTGATGCTGGAGAGGGCGCACTCCGCTGTTCTTTCACGTGACTACAGTCTTGCCACACGCCTTTACAGGACCCTGCTTCAGTCCGATCCCGACAATGCGGATTTGCTTTCCGCGCTTGGAGATTTGTACCAGAAATCCGGGAACGACGCGAAGGCAATCCCAATCTACAAGAGGCTTATAGAAAAGAATCCAACGGATGTCGTCTCTATGAACTTTCTTGGCTCAATCTACCGGCGCATAAAGCAGTGGGACGATTCAATAGACATACTGGAGAAGGCGGTCATTGTTGACGAGTCCAACATACAGACGTTCTACAATCTCGGATTCACATACAAGCTGATGGGAAGAAACGAGGAGGCCATTCAGTGCTTCAACACGGTCGTTGAGGAAAATCCGAACGACGTTCTTGCCTACAACCACATCGGTTCCATCTATGCTTCCGAAAACGAGCACGACAAGGCTGTTGCGGCATACCAGCGCGGACTGAAGATTGACCCGAACCACCCGATTCTCCACCTGAACATGGCCCGCAGCTATGAAAAACTTGACAGCGACGAGCTTGCTTCCAAGGAATATGAGTCCGCACTTCGTTCAAAGCCGGGCTGGCTTGATGCGATTGACGGCTACGCTGATTTGCTTTTGAAAAAGAAGGACATCAAGGCCGTCTCGGAAATGCTTTCACAGGCCATACGTCTTAATCCGCAGGTCGCGTCCGTCCACTCCAAGATGGGCCACGTGTATGAGATGCAGGGGAACTATGTGGATGCCGAATCGGAGTACAGCACGTCCCTCAAAATCAACCCGAAGGACTTCAATTCTTTTGCGGATTTGGCCGAGGTGCTTTTCAAAAACGGAAAGCTGGTTGACTCGCTCCGCACAATGAAAAAGGGTGACGAAATCTGTGGCGACTCGGACACTTCCTTCATGGCGCGTTACGCCGACCTTATGATGAACGCGGACAAGCTGAATGCCGCCGGACACAAAATCAAGATGCTCTGGGAAAAGAACCAGGACGACATAGACACTCTGAACCTCCTTGGACAGTATTACATCTGCCGTGGGGAGGATGCCAAGGCCGAGGGATGCTTCCAGAAAATCAAAAAGCTGGACCCCAGCTACCAGGAGTACCTTGTTGACGGTGCAAAGAGGCTTAACCAGACCCAGCGCTATGCCAAGGCGGAGCAGTGGCTCAGAAAATATCTCCAGAGCGACCCGAACAACCAGAGGACCATGGTGGTTCTCGCGGACTGTCTTGAAAAGCAGAACAGAATCGAGGAGGCCCTTGACGAATTCCAGAAACTTGCGGCCCTTGATTTGGACAATATTTTCTACAAGTCGTCCCTTGAGCGTCTTGCGCAGCTGCTTGAAAATGCCGGTGGCGAGGATGATTTTTCCGGGGACTACGGCATGTCGGAAGGAGAGGAGGCCGCCGAAGCGATGGACAGCCTTGAATCCCAGCTTGCATCTGCGGGCGGGGATGGCACTAGCTACGACTCCAACGCGATAATGCCTTCAATCGACTTCAACAACATGGACCAGCAGAGGATGAGCCAGGCCGAAATGGTCCAGAGCCGCAACAGGGGATACAGCTTCGAGGGACTCACGCACGAGGACCAGTCCATGGGTTCACCTTTCTCTCCGAATGTTGACGAGGAAATCATGGCAAGCAACTCGGGCGACGATTTTGACAACCTTGTTCCGGAGCCAGAAAAGGAGCCTGACGAGTCCACCGATTTTATGCAGAGCCTTCCGTCAAATGGAACCGGCATGGGAAATGGACCTGTCGAAGGACTTATGAGCGACAAGTTCATGGAAGAGGACATTGGCGGAAACAAAAAAGTTCCGACACGCACCCTGGATGTTTCCGATGGATGGGACGACAGCGACGACGGGCTTAACCGGGCTGAAAGTTCCTCGGGCGCATCCGGTTCCGGAGCCTCAAAGCCAAGGCCGGCACCAAAGTCCGCTCCTGTTGATGATGCCGAGCCTATTGATTCCATGGGTGAAAGTTCTTCGGGCGAAAGTTCTTCCGACGCTTTTGATTTTGACATGGAGGAGTCCACGGAGGATGTCGGACAGGAGTCTGTACCTTCCAATGGACAGGTCGTTTCGGCTGAGGAGGAGACCAGCGAGGTCGAGATTGATGGCGACGACGACATTTTTGATTCCGAGGACGAGGAGCCTTCGAGCGGCATGGAATTCAGCGCGGAGGAGCTTGTCGAGGATTCTGAGATTCCTGTGGACCAGATTGCGGACGGAGCCGATTCCGATGATGATGATTCCTTTGCTTCGGATTCCGAAGAGAATGTTGATAACGGATATGGATTCTCGTTCGAGGATGACGACGGAAGCTATGTCTTCAACAAGGACGAGCCTTCAACGGAAGATTCCGACACCGATGACGATGGCTTTGATTTTGTCACGGAGCCTGAGACTGTTAGTGATGAAGCCGTTCCTGTAGATTCCGCGTCCCTTGACACAGAGACCGAGACCACCGGCGCATCTGGATTTGGTTCGGGCAGTGCTGTTCCTGGAGGAAATGGCTTTGCCGGTTCCGGTTCCATCGAAAATGCACCGCTTGATGATGTTCCGGTCGATTCTGAAGCATCCGTTTCTGGCTCTGTTCTTCCTGATTCAATAGCCCCTGATTTGTCAGAATCTGGTTCAGCAGAATCTGTTTCTTCAGGACTTTATTCTTCAGAACCTGGTTTGTCAGAACCTGTTGTGGCGGAATCTGATACTGTGTTTGCTGATGGCGACATCGCTGACGATACAGCTGACGAAACTGTTCTTGATGAGGGTGACGGGCTGAAACTTTCAGCGGACCTTTTCATAAAACTGAAGGACCTGAGTTCCTATCTCCCGTTTGACAAGAAACAGAAATTCCTTGAAAGCCGTGAGAATCTCCTGCTTGAGTATCTGATTAAAAAACTCAGCGGCGAGGCGGGCCTTCTTGAAACTGCGCACGACATCCGTGAGAGGTTGAACATAAGCGACGACGAAAGTCTTGAGATTGATGCCGAACGCACCCGTGGCATACTCAGATACATGAAGAGCTACATAGAGTCCCTTCCCGACAGAAACATTGCGAAGTCTCTGGAGGATGAGGTGGACTCCGCGATTGAAAAGCTCTGAGCCGGTGGACGCATGAAAAAACTTTCTGATTTTGTCTATGGAATCGTTGGACTGGGGCTGATGGGAGGCTCTCTTGGAAAGGCAATCCGTGAGAACATCCTTTCGGTTCCGGGCTGCACTGGAAAAATCTATGGCTCGGACATAAACTCCGCGTCACTTGATTTGGCATCCAGACAGCACATCTGCGACCGTGTCTTTTCAGCCGAGGATGTTGATTCCATGCTGGGCGAATGTGATTTTGTCTACATCTGTCTCTATCCACACGCCACCGTTGATTTTTTGAAGCAGCACAGGGATTCTTTCAAGTCCGGCTCGATAGTTTCGGACATCAGCGGAGTCAAGGCCCTTGTTTTTGATTCCCTGAATGATTTCTACCGTCCGGACGTAGATTTTATTCCGGGGCATCCCATGGCGGGAAGCGAAAAGGAGGGCTACGCGAACTCATCCGGCGGCATATTCAGGAACCACAACTACATCGTGATGCCGCTTGAAACAAATTCGCGGGAGAACGTGGAGCTTTTCAAGACTCTTGTCGGTGGACTTGGATTCACACGTGTGGTTGAGACCGACGCAAAAATCCATGACCACAAGATTGCGTTCACAAGCCAGCTCTGCCACGTGATTGCCTCATCCCTTGTGGATTCAGCCGAGGACGACAGCATAACCGCTTTCGGTGGTGGAAGTTTCGAGGACCTGACGAGGATTGCCCTTATCAACGCGCCCCTGTGGACCGAACTTTTTCTTGCGAACAAAAGGGAGCTTCTTTCGCACATCGACAAGTTCACCGAGTCTCTTGGAAGGCTTAGGGATGAAATCGAAAAGGGCGAGGACGAAAAAATCAGGCTCTATCTGGAGAACGTCAGGACCCGGCGCATGGCCATGGCAAGAACCGACCTCAAATGCGGCAAATAATTTTTTTAAGGTCTTTTACTTAAAAAACTTGTATTTTTAAGTCCAGAGTGATAAAATCAATCTATGGAAAATTCTCACAAGGTAAGGCTGTCCGACATAGCCCAGCGGCTTAACGTAAGCACTGTAACTGTGTCCAAGGCAATAGCGGACAAGGAAGGCGTGTCCAACGAGCTCAGGGAAAAAATCAAGCGTGTCGCAATCGAGATGGGCTACAGGCAGAAGGCCATAAAGCTTCCGTCATTGAAGCCGGAAAACTCCACCGGGAACATTGGAATAATCATTCCGTCGCGGTTTTTCGCACGCTCCACATCCTTTTACTGGAACATGTACAACGCAATCTCCCGAGAGCTGCAGGGAAGCGGATATTACGCGATAATGGAGCAGCTTGATTCCCAGAGCGAATTTGATTTGGACATCCCCGGCGTGATTCGTGACAACAAGGTTGACGGCGTGATTCTTCTTGGCCAGCTCTCTCTTGATTACGCCCACTATTTTGCAAGGAACTATCCGAATTTTATTTTCCTTGATTTCTACATCAACGACAGCTCCACGGATTCCGTCACCACCGACAATTTCTACAGCGAGTACATTATGACCGAGTACCTGATTTCGCAGGGACACAGGGACATCCGCTATGTCGGAAATTTTGGTGCGACCACGAGCATCACGGACAGGTATATGGGATTTGCGAAGGCCATGCTTGAGATTGGACTGGAGCCAAAACTTTCGGACATAATCGACGACAGAAATTCGGACGGGGCCGCAATCCCTCTTGCGCTGCCAAAAAAAATGCCGACCGCCTTTGTGTGCAACTGCGACGAGACCGCCGTAAGGCTGATAAAACTTTTGAACCAGAACGGCTACAGGGTTCCCGACGACATTTCCGTTGTTGGCTTCGACAACTATGTTGGCAGCGGCCCCTCGGACCCAGCCCTTACAACTGTTGAAGTTGATTCCGCCGCAACTGCAAGGTCAGCGGTTGAAATCCTTCTGCGGAAAATCACGGGCCAGCCCTACATGAAGGGACACACGGTCATAGGCGGAAATCTTTTAATCCGCGACTCAGTAAAAAAACTGGACAGAAACATTTGAGCTCATAATTGACAGGGGAAAAATATGGACAGGACATTTTGTGAAGAAATCAGGGCGGAGCTTGTTGAAAATATTCTACCGTTCTGGCAGAAACATGCCATGGACAAATCCACCGGCGGATTCTACGGAGCAATCAGCAATGCCAATGTCGTGAACCAGAAGGAGTGGCGCGGAATCGTCATGGTCAGCAGATTTCTGTGGACATACAGCGCGGCGGCCAGACTTTTGAAGGACCCTTCCTATCTTGATATGGCGGACTATGCCCACAGATATATGATGAAAAATTTCCACGACCCATATTACGGTGGAATGTACTGGTCTGTCGGTCCTGACGGAAACCCCATTGTCGAAAGGAAACAGATTTACGGAAACGCTTTTTCAATTTATGCCCTGAGCGAATATGCTGCGGCAATAATGGAGCTTCGGGGAGATGAGGAGCCGAGCCGTCTTGTTATGGACCAGGCGCTGGAGGTCTACAACCTTCTGGAGCAGTACGCCTATGACGATGAGTTTGGCGGATACTACGAGGCGCGTCTTAGAAACTGGGACGAAACCGATGAGACCAGGCTTAGCGAAAAGGACATAGACTGCTCAAAATCGATGAACACAAATCTGCACGTCATGGAGGCGTACACAAATCTCTACCGCACTATCGAAGTTGTGTATCCCGACAGAAAAAATGACCGCCGGACAATCGGTCGCGCGCTTTCAAATCTGGTTGAAACTCACCTTGAAAAAATCCTTGCAAAAAAATATCACCTTAGCCTTTATTTTGACAGCAACTGGAAATCAATCGGTCCAAAGGAAATCAGCTACGGACATGACATCGAGGCTAGCTGGCTTCTGTGGGAGGCGGCGGAGGAACTTAAGAGCATAGAGCTGAAAAAAATGGTACGCCCGGTGGCAATAAAGGTGGCGCAGCTTTCTCTTGTTGACGACTACGACAAGAGCACAGGTGGATTAGAGAATACAATGGACGAAAGCGGAACAAGGGACACCACAAGAATCTGGTGGAACCAGGCGGAGGCGATGAATGGGTTCTACAACGCATGGCAGATGACCGGTGACAAGGAATTCATGGACGCGGTCTACGGTGTGTGGGAATGGATAAAGGCCCACCAGCGGGACAATGAAAACGGGGAGTGGTTCCAGGCTGTAAGCAGCAAGGGTAAGCCTGTCAAACGTGAGCTAAAGGGCGGAAACTGGAAGACCAGCTACCACAACGCAAGATGCTGCATGGAAATCCTCCGACGCACCGGATTTTTGGAAGAAGAAACAGAGGAGTAAACATCAACGGCAAAAAAAGCCAATAAAAAAAGTCCCACAGAGAACTGCGGGACTTTCATTGTTTATGGAAAACCTATTTTAGAAACCCAACTTACTCGGTCGGTCTCTTTTTGAGAAGTGAACTGTCAGCAACAGCCTGTCCCTCACCAATGCTCTGCTCCATCATCGCACGTACCTTGAGCGGGAGGCCGAAGAGGGTGATGAAGCCCTGGGCATCCTTGTGGTTGTAAAGCTCGCCTGTGGTGAATGATGCGATAGACTCGTTGTAGAGGCTGTACTTTGATGACGAACCCGCACCACGGATTGCGCCCTTGCACACCTTTACCTTTGCCCATCCGGTGCATGTTTCTTCAGTCTTGTCAACGAAAGCCATACATGCGTCCATCAATGTGGTGAACCATTTTCCGTCGTAAATCAGCTCGCCGATTCTGATTGAAAGCTGCTGTTTGTAGTGGTATGTCTCGCGGTCAAGGCAGATGTGGTCCATCATCCTGTGAGCGAAGTAAAGGATTGATCCGCCCGGTGTTTCATAGACTCCGCGGCTCTTCATTCCGACGCAGCGGTTCTCACAGATGTCGACAAGACCAACGCCGTTTCTTCCGCCTATTTTGTTCAGCTCGTTCATCATCTCCAGTGCGCCCATCTTTTTGTCGTTGATTGCAACCGGGATTCCCTTTACGAAATCAATCTTCACATATTCGCCGTCGTTCGGTGCATCCTCAGGAACGGTCGTGTTTTTGAGCATGTGGCGGTAGTTCGGTTCGTTCTCGGTCTTTTCAAGCTCCAGACCCTCGTGGCTCAGGTGCCAGATGTTTTCGTCGCGGCTGTATGACTGGTCCTTCTTCATCGGAACCTCAAGTCCCCTGTCCTCAAGATACTTGATTTCAGCTTCGCGGCTGTCCATGTTCCACTTGTCGTCACGCCATGCAGCAATAACCTTCAAATCCGGAGCGAACGCCTTGATTGCAAGCTCAAAGCGGACCTGGTCGTTTCCTTTTCCAGTTGCTCCGTGGCAGATTGCGACCGCCTTTTCCTGACGCGCATACTCCACCAGAATCTTTCCGATGAGCGGACGTGCTGTTGAAGTTCCCAAAAGATACTCGTCCTCGTAAACAGCATTTGCCTTTACAGCAGGGAAAACATAGTCGGTAATGTACTCTTCCCTTGCGTCAACCACATAACATGCAGCCGCCCCTGTCTTAAGCGCACGGGACTTGATTGCCTCCCAGTCGTCACCCTGTCCCAAATCAATGCAGACCGCAATAACGTCGTAGTCATAATTTTCCTGAAGCCACGGAATGATGACAGTTGTGTCAAGACCGCCGGAATAAGCCAGAATAACCTTGTCCTTCGCCATAATTTTCCTCGAAAAAATGTAATTTTATGCAAGCAGTATATAGATTTTTCAATAAATATTCAAGGACATAAAGCCCGGACGTAAATCAGCGAAACCCTAAATCCTGTGCATGGCGGAAAAAACCTTCTCCGACATCAGGTTGACCTCCACCCCAAGAGAGTGACCTTCATCCGTCAAAAGCCTGCGCGCCTCGTCAATCGAAATGTCGGACTTGTCAAGGTTCACCATCATCATCATGACAAAATTCCCGCTGAGGATTGTCTGGGTGATGTCGTCAATGTTTATTGAATGTTCCGCCAAAAAAGCAGAGACCTTTGCGATGATACCAACCTTGTCTCCGCCGACCACAGTAATAATTGCTTTCATAATGATTCATTCTATTCCAAGATTGCAAAACATACAAGGGCACCCCAGCCGGTTTTTTCCATACATAATCCCGTTGATTTCGTCAAGAATTGTGTTAAAATATTTCCATAATTATATTTCAGTTTTACGGAACATGATGATATGGGCAAAAAAATACACTTAATCGGCATAATCGATGTAATGCTATATTTTATCTCGGTTGGAGCCTTTTTGATTACCAAGGCTGACGTTGCTCTGA
>JAEEGL010170000.1_pt1 | contig 11675 bp, 6 predicted proteins | sample 9134231 | NCBI WGS metagenome assembly JAEEGL01 (sample SAMN16246548, study PRJNA631951) | gut metagenome | biome: gut microbiome; feature: rumen; material: fiber-attached | host: Bos | place: Iran: Karaj | collected 2018-10 | reverse complement strand
TTATTGAAGGATTTTTAATTTATTTTATTTTATTTAAAAGTTAAATACAAATTTTTAAATCTTTTATTTATTTTTAAAAATGAAAGAAAAATATAATTCAAAATAATTAGTTTTTAATAATAATTTCAAAATATAAATAAAAACTTTTTATTGAATTAAGAATTTTTTTATTTTTTAATTATTTTATCAATATCAGATTTATTATTTTTCTGTTTTTTACTTTTTACAAATTCATCTTTTTCTAAAATTTTATTTCCTTCAGTTTGAAAAGCATCAGTTTTTGCAAATCTTAATTTTGGTAAAACTAATCTATTACTTCTTAAAGGTTTTAAATATTTTTTATTAATTCTTTCTTCAATAGCAAATTCTAAATCATTTAAACTTTTATCAACATCTTCTTTAAAATAACTAAATCTATCGAAAGGATTTTTAATAACTCTAGTATTAATTCCAAACATTTCTGCTCTTTTTTTTGCGAATTTATCATAAACTGTTTTATTTTTATTTTTCTTTTTTTCATCTAAATTTAACATAGCCATAGTATTTTTTAAATTAATAGATTTTTTTCTTATAGTTTCTCTTTGAAAATCTTCATATTTTCCTTTTTCCATTTTTATTTTAGCCATAGCTAATTTAACATGTCTTAATTTTTGAGATAAAATAGAAGAAAATTCTTTTACTTTTTCTTCACTCATATCATTAATAAAAACAGGAGTATAATTATCAGAATAAATAGGTTGTGATTGCATTAATTTAGAAGTTTTTTCTATTTCTTCTTCATTTAACATTGTATTATGATAAATCCCATTAAATTCTTCTTCTTCTTTTTTTTTAATAAAATCTAAATCAATATTTAAATTCCATTTATTACTTTTATTAGGTTCTAAATCACAATTTTTTGTTTCTAAATATAATCTTTCTTTAGCATTAGCTGCAGTAATAGCTTTAGAATAATTTAATATTTGTGGATTTTCTTGTCTTATTTTATTTATCATTCCTTTAGTAATTAAACCTTTTCCTTTATCTAAATCTTTCCTATATATTACACCAGTTTCAACAGGATCATCTTTTAATCTTTTACTTTCAAAGGGGTCTGCAAAATAATATTTAATTCCAATTGGTACATCTTTAAATTTAGAAGCAATTTGCCTTAATTCATCTATAAATTCACCATTTTCACTTTTAAATATTTTACATTTTCTATCTGTTGAAGTACTTATTATTATATATGGTTTAAAATTTGGAAATACTAATTTTTTAATTGCTTCTTTATGAGCGTATATTACATAATCTATACTTATTTGAAATTCATCTAATTTTTGCAATAAATCTACAGTAAATTCACTTCCATTTAATATATCAAATATTCCTTTTAAATTATAACAGTGAATATAACCAAATTGATCTCCTGTGAATAATTTTTTATTTTCTTTATCATAATCCATTGATAATATACATGATAAAGTTTCATAAGTTTCTTTATTTATTTTATTTTGAAAATGACCAAATTGATGATATTTAAAACCACTTGGAGGAATAATAACAAATTTATTTTTTGCACTTTCATGTGCAGTTATAACAACTTTAATTCCTGGAATTGGCAAAATTGCATTTATTGAATCTCCTCTATATAATTTATCTTTTTCATTTTCTACTTCAGAATCAAATCTTAAATGATGAACATCAAAAAATTTAACAGAACCATTATGACTTCCAATAATTAATCTATTAAATTCTTCTGTTAAAGCCAATGTTGAAACATTTGAAATTTTCATATCTATTTCTTTTAATAAATCTGTTTCAAATAATGCTTTATCTTCTTGAAATTTAATTATTTTATCTGAACTTAAAGAAATTAACATTTGAAATTTATCGGAATGAATTAATTGAAGAATTTCTAAATCATGTGGTTTAAAATCTTTTATATAACTTCCAGTATTCATATTAAAATTTTTTATTTTTCCTAAATTATCTCCTATATAAATTCTCTTCAAAGAACTATCTGTAATATAACATGTTATTTCATTATTTTCCATTAAATTATCATATACTTTTGAAACTTTTCCATTAAAAGCATTCCATATTTTAATTTTTTTTAAACATATTGTTACAAATTCATAAAATCTTGGATTATAATAACATCCTAAAATTAATTGATCATCAGCTAAATTAGGATTTAAAGCAGTATCACTTTCTAAAACCATTAATTTATCTCCATAAGTAAGAATTTTTTTAATTTTAGTTAAAAAAATCATTTTTAAATTAGAAGATATTTTCTTTTTTTTACTATTATTGATATCTTGTTGAACTTTTTTATCAGTATAACTTTCATTTAAATTAATAGTTTGGAAATTATAAAAAGAATTAATATCCCATAATTTAATATTACCTAAAATATCAATACTTACTAATTCTTCATCTGCAGAATTAATAGCAATAGCATTAATACTCCAATTATGACCTACTAATTTATAAATAGCATTAAAGTCAATGTAAGGATCATAAATATATATTTCATGAGAGAAACCACAAGTAAATAATAAATTTTTATTTGAATCATATTCAATTTGATATATACAAGTATCTTGATCAGTATAATATTTTCTATAATCTTTTAACATTGTATCCCATAATAATACATTTCCGTTATAATATCCTGCTGCTAATAATTGTAATTTTCCTAATATTTGAATACAAGAAACACTTTGTCTATTCATATTTTCTTTTTTCATTATACTTAATAATTTTTCTCCTCTTACATTTTCTTCATTTATTTTCTTTTGATTTCTATTTGATTGTTGATTAGTATTATTATTTGAATTATTATTATTTGATACAATTGTTTTTGTTTGAACTGCTATTTTTTCTTTACCATATTTCATTTCTTTATCATGTTTATTTTTAGCTATCGAAAAGTCAAATATTTCACCTTCTAAATTTTTACTTTTTGTTAAATCCCATTTTAATATTTTTCCATCAGTTTGACCTGTATATAAATGTTTTTGCATTGGATCCCATGTCATTGTATTTTGAGGATTTTCTGTATTTAAAATTGCACATGAAAAATTATTTTTATCTATTATATTTTTTGATATTTTATTTACATTTTTAAATTCTCCTTCAAAATATTTCCATGCTGATATTTTATTATTTGATGATGATACCAATAAGGTATCATATTCTGGAATAAATTCTGTTGTTAATACCGTTAATTTTTTATTTATTGTTTTATTTATATTTTCTAAATTTTCTCCGTTTATTCTTAATAATTCTTTTTTTAATTTTTCTGGAGTTGTATTGTTTTTTTCGATTTTTTCTTTTTTATTATTATTATTTCGAGAAATTTTACTTTGCATTAAACTTAATGAATTATTATTATTATTTAAATTTGATTCTGAATTAACAGAAGTACTTTTATTGAGATTCATTTTTAATTTATTTACATATTCCATATGTAATTTCCTTTTTAATTTCTTTTCTTCATTTTCTTTTATAATTAATTCCTTAGCTTTATTATTTAATTCAATTATTTCTAATTCATTGATTTCTTTCTGAGTTTCTCTAATATCAATTTGAGCCTTTACTTTTTTGCAAGTATTTCCATCATAAAAATCAATAATACTTTTCCCTTCTTGAACCAAACCAATTAAATTAAATTTTTCAATATAAAAAGCAATAGAAATATTTTCAGTAAAATCACTAGTATCAATAGTATTTTTGGAAATAGAATAAGATCTTAAAGAATATAATAAATTAGCTGTATTACTATTATTATAATTATTAATAATATAATTGGTAAATTCATCCCATTCCATTTGTTCATTATCATTTAAATCTATTTCATTAAATAATCTATCTAATAATTGAATTAATATATTTTTCCTATTTGGAATTTCTGGATGCCAAGATAATAAATGATTCTTACAAATTGATATAAATTCGAATTTTGTTAAAGAGCCTAATCTTTCTTTAAAATGAGATTTCACTATTTTTATTGTTATTGGGTCAAAACCTATTGATAATTCTTGAAATAATTTATCTTCTAATAATTTATTTTTTGAATATGTTGTTCTTGGACTATATATATAATCATATTTTCTTATTTCATTTGGTACTCTTTCTTTTCTTTCTACTATATTTTCTTCATATGTATTTAACTTGTTTTCTGTGCTTTTTGAGGTTGGAGATACACTTTTCTCTGATTTTAATTTATGAAGTTTTTTCTTAGATTTAGATTTTTTCATTTTTTTTTTTTTGTTTTTCTTCTTTTTCACTTACGTTTGATAATGATTTTTCTTCTTCAGAGTTATTTATATCTTCTGTGTTTAGAATTAATGGAGTTTCTTGAGTTGTTTCGGTTATTATGTTTGGAGCTTCTTCTGACATATTTTTTTATTTTTATTTTTTTTGGAAATTTGAGTTTTTTTCGTTACAAAAATAAAAATTTTATTTTTATTTAATTACACCATTCATATAAGATATAATATTAATTACTTTTGTTTAAATAATATCTTATTAATTTTTTCTAAGAAAAAAAGGTTCTTATTTATAATTCAACATTTTTTTCTAAATTATATAAATAATTTATACTTCTTTCACTAAAGTCATTTATTTCATTATTAATTAATTTTTCTTTATAATAACACAAAGATTGTCTTTTACTTAAATCTAATTGTTTTCCTTTTTCTTTTCTTAAATCTATATTTTGTTCAACATAATTTTTTTCTAAAAGTTTATCTTTAACTTTTTCAACTTGAAAATAAATTGATTTTGGGGTTATACTTTTAATTTTATAATTATTTGCAAAAAGAAATTCTTCAATTATTTTATGATTTTTTACAGCATCTTCAATTTTTGAAACTTTACTATATAAATTTTCTAAAGGAGAAACACCTTTAATATTAATTTTTTTTCTTTCAGTATTAGGTACAAAAATTTTTTCAACCAAAACAGATTTATCTTGTTTGTTTTGTTCTTTTTCTTTTTTAATAATTTCATAATTTTTTTTTTTTTTTATGTCTTTATCAAATATATTAGAAAACAATTCTAAATTATCATTTCCACTGTTTGGTCTTGTATTTTCATTTATTTTTGAAAATTGTCTTAAAGAAGATCTTGAACTTAAAGGATGAGAATTATCAATATTATCTAAATTATTTAGATTATTAAATGTTTTTTTTATTAATGATAATTCATGAGCAACATGTTTAATTTCTTTTTCAAAACTTTTTATCCTTTTTTTTTTTCTTTCTTTAATATTATAATTTCTTATTCCAATTTCATCATAAATATTATTTGTTGAATAATTTTTTCTTAATTCATTATTTCTTTTTATAAATATTTTTTCCCTTATTTTACTTAAATAATTTAATGATTTCATTAAATTGGTTTTTTTTCCATCACCATAAATAATATATCTTTCTAAATCAGATTGATTTAGTAATAAAATATCATTTGTAAAAATATTATGATTACTTGTTAAACTTGGAAAATTCTTCATTCCTTTTTTATAATATTTTTCTTTTAATTCTGAAAATACTTCTTTAAAATGATTTCTTTGATGAATTTTTTTTAATTTTTCATAAAAATAATCGTTTTGCTTTTTTAAAGGATAATGTTGAGATTCATAATCTTTATGTTCTTTATTAACATTAAAATAAATTTTTTGAAAAGCATTGAATTTACATATTAAATCTCTTTGTTTTAAATTTTTTATATTATGAACATTTATTGGTTTTGGTTCTTTATTTTTTCCTAAGAAATCAAATCTTACTCTTTTTCCTTCATATAATATACTTTTTATTTCTCGACTAAGCTTTAAGTTTTTGTTTAAAATTTCGTCTTTTAATAAATCATTGGATGAAATATTTTTCATAAAATTATTATCCGAGGAAATACTTTTTTTCATTTTTTTTCTGAGAAATTTTTATATTATATTTACTTTTTTTTCTTATAAAAAATGACATTAATTTCTTTTTTTTAAATATTGAATAATTAAATAAAAAATAATAATTATTTTATTTATATAACATATATTTTTAAAATTTTTTTAAATTAATTATATATACTAAGATTTGATTTATTTAAATTTTCATTTTTTTCTTTTTCTCTAAATTCTTTTAAAAATTCAATTTCTTCATCATTCAAAGTTAAATTATATAGTCCATAAATCCCATTCAAAGCTTTAATAATATATAAAATGAAAGGTCTAATGAATTTAATATCTAAATGATTAATTTCACAAAAAATTTTAACAGTTTTAAACATATCATCATATCTTCTAATTTTAAAAACTAAACTTTCATTTTCTGAAACTTTAACATTAATACTTAGAATATCAGTATTTTCTTTTTCTTTGAAATTTTCATTATTTTCAAAAAAAGAATTACCAATAAAAGTATTATTTATATTTCTAGTTAATTCAATTGAAGAATTTTGTCTTGTATAAAAAGGAATATTTATATCATAAGGTGAAAAAGGAGAAACATTCACATTAAATAAATTTAAATTAGAATTTACTTTTGAATTAATTACAACATTATTAATACATGAATTTAAATTATCTGAATTTCTTCTTATTAAAGTTTTATTAACATTATCATTATTTAAACTATTTACTCTATTTAAACAACAATTATTTTGTGAAAAAGAAGATAATAAATTAATTTTATTTAATTGAAATTGTTGATTTAATAAATATGTTTTATATACATTTGCAAGTTTTTTTGGAAAATAAAAAGCTTCTTTCATTTCTTCATTTGATAGATTTAAACAATTTGGAGTTATTAATTTACTTTCTTCATTATCACTTTCTGAAATTGAAGAAGAATTAAATTCTTTGATTTCATTTTCTTTTTTTTTATTTTGATTTTCTATTCTTTCTTCCACTAAATTTGAATTATTTGTATTTGGAAAAGTAGATATAATATTATTCGAGTAAGAAGAACAATTTTCTTTATTTGATTCAGAAAATTCATTTGATTTATTTAAATTTGTATTTTTATTATTTTCTTCTTCAATTTCTTCTTTTTTTATTTCATTTGAAAATGTTGAATTTAAAACTTTATTATATGTAAAATCATCATCTAATTCTTTTAAATTTGTATTTCTTTTTCTTGAATAAACATTATAATATTTGTTATGGGAATATTTTGGTTTTTGATAATGATCATATATTGGTTTTTTATAGTAAGAAAATTTTTTTTGTCTTCCTCGATTTTTTTCTAACATATGATAATTTATTGATTTATAATTTAAATTTAAAGTTCATTTTATTTTAAATTCTTTAGTTTGAATAATTTTTTATATCTATGAAAAAAAATATTTTTCTTCTTTTTTTTAAATTTATATTTAATTTTGTTTTTAATGGAGAAAAAAGTTTAATTAATTATTATTTTAATAATTTAATTAATTCTATTTTTATTATATATAATGTATACTTTTTCTCTATTTGAAAAAAAAATTCAATATTTTCTTTTTTCATATTTTTAATTATTTTAAAAAAAATCGTTAATAAATTCAAAAAAGAAATCCAATAAATAATTAAAAAATTTTTTTAAATAATAATCTTATTATCAATTTTAATTTAAAAAAAATAAATTAAAAAATTATATTGAAAATCTTATAAGAATAAAAAATGAGTAATACAGAGTATAAAGAATATTGTAATCATCTGAAAAAATTTCGAATAAATAGATATTTAAAATATTGTAAAAATTGTGGAATATTCACATTTAATCAATTAACACACAATAATAATAAAATAAAGAAAAACTTAATAAAACCAAATTCCTATAAGAAATCTTTTGATTTTAATCCTTTAGAAATATTACACAATAATAAGGAAGAAAATTCTTTTAAATTTCCTAAAATTTATGAAAAGATAAGAAATAACCAAATAAGTATTTTATTTGCTTTATTTAGAAAATTGCATTCATCAAACGAAACATTATATTTATCAATTTATATTATGGATAAAGTTTTTTCTACATATCATAGTAAAAACATTGAAACAACAAAAAAGAGAAATTTAATTACAATTAGTAGTTTTATTCTTGCTTTTAAATATAGGGAAATTGATAATTATAAATCAAGAATTGATTATTCGTATTTCACACAAAAATTTAACGTTCATTATAAAGAGATTGTAAAGTATGAATTAAAATGTCTTAAAAGAATAGATTATAATTTCAATGTAATTGATATATATACATATTTACATGTTATTTTATTTTGTGGTTTTATTTTTGAAAATGAAATAAGCAGTATTTCAATTGGACAAATTTATAATGATGTATATAAATTATTAGAAGAAAAAATCTTAGATTGTTATTTAGTTCAAAATTTTAATAATAAACAAATTGCTTTTAGTTTAATTTCTTTAATTAGAGATAAATATAATTTAAATGAAAATACTTTTAGAAAAGATATATTAATAAATATTTATGATTATCATTATCATCAATTTTCAAATTCTATCAAATATTTGAAAAAAAACAATAAATTTAATAAAATTTTACAAACAGAAAATAATGAAAAAGATTTAATAGAAGATAATCAAAGAACAAAAACAATTTTAAAAATAGAATCTTCAAGAAACAGAAAAAATATTTTTCTTTCTCCAATTCATAAAGAAGAAGTTTTATCTCATGATGTAATAATTTCAAAAACAATTGAAAATCCGAAAAAAAAAGAAAAATTAAATTTATTTAAATCTTTAAATAATAAAAATATGGATAAATTAATGCTTTCACCTATTTCAATTAAAGAAAATGAATCAAATCATAATTTAAAAATAATTCTAGATAATAATCGTTATAATTCATTAGTGAATGAAAATAATGAAAAGACTGATTTTCAAAAATATAATTTATTATTAAATTTAAATAAATCAGAAAAAGTAAATAAAAAAAAACATTTTATATTTGATACTAAACCTTCTCATTTTCAAAACATTAAAACAATGAATTTAATTCCTAAAAATTCAGATAAAAATAATGGAAATTATAATTTGAAATTATATTTTAATAATAATAATAAAGAATTTTTAAACAATAAAATTTTTGAAAATGATGAGAAAATTATTTTCCAAAAAAAATTTGATTTAATAGATAAATTAGAGTCATTGAGAATAATGAAAAACAATTTAAACACCAGAAAAAAAAAATTAATTTTACCAAAGATTAATCCAAATTTCTATTAATAAAATCAATTTTATAAATAGTGAGTTATAAATAAATTATATTAAAGTTGAAATCAATTAAATTTACAAAGTAAAAATATATATATATTCTATATATATATATTAAATCTTATCTACATATAGAATAAATTAAATTTTTACTAAGGTTATAATATATTATTATTGTCACAATTTAAAAATATAAATTGTTTAAAATTTTTTATTTATTTATTATTTTTTATCTAAAAAATAATAAATTAATAGTTTATTATAGAAAAAATGATAATTGTCTTAGAATTGATTTTTATAAGGAAATAAATTATTATTATCTAAAATTTAAATTATATCAAAAAGTTTATTTATTGATTTCGGAATTATAAATTTTATTATGATAATCAAATTTGTGTCTTCCGGAAAAGAGGATAAAATTCATTTTATATTGATGAAATAATGGAAAATATTTATTGATTAAAATTAGAATAAAAATATTATATAAGGAATTATGAACTTGACTAAAGTTATAATCTTTATCTCAATTATTTTTTTATAATTGACTTTTTTTTACTGAAAGGAAATAATGAGTATATTATATTGTATTATTTTATTTGTTAAATTTTTTTGGTTTTTAATTAATTTTTTCTTTATACATATTTCTTTTCTTTAATTAAGGATTTAATAATTTAAAATTTAATTATTTTTTTAATTTAAATTGTATTTTTAATTTAACTTACAAAAGATTATTTATTCATAAAAGAAAAATCAGAAACTGATTTTCCAAAATAACCAATAATAAACATTTTATCTTTCTGAGTAATAAAATTAGCATAATCACAAACATAAATTTTCTTATGATTGACTTTAACATGTGTTGCAGGAATATTAATATCAAAAACATAAACAATTCCACTTTTTAAATATAAATCTTGTGAAATAACAAATTCTTTACAGTCATAAGTTTTATATTTAGAATTAGAGCATAAAATATTTTGCATTAAATTAACTTCATTTTTCCAATTTCCAGCTAAAAAATTTTGAGCAATTTTTTTTTGTTTATTAACGGAAAAATGAACTAAATTTAAATTAGTTTGATAAATATCAATATTTATACTTTGAAATTGTGGAGGAACTTTAATAATTTCAATTTTAACATTTTCTTTAGGAATAATAATATGAGGAATATTTCCTTTAGGACAATTTTCATATTTAGTATTTAAATTAGTTTTTATATTTATTTCATTTGTGCTTTTTAATTCAATAACTATAATATAATCTTTTTCATAATCATATTCATCAGGTGAAAATTTATAATTTGATGGTGATGTTATTTTTTTATTTCTATATACTATTTCTATAGTTGATGGAATGTGATTCACACTTTCAAAATTTTGACAAAAATCCTCAAAATCTGAATTAATATTTACTAAAAAATTTAATTGAATATTTTTATTCATATAATTTATATAATATACTTTTATTGGATGATATGATGAATATTCTTCATAATTATTCTGATTTATTTCTATTTTTTCTTTTTCTTTTTCTTTTTCTCTTTTTGTTTCTTTTTCATTTTTTCCTTTTTTTTTCTTTTTTGTTAATTTTGTACTATTATTTCTTTTACCTCTTTTCTTCTTTTTTCTTTTTTCTTCTTCACTTTCTTCATTTTCACTTTTTTTATTTTCTTCTTCAGAATCTTCATTCTCTTTTTCATCTTCTTTTTCATTTTTATTTTTTGGAATAAATTCTTCAACTACAATAGTAAAATTTCTTTTATTTGAAGAATCTTTATTAACTGAAGTTACTTTATAAAATTTATCTAATTTCTTATTATAAAGATAATAATTTTCATCCGTATTAATATCATCAATGAAAAAATTATATTTTTTAATTGAATTTTTATATCTTTTTTTCTCATTTATTGTTCCTTTAGAAGATTTTGAAAAACTTGAATTACTTTCTGAATCAGAATTTGAATTTGAATTTGAATTTGAATTTTCATTAGAACCAGAATTTTCTACATATTCATAAAAAGAAGAATTTTCATTATCTGAAGATGGAGATGAACAAAAAGAACTTGAATTTAAAATTGATGACATTAAATATAAATTTAATAAAATAAATAATTCAACAAAAATAATAAAAAATAAATTTTCATGAAAATAAAAAAATTAAGAAAAAAAGTAGATTATGATTAATATTAAAACATTATTATATGAAATGATAGAATTATTATTTTTTTATTTATTTTTTATTTTATTTACTTATTTTTGTGATTGATATTTTTTTGAAAAATATTATTTTTTAAAAGTTTTTCAAAAAAAAAATTATTAAAAAAGTTTTTAAATTTTTTTTAATCATTCAATTATTGAATTTGGGGATTGGGGATTGGGGATTGGGCCCAATCCCCAATCCCCAATTATTAATTTTGATTGTTTTTTTTTTCTAAATTTATTTTTTTTTAAATTAATTTATTGTTTTTTTTATTTAAGTTTTTTGG
>JAEEGL010060315.1_pt1 | contig 11675 bp, 9 predicted proteins | sample 9134231 | NCBI WGS metagenome assembly JAEEGL01 (sample SAMN16246548, study PRJNA631951) | gut metagenome | biome: gut microbiome; feature: rumen; material: fiber-attached | host: Bos | place: Iran: Karaj | collected 2018-10 | reverse complement strand
GATACCTGTTCAAATTCTTCATCTTTCAGTATTGTATCAATCTGCTTCATAATTCTTTTCTGATCGAAAGGATACAAATCGGCAAGGAGCACATCTTCAGAATGGAAACGATCAGTTGATTCAAATTCAGAATAGTCAAAATCATACATGATCATAATATCGTCGGTATTCTTCCGATCAAAGTTTTCAATCAAGTATGATGCATCAGGATTCTCATTCATTTCATTGATTGTCTCATCACTGAATACCGTTTCATCATAGCGCAGACTCAGCATGATGTTCTTCAACTCATTCTGATACTTCTCAGGCAAATCGCTTCGAAACTGCGCGTAAGCCCAGTAATCATTGCCTTCTGCCGAGTAGAAACCAAAATAGAACGATGGATCTTCTTCCTTGTGATCGGGATAGTAGACTCTGAATACTACTCTGTCTTCTTCCTCGACAACATCCGTCCATAACCGATGCAGCTTTACCTGAAGAGCTTTCGTTTCGTTTGCTGATTCTTTCGCAGAGCCTTGCCAATCCGCTCTTGCCAGCAGCAATCCCAATTCTTTTTCTTTATCAGTAAGGGTATAGACTTCGCTTGCCCAGACAAGATATTGGGCGGATTCGTTGTCATTATCCTGCTCCAGATCAAGTATGCCTGTAGTTTCAAATGAGAAGTTTCCGACAAAGACTGTTTTCTTGCGTTTCGGATCGCTCAGAAAACATACGGCAGCAATACAGCATACAACCAGGAATCCGATGATCAGCTTTTTGGATGGCTTCCTATAATTCAGCACGTTTTTTACTCTGTCCTTCACGCCCGTTTCTGAGAACGCCAAAGGATAGGAAAACACGGTTTTCTTATCTGCACTACAGCCGACAAGCGTTGTGGCATAGGCTTTCCTTCCGTTCGGGTCCATGTCCCGGATTACCGCTTCGTCGCAGGCTTCTTCCAGGTCTTTTGAAAACAGATGATAGGATAGCCATACCAGCGGATTAAACCAGTGAATGATGGAAATCAGATAAGCCAGTGGTTTGATCAGATGATCTTTTCTCTTCAGGTGCCTGAGTTCATGAGCTAGGACATGGCTTCTTTCTTCTTTGTTGATTCCAGAAGGCAGATAGATTCTCGGTCTGATTATACCCAATATGAAAGGCGTTTCGATACCGTCACAGAGATAGATTCCTTCCGAATCCTTTATCGATTCACTTACTCTTTTTTTCAATGCCAGATAAGTGACTATCCCATAGATTGCCAGCAAAACTACGCCGATAATCCACAGAACCGAAAAGATATGGTTCCATATCTGCAGCGGATTGACACTTGCTGCAGGATCCGGCCGGAAGGATTCTGTGAAAACAGGATTAACCACATTATCAATGACTTCAATTCCGGAATCAATCGCTGGCTTTTCCGATAGCAGAACAGAAGGCGCGATGATCTGAGAACTTGGAATCAGAGACAGGACGGATTCAATATGAAACGGAAATACAAGTCTTAATCCGACAATGCTCCAAAGGATCAGCACAATCCATTTCGGAGTGCTTTTGAAAACAGCTCTGAACAATATGACAAACAAAATCAACCAGCTGGCAGCGATAGATAGATTCAGAATCTTTAAGAATATGTATTCCATTAATCCATTGCCTCCTCGATCATTTTTCTGATCTCATCGGCTTCCTCTTTAGATAATCTTCTATTTTTCGTGAAAGCCGCGACAAAGGCCGGCAGAGAACCTGAGAAAGACTCCTCAACATATTTTCTGCTTTGCAGAGAATAGAATTCTTCTTTTGAGATCAAAGATCTCACAATTCCTTTTTCATTGATGAAGATTCCTTTTTCACAGAGTCTCTTGATCACTGTATGTGTTGTGGTTCTCTTCCAATCGAAAGCTTCTTCAGCCAGTTTAACCAGTTCTGATGTACTGACCGGAACATTATCCCAGATAATATCTGCAAACTTGCTTTCAACGATTCCCATCTGTATCTCTGCCATAAAGACCTCCTGTAGACTACATATTGTAGTTTATAGATTCATACTACAATATGTAGTCGCATATGTCAATCAGCTGCCTGATTAATGGAAACTGATGAAAACCGTTTTTTCAAGAAATTAAACAAAAAAGAATCTATTTACTTGAAATAGATTCTTAGAAAATGCTCTGGTGCCATAGGGGGGATGATTGCGAACCACCTGCCCTTTTCGGTCTGTTTTATACGACTCAAAAAGAAGAATCGCTTGTTCAACCTTATAATAACATAAAAGTCAGTATTTGCAATATCCCAGTAATACTCTTTTCATGCCTTTAGAAGCGTTCGTAAATGTCCCTGCGAACTTTTTTCGAGTCCCCTCTAAGATCCTTACAGGTTATAGTCGAACCCGTGTCCTATATCATCCGTATCCGTGCGTCTTGTGCATCCACAGGAAGCCCAGACGCTTCACCATGATCCATTGCCAGTCCTGATAGATCTTGTCCGGTTCTAGTCCCGTGCTTTGCCAGTCGGATCCTGAACGGAAGGAAGATACCAGGATGATGGCTTCCGAGGCATCGGCATCCTTCGCCCATTCTCTTGCGGCATCGAGACTTTCGTCTCCGGCATAATCGATCTCGATCAGCTTGCAGTCCCTGAACTCCAGGGCAAAGTAAAGTCTGGCCGCAAATATGGCGGCATTGATCTCTCTATCGGAGTAATGATCGGAATGGGTTTTGATCTTTGAAACAGGAATGATTCCGCTAAGCAAGAGCAGGAACACAAGAACTGCAGCCAGCAGGATCATTCTGAACCTTTTTTTCATTTTTAATAATCCTTTCAATAATCCCGGTTATTCAATAATATGCCCTTTCGCCATTCTTATTCTTTCTTTTTTTCGCTTTCAACGAATCGCAGATAAGATTCTTTGTCCATGTGAAAAACAATATCATCAGGATTAAACGATACGGGCGGGATTATCATTCTTTCGTTTTCGACAACATAACCTAATCTTGTTAATACCGTTTTTGCAAATAACTGATAATACCAGCCGAAAGCCGTGATGATATTTCCGTCTTCGACGACCCTTTCAGGAACATAGTTTTCCTTTTGCATGAAATCATAATATTCAAGCATCTCCATATAGAGACCACATGTGTATTTTCTATCTCTCAGCAAGCCGGCTTTGCCCAGAATCAGCGGAGCAGATGAAATTGCCGCAAACAAGATGTCTGAACCGATTCCTTTGCGAAGAAAATCGATTATCTTTTCATCTTTTATGACCGGAACCGGATCCGTTCCGGGAAGAATGATGCAGCGATAATCATGGATATCCGTTTGACTGAATGTATTTGTCGGAAGCACACGAAAACCCTCTTCGCTGAGATATTCTTTATCTTCCGAAGCGATGTAATCAAGTTTCTCAAAAGCGCCAAGGTACGAAGTCAGCGTCGTAATCTCCTGCAATGAAAATGATTGATATATCATTACTCCGATTTTCTTCTTCATCAGCCAACCTCCTGAAATGCAGAATCTTTAATAGATTAATTCTTCTCTGTTTTCATAATACGTCTTAAAATTCTTTCCGTCTAGAAATACGATGAAATGATCTTTGCATGGTGACTCGCAACCTGCTGCACACCGCTTCCGTGCCTGATGCTTTTCTCTGGAAACGATGCAGTAAGAATGCAGAGAGTTTTAAGGGATCGGGTCTTTACGGATAGATGTATCGGATCGTATAAAAATACCGGTACAGTCTTCATGCTATACCGGTACCCTTAGTTAATCTGGTGCCATAGGGGGGATGATTGCGAACCACCTGCCCTTTTCAGCCTGTTTCATACAATACTAAAGAAGTATTTGCTTATTCACCTTTATATTGCCATGAAAAAAACAAATATCAATATGGCTGGCTAGCGCTTTTTTGCTTCCAGAAGCGTTCGTAAATGTCCCTACAAAATATTTTCGAACGCCCCCTAAGGGTCCTTACAGAGACAGGTCGAACCTGTGTCCCGTATTGTTTATCCTTTAGTTTTTTATCATCTAGTGATGTTATCGATAACTGATTTCAATGATTCTAAATATTTTATCCCAAACAGATATTCCTGTTGAAAGGATAATCCTTCTTGTTGGAATGAGTGATGATCAAAATAATCTTATTCTTCTGTTTTGCAAGATCGTGAACATGGTCGATGAACCATTTCAGTGTTTCTTTATCCAGACCAGCTTCAATTTCATCGAGGACCAGTACAGATGCATCATTCTCTTTCAATAACATCTTAGCGATAATCATCTTCTTTTTCTGGCCTCCCGATAGATTGTCTCCATTGTGAGCGATCTGCATATCTCCCTCAGGCAGATTGAGTATCTGATGGATCTCATCAATCTCTTTCTTCGTGACATCCTTTCTAATCTGTTTCAGATAATCATCAACATTCAGATTCAGGATCGGTTCATCCTGTCCCAGATAGATGATCTCCTTGATCAGATCGCTGTATTGATACTCATCAATTGAAATACCATTGATCAGAATCTCACCGTTCTGCGGACGATAGAGACCGGTAATCAGCTTCAGCAAAGTCGATTTGCCTGATCCGTTCAGTCCTTCCAGCAGGACACAGTCTCCTTTGCTGATGGCCAGTGAATAGTCTTTCAGGATCGGTTCTTTATTGATGTAGTTGAAACTGATGTTTCTGATATCGATGGTATTTATATCGCTTAATTCCATTTCTCCCTTACGTTGCTCCATATTCATCAGTGAATCATAATTGCGGAAGCTTACCAGAGATTTTGAGATATACTGCAGCAGGCTTTCTACTTCATGCCCCTGAGACAGTACGATCGACAGCAGAACCATGAAAAAGGCAAATTGAGAATCAGAGGAGTCCGATGCCGGCAAAGCAAGCAAGGCAGAAAATAATATATTGATCAGCAGATTGTAGTTTGAAATGATCCTGGACCAGAAATTGATGGTCTTATCCTCTTTCTTGGCTTTGTTTATGAAGTCATCGACATGATCCTCGGTCTGTTTCTGATGATATGCGAGATAACCGTTGATCTTGGAATAATCAAGAACATCGGCGTAGTCGCTCAATTGCGAATGAAGTTGCTTGATCGCATCATTGGTGCCGGAAGCAACTTTGTCAATCTGAGATCTTGAAAAAACAGAAATCAGAATACCAAGCACAAAAGACAGCAGCACAAGCAATGTATTCTTCAGGCTGTATGATCTTGCAAGGATCAGGCCAAACAAAACAAAAAGCAATGATGAAAACAGCATCGGAATATGATGACCAATGACCCTGAAGATATCCATACAGTCACCAAACAGGATGTGCTTGATTCTTGAGATATCCAACTCATCAATCTCATTCATGGAAGATCGATCCAGAGCCCCTTGCGCATCCGTCATCAGTTTCTTGATCAGTGTCCCGCCGTATTCATCAAGAATAGCGGAAAACAAGGCGTTCATATAGGCGTTTGCAATCAGAAGCGCCATGATTAGGATCACCCACAACATGATACTTCCTATGTTTCTGCTTTCAATATCATTCAGAAAAAACTGCAGCACATATAACGGGCAGACATTAAAAAACGTGATTAAAAGCGAAAACAGAAGTGTTTTTCCGAAGAACGCAGGATGATTGGAAATAGAATACCTGATGTATTTAATGATCTGTTTCATGGAATTTTCATTATACTCTTGATTTTCTATTTTACAAGAACAGAATACAACGCTGAAATGATTTGTTTTAGTTTTCAATTGATTAATATCACTTTAATAATTCTTTTAAAATTAATTTCCATATTATACTTCCTTATTACTGAGTTTTTTATACAATTGCGTTTCATTCCGGCTGTTTCTCAAACCGATACCATTCGCCTTCTTCTTTATACAGATTGATGAATTCTCTGAAGAGCTTTCCATTCTCTACTCTTCCGTCAAAGGAATCGATCGTCGATAGATTGACTCCTTTAAACTGAATGTCTAAATACTGATCGTTTCTATCGTCAGTCCTTATGATATATACACCTGTTGGAAACATCGTAATATCAGAGGGGGCAGTATATCCCAGACCATGGAAACGGTATAGATATAATTCAAAAGTATTCTCATCAATTTTAACAATGTTTTTAATGTGGTATGTAACGCTATCAGTCAGACATCCGGTCCATTGATGGATGCTGTAATTGACTCTGTCACTCATCTGATGGATCTCGATCATGATCTCTGAACAGTTCTGATTCAAAGGATCATGGTTTTCGGATTGCCAGTGATAATTTCCTTCATACTTTGCAAGGAGATCCGAAGCTTCTTTTTCATCCAGCACTCTTGGATACTGACCATCCTCAGGCATATCAACGTAGAACGATCCGTCACCGTTTCCAAAACGATTCAAACTCGGAAGAAAGGCCGTATACTCTTTTGATACCTTGTGTTTCGTATCGTTTACTTCAAAACGGATCTCATAGCCCCAAGGATTAAAGACCAGCGTTCCGTAGACGCCTTCTTTTATATATAAACTTTTTGCTGCAGGATAGATAGCTTTCTCAATCCATTCCAGCTGATATTCATTTAACAATTTTACTTTGAATTCCGGAAGCAGAAAATCCACTTCACTTGGAAATTCTGAGGGAATGAAGATGTCCTCGCTATCGACATATGCTCCCCCTTCGACATAAGGACCATTGATGTCTTTTCCGCTGCCGTTGGGACTTACAGATAAGATATTGACCTCGTAGTCATCCTGTCTCGTTCTGTAATAAAGGGCTGAAGACAGAATAACCAGCAACGTTATTACAATCATGCCCATCTTCAAAAGCTTCTTCCTGTCAGAAACAATGTCTTCTTTCTCTTCTCCCAGAGAACGAATTGTTTCTTCCGCTTTATCAATTTTAGCTTTCTGGCTTTCGATTCTTTCTCCATTCAGAAGCTCTGTCAGTGATAAATCAAAAACGGTACACAGTTCATTCAGATGTTGAAAGGAAGGAACGACTTTACCGGTCTCCCATTTGGAAATGCTTTGGATAGAAACGTCGATCCTTTCGGCAAGATCGGCTTGTGTCATCTTGTTTTCATTTCGGCACTGATAAATAAATTCTGCGATCTTTTTGCTTTCCATACTTTTATAATGCAAGAAACCGGTTTAAAAAGAAATAAACTTTCAGTTTAAAATGAATACATATATACAATTCCGGATGAAAGACTTCAGGGAAAGCGAAAAGGTACGATTCAATATACGGAATCATTCCTTGAAGATCGGACCCGGTATTTTCTTATGACGATTCCGTTTCGGCGGTCGCCTCATCTATAAGATCACACAATTTATCCAGCTTATCCCTATTCACTTTATAAACCAAAGGCAGCCTTATATCTGATTCAGGATCGACAGTACCGATGTATCCTTCTTTTTCGTAAACTTGGATATCAATCTGTCTCGCATCAAGAATGAATAGCCGGTATCTTGATCCTCCTCTGATCTCTTCCCTCGGCACTTCTTCAAATTCTTCATCTGTCAGTATTGATTCAATTTGCTTTATTATTCTTTTTTGATCCTTTGGATCCAGATCAGCAAGAACTGCTTCTTTGAAATGGTTGTGATATAACCCATCGGCCGATTTAGATTCAGCATATTCCCAATCATAATCAATCGTTATGTTTTCAGTATCTTTCCAATCAAAGTTGTCTATTAAGTATGATGCATCGGGATTGTGTTTTGGATTAGGGTTGCTCAAAAAACACAATGCCGTGACAACGCAGATGATCAAAGCAATCTCCGTTAACCAGAAGGCTGGCTTCTTATGAGAGAGAATGCTTGTCACCCTTTCCTTTACATCCGTTTCACCGAAAGCCAGAGGATAGGCCAGAACCGTTCTTCTATGTGCCTGACAGTTCAGCAGAGCCAGGGCATAATCCTTCTTTTCTTTCAGATCCATTTCCTTGATGACTGCTTCATCACAGCTCAGTTCAAGATCACGGCAGAACAGAATATAGCTGATCCATACCAGCGGATTGAACCAATGCAAAGCGGTGATAAGATAGGCTGCCGGTTTCAGAATGTGGTCTTTTCTTTGAATGTGCTTCCGTTCATGAGCCAGGACATTTGCTTTGTCTTTTTCGCCCAGTGATGAAGGAAGATAGATCTTTGGATTGATGATTCCTAAGACAAACGGCGTATCGATATGATCGGATATTAATATGTTCTCTGCTTCAGGAACCGCATCTTTCAGCATGCCGCAAAAGCGCAGATAGCTTATGACAGAATATGCAAGCAGAATCACAAAACCGATCAGCCATACACATCCGATCACAAAGACCCAGACATGCAGCGGATTGACACTGGATTCCGGATCGGCTTTAAATAGTTCAGAGAATACAGGATTGATCGTATCATTTATCGCATTGACTCCTGTGTCGATCAAAGGATGCGCTTCGTATTGTACGGTATAGGGAGACAGAGGTTCAGCGCTTGGAACCAGAGAAAAATCTGTTCTGATATCGAAAGGAAGAATCAGTCTGATGCCGACGATGATCCAGAGAATGATCCTGAAGTACCCGGGTGCTTTCTTCAGAAGGAAACGCAGCACGAAGACCGCCAGGATCAGCCAGCAGCTTGTGAGGGATCTGTTGAATATGTCCAGGAATAAAAATTCATTCATTTTTATGCCTCATCGATCATCTTTCGGATCTCTTCGATGTCTTTCTGGCTCAGCTTTTTTCCTTTTGAAAAAGCGGCAATGAAGGCAGGAAGCGAACCGTTGAAAGATTCTTCAACATATTTAATGCTCTGCAAAGAGTAAAACTGTTCTCTCGATATCAAAGAGGAAACGATTCCTTTATTATTTACAAACAGTCCTTTATCACACAATCTTTTGATAACCGTATGGGTTGTTGTCCTTTTCCAGGAAAACTCTTTATCCGCAAGCTTCACAAGATCAGAACTGCTGATCGGTTCGTTTTCCCAAATCATATCTGCAAATCTGCTTTCCGCAATACCCAACTGAATCTCTGCCATGAAATACCTCCAAGACTATATCTTGTAGTCTATCTATATACTACAATCTGTAGTCTAATATGTCAAATCAGATGAGGCCATGTTCTGCTTCTTCATTTGATCAAGTAATGATATTAGGATTTTTCTTCACGATTGCCTCTGTTCCAAACAACTTCTCAAACCATTCCTTGCAATCGGTATAAACTGCTTCGTTGGATGGCTTTCGATATACGGTATTTCCTTCCCTGTTCCGAACACAGATCATCAGATGGAAAAAATCTTCTTTTCCTTCTTTGCCTTCGAGAACGTCGATCTTTGGTTCGATAACAACGGTATCATCATTGTCTACGTGATCAGCAACTTCTTTATAAACCTCAGGAGTGACAAAACAATACGGGTGGTTCTGATAATGATGCTTGATCATATACATCGCGCCATAAGCGCGGGTCATCTCTATAAAAGACAGCACCTCGTTTTTGTCGTTCAAGGCTTTCAGGAACTCCTTGCCCTCTATTTCGATCGACGTTCCGCCATCAGTCGCAGTTTTAAATACAAATTCTGTCTTCATATAAAATATCCTTTAGGCATATAAATCCTATTTCACAACACTAACACTAATACCGTTGCTATTGTTTTCCACCTTCAACTTCAATCCATGTATATCAGCGACTTTCTTCGCAAAGTACAAGCCGAAACCATGATGACTGTTTGTTCCGGGTTTGAGCTCAAAGATGTTTTTCAACTTTTCTTCCCCGATCGGATCGGCTTCATTGAAGATACTGATCTTGTTGTGATCTACAGATATTGTGATCCGGGATCCATTCCTTGCATAGGATACCGCATTATCTATCAGATTGCTGAACAGCTTTTCCAGCAGCTTTTCATCCCCGATCATTTCAAGACTGTTTTCTTCTTTCAGATCGATCGACAGAGTTTTTTCTTCGGCCGGGATCCTGTATTCTTCGATCACGTTCTTCAGCAAATCATTTAATACCAGTTCTTTCCTTTCGATCTCAAAACCGGAAAAATCGATCTTGGAAATTTCCAGCATCTCCGATACCATCTCATTGATTTCGTCGGTCTTGTGAATGATCCTGTTCAGATATTCATCCATCCTGTCATCATCTTTTTTATCCAATAAGTTTTCAGAGTATCCTCTGATGACGGAGAGCGGGGTCTTGAGATCATGCGCCATGGCGGTGATGAAAGACTTTCTTGTTTCTTCCAGATCGCTTTGTTTCTTGTAGGTATCAAGGATATTCTTTGACAGCAGGAAAGAGATCAGAGCTGCTAATCCAGCAATCAGAAAATAGACTCCCTTCAGATCTCTCATTGCTGCCTTCCAGGGATGATAAGTGGCAATAAAGATTAAATTCGCGTATGGCTCCATTTGAAGCTTATTATTCTTTAAAAAATCAGAATAAAGAGTCTGGCCATGAATAATGAGTGAATCCGTCTTATATTCATTGAACTCCAGATCCATGATCCTCTCTTTTGCCTTGAATAGTTCCTCCTGAAGAATTTCATTGTTCATCCATTCAGTCCATCTTTCTATCCATCTGTCTTTGCTGGTCATCCATTTCGGACAATATATAGTTGCTTCAACAATTCTGGACTCTTTTCTGCTTTCATCCAGTATGATTTTCTTCTCTGCCGATGCTTGCCTGTCAGAAAGCGCAAACGCTACAGGATCATTGTTCTCATCAAGCCAGACTGTAACCTTGCCAGAATAATTATATAGACGCATCAATAATTCATCTGATAGGGATAAGATTTCTTCCTTATTGAGATAGTCTGATAAATGAATCGATTGCGAATCAAGATTGTTTTCAAGAATAACGATTCTGTTGTCACCGATCACTATTCTTTCTGTGAAATAATCATAAAGCACAGCAGCATAATCAAAGTATTCATCATTTTCTTCCCATGTGCTAGAAAATTTATCCAAGCATCGTTCAAGACCCCATTCATATATTTTTCTAGCTCTTTCGCTGTTTTCGGGTTTTTCATTCAGCCTGATACTTGCTGCAATACTACGATAATACATTGATGTCATAGAGGAGAATTCTTTTACCTTGATCTCCTTCATAAGATAGGTACACGCAAAAGCCGATGACAAGGCAATCATCAGTATAACCAGTATCGTCGGAAGTACCAGTTTCAGTTTCTTATTCATTGTTTTCTTCAGATGTAAAAGACCAGCCAAGCCTGCTGTATGTTCTGATACAAGACGAGCCTTCATCCAATGCCTTTCTCAGCTTGCGGATGTGATTGTCCACGACTCTTTCGTTTCCGTCAAAGTCATAACCCCAGAATCTGATCAGCAGCTGTTCCCTGCTGTAGATCCTGCCTTCATTTTCCATCAGAAACAAAAGCAGATCGAACTCTTTCGGAGCCATATGACATTCCTTGCCATTGCTGAACACTTCTCTCTTATTCCTGCTGATCCTGATCGGCCCTTTTTCAAAAATATCATCTTTGCCCTGGAAGCGGGTAAGGATAGCCGTGACCTTGGCGTATAGCACAGGAAGGGAGAAAGGTTTAGTCACATAATCGTCTGCACCCTGTGAATAGCCGCTCAGTTTGTCTTTTTCTGTTACTCTTGCCGTCAGGAAGATGATCGGTATTGAATAGTTTTTTCTGATCCTTCTGCAGATCGAAAAACCGTCATCCTTTGGAAGCATGACATCCAGTAGAATCATATCGATATGTTTTTCTATCAGG